>JGI26086J50260_1002000_pt1 | contig 11370 bp, 10 predicted proteins | sample SaaInl3SG_22_DNA_FD_50260 | JGI IMG/M metagenome (IMG submission 50260)
TAATGTTAACTAACCTGTAATATTTCCCCTCTTTACAAACACCGCCTTTTTTATAACTCTCTTTGTTTTTACTGGGGCAGACGCACCCAACAAGCACAAACCACTGCTTATTGTTGCATCATATTTGGTTCGATTATTTATATCAAACTGCTTCCAATCTTCAAGCGTTCTGTTAAACGGCATATCTCCCATTTCTCCATTCTCCATCTCTCCTACATGCTTTAACACATATATCTGTATTGACTCAGCATGAGCGTTTATAATATCCTCACTNTTGGAGGGTACACCTTTTGTTTTAGAGGCGGCAGCTTTGTTTCTATTATGTTTTGGTAATGTNTGTCTGGGTCTATCCATAAAATATCCACCATATCCCCTTTCCTCAGCGTACCTTACTGCACCATATTTGTTGTTCTCAATAAGAATAGGGTATCCGTAGTACTGAGCTGCTTTAAGAACGTCTTCATAGAATTTAAATGCAGATTTAGGTCTGTGGATGTATTCTAACACAAAAGCTTTTGACGGAGCGTTGTCATCTATGCTAATCTTGTTGTAAACGTGAAAACCACCATCAGAACCCCTAGAGTCAATAGCCTTATCAATGTCGTATGAATCCATTCCACACAACCCTAAGTGACTATTTGATGGATATACTTTGTCTCCTCGGTAGAACTTTTGGTTTGACTGTTCTTTGCTTGGAATCCAAGATGTGTAGAAATTACCGTTGCTGGAAGGAATAAACTCTACATCTGATTCATAAGGCGTTCCCTCCCAAAAGAACTCTCCCCTGACCACTTTGTTGTTTAACAAGTTTTCGTTGTATTCTTGTTGCTCTTGAATACGTCCAGCATCAAAGTGACAATCTAAAGCACTCTTGTAGAAGGCTTCCTCAATAGTCCAAGGCATCTGTCTCTTTTCCTCAATAAGTGAAGAAGGGTTTCCTTCCTTAAGCTTTCTTTCTCGTAAAAGAAATGTTTTAGAACCCTCAGTAATCAACTCCCCATCAACACCCATAACGGGTTCTTTGGGGTCGTCAATAACCGAACCTCCGTACTCATCAATGAATCCCTCAAGCCCATCGTAAGCAGGAATAAATACACCCCAGAATCCAGAAGGTGTTTGTTCGTATTCGTTCTCCTCATCAAGAACACTCTGCATGAAAAAATCTTCATACTCCTCTCCTCCTTTTTCTAGTTCGTTCACCGTTGATGGTAAAAATCCATGCCCTACAATCTTTCTACCTGTACGAAGACACTTAGAGTGAATGTTCACAGTTTTACTTAGGTTCACTTCTTTCTTTAGTTTCCCAATTTCATCAAAAAACCACCTAAGAAGTTTTTTACCATCAAATGCATTTTCTGTGGTTGTTTTCCACCTTATGTAAGAATCAAGACCAGCCCCCTTGTTTATGTTTTGAGCACTTTCTTTTGTTCTTGTTGTGGGTTCAGTAAAGTCTATTGATGACGTTGGGTTGTTACCAGATGACGTAGTAGGTTGCAACCAAAAAGGTAGCTTTACAAAAGAAAACGCAAGCTTTTCTTTAAAGAAATCCTTTGCATCTTCCCCTGTTTTAGACATCAAACCTCCAATTGCATTTTTGGTTCTGGTTAGTGCGTGAAGAACGTAAGCTACCGCCATCCATGTAGCACCAAAACGCCTCGGCTTAACCAANGTAACGCCTAAGCTTTTTGAGTGNTTTATAGAAGCCTCAAGAAAATAAAAGAACAGCCTNTCTCTGTCTCTGTAGTCTGGATAACCAATATCAATCTGAATGTAGTTTAAGTAATAGTAGTGCATTCCAGTAAGATAAGTCTTCTTACCGTTAATCATAATCCAAATACCATTCTCTATTCTATCAAACTCTCTGTCTATAAACTCCTCGTGCTCATCAACAGTGTTTACCGTTAGGTTTTCTGGTGATTCTTGCCTGAACCACTTTTGATTTTCTCTCTTTCTGTTGAAGCCTATGGTAGCAGAGTTACCCGCTTCCTTGGGTAACCTAATCAAAACTTTTTTATACACAATAACCTCACCCTTTGGTTTTGAAGGGCAAATATCTATTGGTGTTTTGTTAAACGTGTTAGACATTCTTGGCTCTGCTTTCTATGGTTTTCTTTTTAAATGCTTTAGATTCTTTTATAACAATCTCTTCGTTCTGCATCATTTCCTCAACCTCTTTGATTGAATCAATAAGTATCTTGGAGTTCTCAAAAGACTTTCTTTTTCCTTGAACAGAAACTTTCACTTTGTTGTCAGCTAAGTCATCCTCAATAGGCTCTTCTAAACCATCAAGTGTTATCTCATAAGCCTCCCACATAGCATCCATGAGAGAGCCTACGGTTTCTTTCATGTATTTCTGTGTCGCTTCGTTTTGAATAGCTCTAAGGGCTTCTTTACACCCTTCTACCGCCTCTACCTTAGCCTCAATGAAAGACTTTATTTTCTCTGAACCAGTATCCTCGGCTATCCCTTTGCCGATTACCTTAATATATTCCTTTATAGCCTCTTTTGAGGCGTGCTCGAAGCTCTTTCTAGCTGAATTGTAATTCTTATTCCCCATAGACGAAGTATATATCGTCATTCGTCATCCTGTACAAGGTCTCTCCCTTTATTTCCATGTCGTATTCGCTATCTTTAGCAAACCTAACTCTATCTCCAACAGACAATCCAATTGTCTCTCCTGATTTGTTCAAATATCTGATTATACCAACCTCAACTTCCTCTTTTTCCTCATATCCTAAGTATATTCCAGATTCAGTCTTTGGTATTTCGTTGATTACAGGCTCTACAAACAGATAGTCATATAAAGTATGTACATCCCCATTCTCATCCTCATAAGCATACACTTGAGTTGAACTTGGATGTACGTTTGCCTCATACACCTTAGAATCTTCACTGGATACTATATCTAACTTATGAGAAAGATGATATTCTGTTTCATTTGACTCTAAAGGAACGAAGTGGTGAAAGTGAACCTTTCTACCCACCTTCAAACCAATTTTCTCTAGCTTTTCGTTAGTGCCAACAACAACACCATGTCTTCTTGCTGTGTATAACGGATTAAATTCTCCGTCAAAAAACAAATCTTTTCCTCCGACATTAATTGTGTCCTCTGTTTCTTTTTCTATTTCAACTAAAAGATTATATCCAATCGTCTTCATTATAATGCATTTTTTGTTTTCTGAACATCGTACTCCAAGGTCACACTTTCTTTTCCTCCTATATGTTTTTTCCATACATATATAGAGTCATCCTCCTTTATAAGGATGTCCCATGTTTTTTCTCGGTACAAGACCCAATACTGCTCGTTAAAAATGATGTTGCAAATAACAGAAGAACCAACAACTCTTTGCCCAACGGCATAAGTCATTCCTGTTTTTAAATCACCGATAGTGATTTTTCTTACTGGTAGCCTGTCGTGTGCTAAACCAGTGGGTATAATATCAGTCATATTTTATTAAAGTGAACTACCCACCCACGGCAGAGCCGATGGGTTGGGCTTCCTGCTTCACAGATTTGACTAATGTCAGCATCTCCACAGGCTCAACGGACAATTCCTGCCCTGAATTTTCTTTATATAGAGCGAACTTCTTTATATTACGTGCTGCTAACAAGTCTCGCTGATTAACTTGTCCACAGCTTTTACATTCCCAAACTCTATCAGATAGTTTTAGGTCTTTATTGATTGCTCCACAAGAACAAGTTTTTGAACTTGGAGTAAATCGACCAATACGAAGCACATTTACTCCATACCATTCAGCCTTATACTCAATCATACGATTGAACTCTGACCAACTTACATCTGATATTGCTTGGGCAAGACAATGATTCTTCATCATGTTTGACACACCAAGATTTTCAAGACAGATAGTTTGGTTCTCACTAACTAACCTTGAAGAAACCTTGTGCAGGAAATCTTGTCTTTGGTTTTTTATTTTTTCATGAAACAGTGCTACACGTTTATTTGCTTTATTTCTATTATGGCTTCCTTTTTTCTTTTTAGACGCTCTTCTTTGTAATACTTTGAGCCTTTTGATATTGTTTCTAAGAAACTTAGGGTTTTTTATAACTTCACTTTCACTTGTAACAGCGAAGTCTTTTATTCCGAGGTCTATTCCTATTGTAGTGTCATCTGATATTTTTGGTTTAGGTAAGTATTCAGTACCAGTATCACATAATACGGAAACAAAATACTTACCAGTAGGGGTAAAACTAATAGTAGCACTTTTAATGTCACCCTTAATTGGTCTATGTTGAACCAATTTAATGCCTTTTTGAAACTTTGGTATTATCAGTTTTCCATCATTAATTTTTACATTTTGTGGAATATGAAAAGACTGTTTTGTATGTTTTGACTTAAACTTGGGAAAACCTGCACCCTTGAAGAACTTTTTATATGCCTCTTCAAGATTAATCAGTGCTGATTGTAATGATTGACTATTTGTTTCTTTGAGCCACGGTAATTCCTTTTTTAAATCAACAAGTTGTCTTTGCAAATCGTATCTTGATAGATTCACCCTATTTCCAAGATATGCAGATGTTTTGGTTTCTAAAGCAAGATTATACAGAAACCTAACACTACCACAATGCTTATGTATTAACTCTTTTTGAGAGTTAGTAGGTGAAATTCTGTATTTGTATGCTTTATACATTAATGCAAATATACAATTTTTAACTGAAACAAACAAATTGGCTAAACGCATTCATCCCACGGACTAAAAATCACGTGGGATTTCTGCTAATTTTATTTAAAAACCCAACGTAATGTTGGGCTTTTACAAAAATACGAAAAAAAAAGAAGTGCTAGTTTGCTAACGAAGCTTGAATTGCTGATATAGGTGTAGATTCAGATATTTGATAAAAAATACCATCAATATTAAAATCAATTCCACCTAAAAATGAGCTGTTGGTTCCGTCAAAAGCAAAAGGATATGTGTTTGTTCCGTGGCTCCATGTATTGTAGAAGGTATTAGAGCCATTAGAAGATGTTCTGTAGTTCTGCCAATCTAAAGCATAATCACCAGCCTCAACCTTGCTTATCAAGTATCGTCTTTGGTCTTGGAATACTTGAGATGAACTTACTCCACCAGTAGATGGCTCCTCTACATCTTTTATACTTTGAAGAGAAATCGTTCCGTCTGTGTTTAGGAAAATACTCATTAAGGTATAAAGCCTAAGACCGTCTGTTGAATTACCTGACCTTATAAGCCTAGAGCCTATCCTGTCTTTAAATACAACGGTGTTGTCTGGGGCTATCGTTGAGTTTCCTGTTAGATTAGGGGTTATAATAGAATTTCCAGCAGATATTGTCCATCCGTTAGATGAAGAAACTCCGCTTTCGTTGCTTGTTATTGTTCCAGAGAAAGGATTCACGTAACCCCCAGCACCATCTGTTAATGGTATGTAAATGTTTCCTCGGAAAAATACGGTTCTGTTTACCACCCTGTATTGAGCGTAATTTGGTTTGTCGCTATAAGTGGGTAATCCAAAAAGTGTCCCATCACCATATGTATCAAGGTTTCTCCATCCACTATCAAACTGAGGCTCAAAGGCTCCAGTTCCTAAGTCTCTATATAGAACCAATCCGTTAGAATCTACAACAAGAGCTTTTACATCTGTGGTTGATAGATTAACAGTTCTTAAGGTCGTCTCTCCAGATACATCTAAACTGCCGCCTGATTCTAAATTCCCCGTGCTTCTTACACTATTGTTAGAAATCTCCAAGGCAGAATCGTTACCCAAACCATCTTCAACAGTTTTGAGTGTTCCGTCAACACTTCCCGTAGAAACTTTTAGAGCTTCTCCGTATGAATCCTTTACCTTACGTCCAGTAAATGATGCCATTAATATAAATATACTTTAGCAAATCCGCTAGTTAACGACAAAGAGTCAAACTCACCATATAGGAAGCTTCCCGCAGAGAATGTTTTCCCTGAGCAATTAACCAATCCCACAACGTTGCTTTCTTCTACAACGTTAATCTGAGAGTCTTCGATAAACTGAATAACAGCCCCCTTGTACGCATAATATACGTTTGCAACTCCTCCTATTACATTCTCTAAGTCACCCGTTATATCTCCTTCAACTAGGACAGCTCCAGTAGTTGTGCTATCAACAAGATATTGCTTTACTACTCCAGTGTTTATGTTTAAAACACACCTGTTTCCCTCAGGTACTTTTGACACATCAGGGCTACCAACAAACGCAACAACAGTTCTGTTTATGTTTTCAAAATACACCGAAGCTCCAGCATCAATTGTTTGAGTGGATATGGGTGATTTTGAAAAAGGGTTGGTGGTATCGACATAAAATACTCCAGACCCACCAAATTCCAGCCTATTGTTTACTGCGGGGTCTGAGATGTTTGCCTTATAATCTGCTCCATATATAGATTGTGGGCTTGGCATTTCGTTTTTGTTTAAAATTATTATCTTTGCAAAGATACAAAAAACAAATTCAATATAATATGTTCAGCAAACTCAAGCTTCGTCATACCAAACCAAATCAGCTTAGAGACAAATACGCCTTTATGCACAGGCACTTCTTAGCTAAAAGAACTACAGATATATATTACGAGCTACATAGTGGTGAATTTGATGTTCTNCTATGTGCTTATTCATACTCATCTTTTACCCATGATATATTAAAGCTCGCTTGTAGAAGTCAAAAAACATATATACTCGAACAGTTGGTGAACAGAGGTATGATAACCAAGCTAAGAAAGAAAGGTAAATTAGATGTTTATGTCCTCACAAGAAAAGGNAGAACTGCTATCGAATCATATTACGATATGCTACTCGGAAAAGAAGATTTTGAGATACATCTAATATCTGAAGACGACTAATGTCTTCTGTTATACTTTATCCTCATCTTTTTATTGTGATGTGATATTTCCCTCTTCATGGCTGGCGTNAACCTCCTTGATATGGTCTTTGTAGAGCAGTTACAGAACATAGACAGTCTCTTGTTGTCAATAAGCATATCTCTGAGCTTCATGTCATTTATAGCANCCCATAAATNCTCNTTCTCTACTCTCCTNCTGGTTGTAGATAAGCGTCCAGAAATAACCTTCTTGCCTTTAGGTGTCAACCTACAGTTTTCCCCAAAGAAAACCTTTCTTTTTTCATACTTAACATCAATGACATTGTTTTTTACATCGTTATAAGCTTTTTCACTAATGTCTTCAACTATTTTGTCAGAAAAAGAAAATGCAGATATTCCGTTGGCTGAATTAGCAATGAACCTAGAAATATCCAACACATCTATATACTCTAAGCTCGGATTAATCTCCACAAGCTTGCAAATAACAACATATAGCTGTTTACCGTTCTTTATAGTAAAGAACTTGTGAAGCACTTGTAAGAAGGGCTTGCCATCTTTAAAAACCTCATAGTCCTTTGATGTTTCGTAACTGACCATCTTTACGTTCCACCTTTCTGTGATTGAATTAACTTTTTGTTGATATGTCATATTTTACAGTGTGTATTGTGTTTTGGTTGAATCAAATAACGGTTCCCAAAAAGCAGCCGTAGTCTCAACAACCCCGTCAAAAATCCATACATGACCTATTTTACATTGTATGTTGTTTACTACGTTGTTTAGTGCGTTTCCTATATACAATTTGTTGTTGGAATACGATACGGCAGACCCACTGCCAGATGTTGAAGCTACTTGGCTGTTTGTGTTACGGTTTGTGGCTGTAGCTGGTGTAAATCTAATAGTTGAAGAAGGAATTGTGGTCATATTTTGAAAATCAACTTCAACTAAATACCAAGTGGAATTTGATACTGGGTTACTTACTGAAGTTCTCCTGTTGCTAGACGCAGTTCCTCCACCATTACCAACTCTTGTTATTATAGCACCGCTAGAGTTGACCAGAATCGCCCAACCGTAGTATGGTATGCTGCTATTGTCTGTGCCATCACTAGCCATCAAAACAGCAGTTCCAGTAGGAATCCTCTCTAAATCTATCCAAAACGCCACAGTAAAGTTGGTTCCATTGGGTTTGTAAGACTTTCCAGTTGTAACACCCGTGTATTTCATCCCAGCATAGTTTGCATTTGCTTGCACTATACGGAGGTATCCTGCTTCTGATGAATCAGTCCCAGTGCCTTGAGAAAAAGTTGCCTGATTTATACCCTCAGTGTATACGTTTGAATCATTGTTTTCAAAAGGTAGATTAGCTACCGTATCGTCATAAGGGTCATAAATCACTCCAGACTCCATGGGTAAATGCGGGTCAAACTTAAACACGCAATGACCACTATTCAGAGCGTCTCCGTGTGTGTACCCAGAAAACTCATTTAACGAAGATTCGCTGGCTTGACCACCTAACCCAGTAGATGTTTCAATAGCTGCGTTAACGCATTGATTTAAAGACGCTTCAACTACTGACTTGTCCATTTCAGATAGTACATCTGAAACAGCGATGTTGCTAGTCCCTACAGCCATTTTCTAATTTTTTAACTCGTTCATCTAGTTCTACAATTCTTTCACTAAGTTCCTTATTGGACTCTATAAGGAGTGCTACCAACTTAGCGTAATCTACAGTTTTTTTGGTGTCCCCAGCGATGTCTTCTTTTTCATGAACGACCTCTGGAATAACAGCCTCAACCTCTTGAGCTATAACCCCCATGTCTCTAACTCCTGCTTTAGAGTTACCCTTCCATGTGAACATTACACCCCTTAATTGACTCACCAATTCGGTAGCTGACTCTATCGTTTCAATGTCTTCTTTGTATTTGATGTCAGAAGTTAAGGTTGACGATGTAGCCACAACATCTCCTCTAACCAACAAGTCGTTTCCGTTGGTGAATCGACCTACGTTGACGTTGTTGACAAAGAAATCTGTTCGAGCGTTATTTGTGAAGCTAATATAATCAGTAGTGTCTAATCCAATGTGTGTGATACCATCTCTAAGGTCAGGTTCAACTGAAAATACTGTACCCGTTAGGTCTAATCCAGAACCTGCACTATATGTAGTATCTGTTAACGTTTTGGTTTTAAGGTTGTTAGAGCCATCTAGCATTAACGCTACAGTTGCTGTAGCATCAACAGGAGGTGTGTTGTTAAAGTTAACACTAGCCGCTTTTATGTTCATTGTACCAGTAAGACCAGTGGTTAACGATAAATCACCGCCAGCACCTGAGTATTCGTTACCGTTTAAAGATATAAAAGCACCCCTCTGGTTCGTACCAGCACCACCACCACCAAGAACAATTCTTTTGGTATCAGAACCATCGGAAGTGTTAGCAAATATAGTAAAGTTTGTTGGTGAATATGTGTCGTTAGCATCAACACGCATGAACGAAGATGAGTTTAACCCATCAATAGTATCTGCATCTACGTTTAATGCATCCACAAACGCCTTGGTAACTCCGACAGACCAATCTCCCCATCCGTATGCAGTATCCCAGTTGGTTTTGTTATAGCCTGATTTTGAGATTGAACCGTCAAGGATACCATTAATTTCAGTTTCAGTGTAATAACGAGAATCAAGATTTGTAGAACCGATAGCAGTTATATGACCATAAGTATCAAGAGTAATGTCTTGAATCACATTGCCGTTGCTATTGTTTACAGATGATTGACTTGATGTATCTGCGTGAGATACAGTGACTGACCCTGAAGTACCTCCTCCTGTTATTCCACCTCCTGCTGTTACACCCGTAATATCCCCTACGTTAGATGTCCATCCACTGTCGTTATTGAAGTTAGATAGTTTTATTTCCGATGCAGCCTTTCTGCTCTCTACAGAACCATTTTGTAGAATAAACTGAGTGGTTCCTGAGATGTCCCCAGTCATATCGGTTAGTTCTGAGAAATCTAAGTTAAGGGTAACTGCTCCACTTGTACCTCCACCACTAAGACCCGTGCCCGCTGTTACTGCTGTAATATCCCCTACGTTGGTGGTGTACCCAGCGTCATTTGTCCACTGAGAAATGTTACCACTTTTNTTTGTTAAGGTATCAGTAGATGATGATGTAATAAATCCGTAGGTGTTGTTCCAGTTGGTGTTACCATCTGTGATATATCCAGCTCCGTTTGTAAGTTGGTTGTTGTTGGTGATTGTATTAGTAACTGTGACCGTATCACTAGTTGCGTTAGTTGTAAGACCAATTCCAGAACCTGCCGCAAACGTAAGTGTATCGTTGTTTGAATCAGCAACAATGGTTGATTGACCTGATACCGCTACATTCTTAAATATGTTTTGTGAAGAACCACGGTCTGAGTTTGTGATTGTTACCGTACCCGAAGTCCCTCCACCACTAAGACCTGTACCCGCAGTTACACCCGTAATATCACCAATATTTGAGGTATAACCTGCATCATTGTTAAATATACTTAATCCAATTTCGTTAGCGGTTTTTCTCCTATCTGCACCGTTATCTAATACGATAAATTCATCAGTACCGACCATAGTAGCAGTCATATCGGTGAGTTCACTCATGTCAAGTGTTAACGTTACTGCACCTGAGTTTCCACCACCACTTAATCCAACTCCAGCAGTTACACCTGTGATGTCACCTACGTTAGATGTGTATCCCTTACTTAATATAAGGTCGTTGATTGCAGCAGCCGACATCAGTTGTGTATCTACATCAGCAAAAGGTTCAGTTGAAAGGAGCACGGACGATGCTTGAATATCAGAAAATGCAACAGAGGTAAGATACCCAGCGGTAGCATGATTTCCCCATCCGTAAGCTGTATTCCAATTTGTAGAATTACCTCCAGTAGCGGTAATGATTGCAAAAGTAACATTATCAGTTGTACGAACATTTTGGTTCATCGCATACAATTCGTTGTCACCCTGCCCAGTATTGAGTGTGTCTGCATCTATCCCTCCGTTAACATCTAACGTGTTATTGGGTGAGGTTGTTCCAATACCTAGGTCGTTTAAGATGTAATTATCACCTTGACCTCTAAGTTTTACTTGAACTGTATTAGAAGAATCATATATATCAAATATACCATCGTTATTGGCACCAGAATCATGTATTTTCGCAAGTAATGTGCTACCTCTTTCAAAAACAATTTCACCGTTATCTCCTACATCAAATAATACATCTCCACCATTTACATGAAGCTTATATCCAGGAGCTGTAGTTCCAATACCAACTCTTCCTAGTGTAGTCGTATATGTTGCCGAGTCTCCTAGCTCAATTACGTCAGGGTCTGTGCTTTCAGCTAGTTTAATAATATTACGTCCACCTGCTACCAACTGTGCGTAGTCGGTAGAAAATCTTAAGTATGTGTTTGTATCATTAATGTGGCGCAAGTATTCCGATATATTTAACGCTCCATCAACATTTAGGTTGCCAGTAATAGTGCCTCCACTTAATGGAAGGTGACCTATCTGAGAGTAAGTGTATG
>JGI26086J50260_1002006_pt1 | contig 11356 bp, 13 predicted proteins | sample SaaInl3SG_22_DNA_FD_50260 | JGI IMG/M metagenome (IMG submission 50260)
GATGGTTCTGTTGAGATTTTGGATAATGACGGAACTGTGCGCTATAATGATTCCGGAACACCGCTGCAAGTCAATGACTTGGTATCGGAGTTTCTTACTGCGAATCCACATTTCGTGAAAGCATCACCTAGTGGTACTGGATCGAAAGGTGCGGCAGGTGGCTCTACACAGAAGCCTTCATCTGTGGCTGATATGCTTGCTTCATGGGAAAATGGTGGCAAAGAAGCGTATGCCGCAATGAAGGGCAAGCGATAATCGTTTGTAACATTAACTGATGTAAAAGGAGTCCGAAATGGCTGCATCAACTACTTCAACCTTAGACGATCTATTCGTCAATATCGTTGCTCAGGCACGATTCACAGCAGAAGAACAATCTCTGCTCCGCAACCTTGTCACTGTGTACAACATCGATGCACAGCCTGGTGTCACTATCCAAGTACCTAAGTATCCATCAGTATCGGCTGCCGATCTGACTGAAGGCACTGACATGACATCNACAACTGTCTCTACTTCTTCAGTGTCTATCACTGTNGGTGAAGTGGGCGCACAGGTGTTCTTAACTGACATGGCTGCAATGGGCGCAGGTAATCCTGCTGACGAGTTAGGCACAGTTCTTGGTAACGCAATCGCTACTAAGATGGACACAGACGCAATCGGCCTGTTCGATGGCTTCTCAACATCTTTGGGTGCGACTACTACTGAGTTGACTGTTGCGTACTTGTTCCAAGCTGCTGCAACACTCCGCGCTAACAAAGCACCAGGACGTTTGGTTGGTGTATTCCACCCATACCAGACCTATGCTCTGAAGGCGAACCTCACTAACACATTCGCTAACCCGAATGGCGGTGANCTCCAGAACGAAGCAATGCGTACTGGCTATGTAGGCACAATCGCAGGTATCGACATCTTTGAATCAGCTAACGTAGCTGTTGACGGATCAGGCGATGCTAAAGGCTGTGTATTTGCACCAGAAGCAATGGCAATGGCTATGAAGCGTGACTTCAACCTTGAGCCAGAGCGTGATGCATCTAACCGTGGTTTCGAGCTAAACGCTACTGCCATCTATGGCGTGGGCGAGTTAGACGATGCTTACGGTGTCGAGATGTACTTTGACGCAGGACTGTAAGGTCTGATTGGATGCCGCCCTACGGGGCGGTTTTCCTACTAGGAGGTTACATGGCAGTCACCTATCGTGGAGTTAAGTTCGCAGGGTATAACAAGCCCAAGCGCACTCCTAAGCATCCCAAAAAGAGCCATGCAGTATTAGCTAAGTCAGGAGACAAAGTTCGCCTGATTCGATTCGGTCAGCAAGGCGCAAAGACCGCACCGCCAAGAAAAGGCGAAAGCCAAGCGGCCAAGGCAAAGCGTAGAGCGTTCAAGGCGCGTCATGCCAAGAACATCGCAAGAGGTAAATTCTCTGCCGCATACTGGGCAGATAAGGTGAAATGGTAATGGCGTTCTCAACTGACTCCGATCTAACAGCAATCGTTCCAGATATTCTTTCATTAGGTATCGCTGACTTCAGCGCAGAACACGCAAAGGCAGAAGCCGATATCAAGCGTGAGATTCGTTACAAGTGGTGGCCTCGCACTAACTACAAAGGCGAGATGAACGAATCATTGCTGACAGATACTCAGTGGACACGCGCTAACGCATATCTAGTCTTATGGAAGTACGCACTGCCTCAGTTGACCAACTGGGTTGATGGTGACCGTTTCCGTGAAATGATTTCCTTCTATCGTGATCTGTTCTCGCAAGAGATGGAATCTGTGTTCAAGGATGGTGTCGAGTATGACGCTGATGAAGATGGAACAGTACAGGACGATGAGAAAGACCTGTATGTTGCCGGACGGTTGATGAGATGAAGGTTGCCGTAAATGCAACTCGCGTCACAGCATTACTCGACAGGACTGTGAAAGCATTACCTGCTGAGATCGATCAAGCCTTGGCTATGACAGCAATGCATGGCATCAACATGATTGAGGATCGCACTGAATCAGGTAGAGGATATCTTGGTGCATTCCGTCCGTATTCACCTGCATACGCTAAGTTCAGATCAGAAAGAGGCAGACAAATCACGCCTGTTAATCTCAACTTCACAGGCCGTATGCTGAGTTCTATGGCTACTCGCAGAGTCAGTCGAGGCGTTCAGGAAATCTACTTCACCAGAGCAGAAGAAGCGCGTAAGGCATACTTCCACAACGTCACTGGTGTAGGTAAAGGCAGAATCACTCGCAAGTTCTTTGGCTTCAATCAGAATGAGAAGTCGATGCTAGGCAAATTCTTTAAGAGCAGGTTATTGAAATGAGTGTCCGTGAATCCGTAGCATCAAACATCGTTACCACACTCCAAGCAGCAACAACGCCTGTTACTCCTGCTTACGTCACACGCGAGCCATTTGAGTTCAACGAGCTATCAAATGCTCAATTTCCTGCGATTCTTGTACAGACAGCCAGTGAGACACGAGAAGATGTAACTATTGGCGATGATGCGATTCGCAGAGAAGGAATTATTACTTATGACCTGGTTGGATACGTCAAATCAACAACGATTGACGCAGCCAGAAACAATTTGATCGAAACGATTGAGGAAGCCTTGGATGCTGACCGTACTCGCGGTGGGAATGCCTTGGATACTCAGATTGTATCGATTGAAACCGATCAAGGCGCGATTGCTCCTATCGGTGGCGTTATCGTGACAGTGAATGTCATGTATAATTTCGTCAGGGGTAACACCTGATTTTAGAGCCTAACGGCAAACCTTAACCTTGCGAGGATATTGAAATGGCAACACACAAGGGTTCTGAAGGAGTCGTCAAGATCGGCTCTGACACGATTGCAGAAGTACGCGATTGGTCTATTACGATCAGCAGCGATACGGTTGAAGATACTACAATGGGTGACTCTGCTCGCACATATAAGCCTTCACTGACTTCTGCTTCTGGATCAATTTCTGCATATTGGGATGAGACAGACGCTACTGGTCAGGGTGCAATGACAGCCGGAGCAGAAGTGACTCTAAACCTCTATCCTGAAGGTTCTGATTCTGGCGACACTTACTACACAGCGTCAGTCATTATCACTGAAGAAGGTGCGTCTGCATCGTTTGATGGAATGGTAGAAGCTACATTCTCATTCGCAGCAAATGGCGCGGTGAGTAAAACAACAGTAGCTTAAAGGGTAATTTATGAATGTATTGGAGCGAGCCAGAGCGCATTTCGATGCACAAGGCATTACACGAATAGAAGTACCAGAGTGGCCTGACGAGAAGGGCAATCCGACTGTCATGTACAGTCAGCCTTTCACGTTAGGTGACCGCAAGAAGTTAATTAAATTCGCACAAGAAGATGATCTGGAATTTATTGTCCGTATGGTCATCATGAAGTGCGAAGATGATTCAGGCGAAAAGGTGTTTGATCTTAGTGACAAACCCACGCTGATGAACAAGGTTGATCCTGAAATCATCTCGCGTATCGCTGCAAAGATTGTCGCTACTCCTTCTCAAGAGGAACAAGCGGGAAACTAACGAACGATCCTGAGTTAATGGCTAAGTATGCCTTGGCTGAACGACTCCATAAGACAGTAGCGGAAATCGAGCAACTGACTTATGAGGAATTTAACGGATGGATCGCATATTTCGAGATGAGGCGCAAAGATGGCGAATGAAAAGATAAATATTCTAGTCGAAGCGCAAGACAACGCCTCTGCTCCACTTAAAAAAGTCCGTGGTTCAATTGACCAGGTTGGCGCATCAGCCAAGAAAACTGCACAAACAGCTAAAGGCGTCCAAGATAATATTTCGGGCGTAGGCCGTAATGCAGGAATGGCAGGTATTCAGGTTCAGCAATTTGTCGGACAGTTACAAGGTGGCGTCAGTCCGATGGTTGCCTTATCACAACAAGCGGCTGACTTAGGTTTTGTCTTAGGTGTTCCTTTAGTCGGTGCAATCGTTTCGATTGGTGCTGTTGTTGCAGGAACACTTCTTCCTTCATTGATGGAAGCAGAACAATCATTTGCTGACCTACGCAAAGAGGCAGAAAAGGTTGGCATTGGACTTAATCAATTGCCCACAAAACTGACTGAACAGAATCTTCTATTGTTAGGCACACAAGCAGGTGATGCAGGGCAAAAAGTTCAGGGTTTACAAAAAGACTTACAGAAACTCAAAGGCGATATAATCATCGCTCAGGCTGTTGGTGATACGGCAGATGAGTTTGGTGACCTTGGCGCGAATACAGAAGCCACAGAAGCAGCAATTGCAGAATTAGAGACGGAATTGGCTAAGGCAAATCTCCAGTTAGATATTGCCAACAAAAATGTCATGGAGTTCTCTGACGCTTTATATGACCAATATAGACGCGCACAAGAAGCCAAAACTGCGATTACGAATTACTACAAAGGCATCAAAGAAGCCAATGTTAATGATGTCGATCATTTAGCATCCTTGCGTAGAAAAGCAGATGCACTAAAAGCATTGCTTGATCCAATGTATGCCTATAATAATACAGTTCAAGAATACGAACGTATGGCTGCCAATCAGTTGATTACTGATGAGCAACTTGCAAAGGCAAAAGAAGAGTTAAGAAAGCGTGTCTTAGGTCTTAAAGACGAGACAGATAAACTGAATATGACCATGGATAATGTTCGGGCTACTGGACTGCGTTCACTAGAAGATGGATTGGTTGGTTTAATTACGCAAACTATGTCCGTCAAAGATGCTTTTAGAAGCATGGCTAACTCTATTCTTGCTGATCTTGCGAGATTGGCTATTCGTCAGGCAATTACAGCACCTTTGGCGCAAAGTTTTGGATTGTCATCATTTGCAGGTGGTGGATACACAGGATCAGGATCACGTTCTGGCGGTGTTGATGGTAAAGGCGGATTCCCTGCGATTCTGCATCCAAATGAGACAGTCATCGATCATAGTAAGGGACAATCAGCAGGTGGGCAGCCTGTTGTAGTAAACTTGAACATATCAACTGGTGTGTCGCAAACTGTACGCGCAGAAGTGATGAATATGCTTCCAATGATTACCAATGCAACAAAGTCAGCCGTGATCGATGCCAAGCGCAGAGGCGGTTCATTTGCTAGAGGTCTAGGTTAAATGGCTATAACGTATCCACTGGCACTGCCAACTCATACAGGGATCGCTGCTGTCCGATTACGCGCACAAGATATTGTGACAATGAATATGTCACCTTTCTCTGGCGTTCAGCAAGTCTACAAATACTCAGGACAATATTGGGAAGCAGATATTACGTTGCCTCCAATGAAGCGTGAAGATGCTGAATACTGGATGACATTCTTTATGAAATTAGGTGGACAGTATGGAACATTCCTTATGGGCGATCCTGCCGGAGCTACTGCCAGAGGCGTGGCTACTGGCACTCCCGTTGTTAATGGCGCATCGCAAACAGGATATGAGCTAATCACTGACGGTTGGACACCTAGCACAACAGGAATCCTGAAGGCAGGTGATTACTTCCAATTAGGCAGTGGTGAATCGTCTCGACTATACAAAGTTCTTGATGATGTTGATTCTGACGGTTCTGGCAATGCGACTTTCGACATCTGGCCTAATCTCAGATCGTCACCTGCTGATGGCGACACGATCACGGTATCTAGTCCCAAAAGCGTTTTCCGATTGACCACACCTGCTGCTGAAATCAATGTTGACCAGGCGAGCATTTATGGAATGACATTCGGAGCAGTTGAAGCACTATGAGCCGTACTCTACCTGCCGCTTTACTTGCTGAATATCAATCTGGTGAATTACAACCGTTCACTGCGCTTGAGGTTGAGTTTTCAGATGGAATTGTGAGGTTTTGGACGGGTTACGGCACGATCAACGTAGACGGTCAAAATTGGGATGGCGCAGGGACAGTAATGTCCATTTCATCTGCTGATGAAGATGCAGAGCTAGTTGCTCAAGGAATGACTTTTGTATTGTCTGGATTGGATACNGCTGTCATTTCTGCTGTGTTAAATGAGAACTACAAACTCAGACCATGTGCTGTTTATGCCGGAGCATTGGACAGTAATGGAGAACCTGTATCGAGTCTCTATCAATTATTTTCTGGCCGTGTAGACACAATCGAATTAAGTGAGACAGGCGGTAAGGCAGACATTACAATTAACGCTGAAAGTCGATTGATCGACTTGAATAGACCGCGAATCCGTATGCTGACAGATGCAGAACAAAAACTGAGATTCTCTGAAGATAATTCACTAGCAGGAATTGCTTTGCTACAAGACAAGCAGTTCACTTGGGGTAAAGCGTAATGGGTTTTTGGAAAAGCGTTACTCAGGTCATTACTGCCGCTGTTGTTACGGCTGCCGTTGTCTACACAGGTGGATTAGCCGCAGGTGCTTTGATTGGCGGAACAGCAGGTGCGGCTGTCGCAGCAGGAGCAGGAGCAGCGGCTATTACAGCGGGTGCTACCACAGCGATTTCAGCCGCTATCTCAATTGCTACCGCGCCTAAAGCCCAGTCATTCGGAATTAGTGGTCTATCTGCTGTTGGTGATTACGATGCACCTACTGGAAGCCCGACTTATGGTGTCGCCCCTGCTCAAGCACTAGCCGGACAGTTAGTTAGTGCCAAAGGTGCAACTGAAGCTGCAAAACTTGTCTATGGCAAAACCCGTGTTGGCGGAAATATTGTTTTCATGGAACTGTTGCGAGGCAATAAAGACCTCTACATCGTTATTGCTTTAGCAGGACACCAGATCGACTCAGTATCTAAGATTTATGCCAATGATGAAGTCGTTAAAGAAGACCCTGATCTGAATACAAGTTATGCAGTGTCATTCAATGGCAAATCTGGATACATGAATGTCGAAGTCAGCGATGGTTCTGATGAAGGGCATACATTTAGCTTGCTCAGTGGAACCAGTGCGGCTGAAAAGAAATTCAAAGGGTTGTGCTGTATCGCAGTCAAACTGAAATCTAATCAGGATGTCTACGCTCAAGGTATGCCTAACTTCTCTGTTGAAATGACAGGCCTTAATCCTACCTCTAACGCAGCCACAGCCATTCTGGACTACATTCAAGACACAACCTATGGTCTAGGTGCAGAAAGCGTAGAAATCGACACAGCATCGTTTACAGCGGCTCAGACAGTTTGCGATGAAGAGATTACCCTGACTGATGAAACGACTGAGAAGCGTTACACGGTCAATGGTGCGTTTACGACTGGCGAAACTCCGCAAGCAATCATTACGAAAATGCTCACAGCCTGTGCAGGATCGCTTGTATACATCGGTGGTAAATGGACTCTGCTAGTTGGTGAATACAGAACGCCAACAGTAGAAATCACAGAAGATGACATTGTTACTGGCATCACTATCGACACTGCTGATTCTCGCAGAGATACTTTCAACGCAGTCAAAGGTGTATATCCAGAGCCAACAAGCCTGTATCAGCCACAGTCATATACAGCGATCACGAATACGTTGTATCAAGCAGAAGATGGCGAACAAATCTTTCGTAATATCGATTTTCAGTGCGTCACATCCAATGCGACTTGTCAGCGTCTAGCCAAACTGCAATTAGAGAAAGCGCGTCAGCAAATCACGGTCACCACCACGCTAAACCTTAAAGGCTTTGAGATTCAGGTTGGCGATACAGTGCAGCTAACAATAGATCGCTATGGTTGGAATCAGAAAGAGTTTGAAGTGGTTGCATGGTCTGCTGATATGGGCTTTACGCCTAATGTCGCTGTGACTTTAAGGGAAACGGCTGAAGCGATATATGACTGGGCTGACGGTGAAGAAACTGCGCTTGATTTAGCAGAAAACACCAATCTACCTGATCCATTCGATGTCGATCCAGTTGGCCTATCTGTATCTGATGAGTTGGATATTGTTGCTCAGAATGTTGTTACAAAGTTAGTCGCTGTCGTTACTGGTGATTCTGTCTTTTTTGACCGATATGAAGTTGAAGCAAAACTGACAACTGACACTGAATACACAAACATGGGACAAGCATCAGGTAATCGCTTTGAATTACTTGAAGCAAAAGATGGCGCAACTTATGACATCAGAGCAAGACAGATTACAACGCTTGGCGTTCGTTCTGCCTATGTAAATAGACAGCATCAGGTCATTGGCAAAACAGCACCACCAGAAGATGTGACTAACTTCACTGGTAACGTAGTTGCAGGTGTTCTAAGCCTGACATGGACTCCTGTTGGTGATCTTGATCTATCGCATTACCGATTACGGTATTCATCGCTAACATCTGGCGCGACATATCAAAATGCGATCAACTTAGGTGAAAAGATTGCGCGTCCAACAAACTCTGCCATTGTTCCTGCTCGCCAAGGGACTTATTTCATTAAGGCTGTTGATAAGCTAGACAATGCGTCACAAAACCCTGCTGTCATCCAAGTTCTAACGAACGTGGCAGGAATTGAAAATCTGAATCTTGTTCAGACTGTCGCAGAGCATCCTGACTTCAATGGCACGTTTGATGATGTTGTAGAGGTTGATGCTGACAATCATTTGATTCTGGATACCTCAATCAACTTTGATTCAGGATCAGGTAACTTTGACGATGGCACTGGCTTGTTCGATGGTGGTGGCGGATTCGTGGATCTTGAAGGGTTCTACTATTTCGGCAACTCAGTTGATCTTGGTGCGGTATTTACATCTCGACTGACAGCAGCACTCAAGACAACACGTCAAGATTATGTAAACACCTTTGATGATGCGACAGGGTTATTCGACACGCGAGAAGGTGACTTTGACGGTGATGTGAATGCGTTTGATAATACAGACGTTGAATTACAGGTCAGACACACAGATGATGATCCGGCAGGGACACCCACCTGGTCAGACTGGAAATTATTTTCTGTCGGTGATTACACCAATCGAGCATTTGAATTTAGGCTGCGTATGACAACAGCAGATACTCAAGCAACACCAGTTGTTCAGGAAGTCTCTGTCACAGTCGATATGCAAGACAGAATCGAATCAGAAGATGATGTTTCGTCTGGTGCAGGATCAAAAGTGATTACCTTTGGCAATGCGTTCAAAGCGACACCTGCAATCGGAATATCTGCGACAATGCAGACAGGTGATTTCTATGAAATTACCAGTAAGAGCGCATCTGGGTTTACAATAACGTTCAAGGACTCTGGCGGCACAGCCGTAGATAGAACTTTTGATTATGTGGCGAAAGGCTACGGGAGATTAGAGGCATGAGCCAACACGATATGAACATTGCCAACCAAGGCTTTCCGGCATTTCGGGCAGACCTGAATGATGCTTTATCTGCGTTGGTTTCTCTGAGTTCTGGAGCAACAGAACCATCAACCATCTTTGCGAATCAGTTATGGTACGACACAGCCAACGATCTTCTGAAATTACGCAATGAAGATGATGATGCTTGGATCACCTTGGCATACATCGATCAAACAGCCGATGAGATGGAAATTCGTTCTGCGGTCATGCAAGCAGTAGATGCAGCAGGACTGACATTCAAGACAGATGAAGGTACTACGCGCCTCACAGTAGCAGATAGTGGTGCAGTGGATGTTGTAGGGACTCTGACAGCCGCTAGAGGCATAGGTGACACAAACACGGACGCAACGAACACCGGATCGGTCACACTCGATTTTGCTACCTACCAGAATCATGTTCTAACGCTGACAGGTAACGTCACGCTAGACAATCCAACTACAGAAGAAACTGGTCAATCTGGGTTCATCGTATTTATTCAGGATGGAACTGGTGGACGCACAGTCTCATTAGGTACGGATTATGAAACAGCAGGAGGCGCAGGACTGACTCTATCGACAGCGGCTAGTACAACTGACATCGTTCCATACGTTGTAGCGGCATCTGGACGGATTCTCTTAGGCACACCACAACTGGCGTTTTCATAATGTTTGATAGCAATCAGTTTTTCGGAGTATCAGGGGCAGGGGCGTTCTACCCCAAGACCATTGACCAGTCTTTGAGGTTTGAAGATGGTGATAGTGCGTATCTAAACTTCACGCCAACAACCACAGAGCGTAAGATTTGGACGTTTAGTGCGTGGGTAAAACGAGCAAACATCACTGGTACAGATCAGTTTATTTTTTCTGGCAACAACGCAAGCACTCAGTTTTCATCGTTCTACATTACTTCAGACCATCGTTTGGGATATTACGATTACGATGGCTCATTTATAAATAACTTAAAAACATCTGCGTTATTGCGTGACCCATCAGCTTGGTATCACTTAGTTTGCTCAGTGGATACTACGCAAGCAACATCAACCGACAGAGTTAAACTGTACATCAATGGAGTACAGCAGACTTCATTCTCAACATCGTCATATCCTGCATTGAATTATGCAACGCACATGAACTTGTCTAGCCATCCAATGAAAATAGGTAGCCAGACTGGCGGTACTGCGTTTATGGATATGTATATTGCTGAAACTCACTTCACAGACGGTACAGCCTACGATGCCGATGACTTTGGTGAACTGAAGTCTGGCATTTGGGTTCCTAAAGCACCATCGGTCACCTACGGCACAAACGGGTTCAAGCTAACGTTTGAAGACTCAGCGGCTATCGGTGACGATGAGTCTGGCAATACTAATGACTTTACAGTCAACAACCTAGTTGCAAGTGATGTAGTCCCTGACTCGCCTACGAATAACTTTGCTACTTGGAATTCTGTTGACACCAAAACTGTTCTGTCTGAAGGTAATTTAAAGTCAGAATCAACAACATCTTATTTAGGGGCTAGAGCCACATTTAATATCCCGTCTACCGGAAAATGGTATTGGGAAGGAGTTGTTTTAGACTCGCCATCTGGTAGCACACCTATTCAATTTGGTGTAATTGCACACACTGGTAACCTATCCTCTTCACAAGGAGGACTATCAGATTCCTACTTTTGGTTGTTAGAAGCAGACAGGAAAATAAGAGTTGACGGTACAACGTACAGTCCAGTAATCAGCGGTACAGGATCGTCTGGCGATATCTTACAAGTTGCTATTGATGCAGATGCAGGTGAGATATATTTTGGGTACAACAATACATGGTACCAAACAGATGGTAGTTCAGACGGAAATCCATCAACAGGTACTAATCCAACAGTTTCTTCCTACGATTCTTCCTTAGAGTTGTCTCCATTTATTGTGCGGTATAACAACAGACTTGTTGCCAACTTTGGTCAGGACTCTACATTCGCAGGTAACAAGTCAGTAGGTGGTAACTCAGACGCTAACGGCATCGGAGACTTCCAATACGCACCTCCATCGGGCTTCTTAGCTCTTTGCACTAGCAACCTACCTGATCCTGTCATTGACCCTGCACAGGATGCTACGCCTGAAGATCACTTTAATGTACTCACATGGAC
>JGI26086J50260_1002009_pt1 | contig 11346 bp, 9 predicted proteins | sample SaaInl3SG_22_DNA_FD_50260 | JGI IMG/M metagenome (IMG submission 50260)
CCAATTCGATCGAAATTTGAAACTGTCTTCATGTTGAACCCTTTATGCCTCTTGGTGTGATATACGGGCGGACCGCTTTACCGGCAAGGATGCGATTGCAAAGGGTAAAATGTCCAGCTCCTAAGTGATCTATTTATGCGCAAACGAGCGCAGCTTATGTTTGCGCAAAATGCTCTGGTGCAATGTGCGCAGAAATGCTCGCCCGTAGTTTTCGCCGCAGGCCTGAGACCCAAGGCCCGCAAACTCTTTCTAGGATCCCGCGGCGCCTTGGCCAGCGCGGCGACCAAAAACAGCACCGGAGGTCAAACCCGAACCACCGGGATAGCCGGCATAGAAAACACCGCCCAGAATTTCGCCGCAGGCAAACAACCCTTTGATGTGATCGCCGCCGCCTGTCAGCACCCTGCCCTCCGCATCCACCTTTAAACCGCCATAGGTGAATGTGATGCCTCCCGTGACCGGATAAGCGTAGAAAGGGCCTTGATCGAGGGTTTGTGCCCAATTTGATTTTGGAGGGTTCAGGCCGACTGTCGCCTTTCCATCCAAAACTGTGGGATCAAAACCCGTCGTTTGATCTACAGCCGCGTTATAGCGCGCTAAGGTTTCACTTGCGGCCGCCTGATCCACACCGCTCATCTGCGCGATCAGATCCTCCAGCCGATCTGCTTTGACAAAATGCGCATCTTTGAAACGGTACTCATCATAGAGCAGGTCATAGGTTTTGCTGTCAAAGACCTGCCACGCAAATTGGCCGGGCTGTTCTAGGATGGCCGCGCCATATTGCGCATAGGTGTAATTGCGAAAATTTGCACCCTCATCCACAAAGCGCGCGCCATGGGCATTGAGCATAACCCCCAGGAAATAGGAAATCTTTCGATAGTTCTTGCGCTCACCCGGTGGCAACTCAAGATTTCCAAAATCGGCCATATGCAGATCCATCGGCGTCGCGTGGCAGCCAGAGTAAAGCCCGTAATCCGCCGCGCCAAGCTCCAGCGCCATGAGAAGACCATCACCCGTATTATGCGGGGTTCCGCGCACCTTCGCCGCTTCCCAATTCTCTCCCATATGCTTGACCCGCAGCGCGCCATTGGCCTCAAAGCCGCCACAGGCCAGGATAACAGCGTCCGCAAGCAGCCGCTCTTGCCCAATCTGCACACCGCAGACACGCCCCGCGTCAGTGACCAAACCAGTGACCGCACTGTTGTAACGGACCGTTCCCCCGAGCCGCTCAACTGCCGCCAATTCCATATCAAAAAGGCCAACACCTTCATTTTCTGCCGCCAAGGTTAAACCGCCCCAAAAGACATGACGGCCATCTTTTTCAAAACTCTGCCGGCTGTAGATGGGTTCAAATTTCACACCATGCGAGGCCAGCCAGCGCAGCGTTGCCCCGGACTGATGGACCAGCGCCTCCTGCTCTTCGGACAAGGGCCGCCCATCATTGAACCCCAGAAGGTCATTGGCAAATTTTTCTGTCGTGTAGCTGCCAAAATCTGCCCTCTTCACCCGCGGATCCTCTGGGTTGCGCAGCAGCGGCAATAGATCGTCAGCGCCATCATAGGCAAACCGCATCGCCCCTGCTGTGTATTTTGTATTGCCACCTGACAAGGATTTATCAGCCTTTTCAAGCAGCGTAACACGAGCACCGCTTTCCAAAGCGGCGAGCGCTGCACAAAGGGCGGCATTTCCAGTTCCAACAACGATGACAGATTTTGACATTGGCTTTCCCATTTGACTGAAGTATTGTATCCAGGTGGATACAATTTAGGCCTCTTTAAAATGACCAAAACAGAATTGCAAGTTATGTCCCAAGGAGAAGCTGCCTATCATCGGCTTTACGAGGCCATACGCTCCGGCGATTTCCGCCCCGGCGACAGATTGCGCGAGATTGAGGTGGCCAAGAGGTTGGACCTGTCTCGCACGCCCGTGCGTGAAGCCCTGCGCAAGCTCGAAAGCGACGGGATTGTCGAACATCGCCCCCGGTTAGGAGCCGTGATCCGCACCCTGACCCCCTCCGAAGTTGTTGAACTTTACGAAATGCGGCTTGTTCTTGAGCGCACAGCGGCACAGATGGCTGCAAAACATGCCAATGATGCTGAGATTGACCTGCTCAATGACATAAATGATCAAATTGCAGCGCTCGGCGATGACACGCAACAGGCTGCGGCCTTAAATCAAGATTTCCACCACCGCATTTATCTGGCCAGTCGCAACCGCTTTTTATTGGCCTCGGCCCGGGGGCTCAACAATGCGCTCATGCTGCTGGGGCCCACAACTTTGGATGATGAAGCGCGTATAAAAACTGTGAGCGCGCAACATGCTCGGATCATAGAGGCGATCCGCGCGGGCGATCAAACAGCAGCTGGCGATGCGGCCGAGGCCCATTTGCAAACCTCTTTGCGCCACAGGCTCAAGGGGCTGGACCGATGAGCGCGCATCTCTACGCCTATACGGTCGCGGGTCTCGGCGTCCTTGCGTTCAAATTTTTGCATCTGCCGCTGCCTTGGCTCTTAGGGCCAATCTTTTCTTGCTTGATTGCCGCCCTGCTCGGCGTGCCCATGCGTGGGTTCAAAGTGATCAATGAGGCTATGCGCAGTATTCTCGGCGTGGCCGTGGGCGCTACATTTTCCCTTTCGCTGCTGGTCTCCATGGGCGGCATGTGGCCAACGCTTTTGTTGATCCCGGTGATGACCACTTGCATTGGACTCGTTGGCGTTTTTTACTTCCAGCGTCTATGGGGGTTTGATTTTGCCACCAGCTATTATTCTGCAATGCCAGGCGGCCTACAGGACATGCTCGTTTTTGGCGAAGAGGCAGGCGGCAATCTGCGCACACTCGCGCTCGTTCACGCCACGCGGGTCTTGGTCATCGTCGTGACCCTGCCTTTTCTACTGACCTGGATTTGGAACGCGGATCTAACCAACCCCCCGGGCGCTCCGGCCGCCAGCATTGCGCTCTCACAGCTTGGGTGGATGATTTTCTGCGGGCTGGTTGGCTGGCAGCTGGCAAAACGTGCCGGCATGTTTGGAGCCTCAATCCTTGGGCCACTTTTGCTGGCTGCGCTCTTGTCCCTTACAGGCGTACTACAACACCGCCCTCCGTCAGAAGCCATCTGGGCTGCACAATTTTTTATCGGAATGAGCGTNGGGTGCAAATACGCCGGNGTCACCATGGCCGAAATCAGACGGGATGTGACGGCCGGACTAGGGTTTTGCGTGCTGCTATTGCTACTGGCTGTCATCTTCGCCGAAGTGATCCACCTGGCAGGGCTGGCGCCACCGTTAGAGACCGTTCTCGCCTTCGCTCCGGGCGGACAAGCCGAATTGACCGTGCTTGCGCTCATTGTTGGGGCAGATATGGCNTTTGTGGTGGCCCATCATGTCTTGCGAATATTTATTGTCATTCTGGGTGCGCCGCTCTTTGCGCGCCTGTTCCGCCCGAAAACTGGCGACCGATAGCCCTAAGCAACCCTCTGACTATGCCATTTCCAAACAGAAATCAGGGCCGCGCCTGCCAGAACACGCGCGTCACCGATAGGCTTCTGGATTGATCATATGACTTGGTGCGCCTGCGGCATAGGCATTGATTTGATCAAAAATATCCGAAAATTGCATGTCAAACTCATCCTCGGTCACAAAGCCAATATGGGGCGTGGCCAGAACATTCGGGTGTGTGAGAAGTATATTTTCGCGATCTGAAAGCGGCTCGTGATCGAACACATCTACAGCGGCATGAAGCTGACCCTTCGCAATCTCCGCCTCTAAGACACCGGGGGCCACAAGACCGGAGCGCGACGTGTTCACAAATAAAGCGCGTGGCGGCATCAATGCAAGGTCCTCGGCGGTGATCAAACCCCGGGTCGCGGAATTCAACCGAACATGCAGGCTGACGATATCGGATTCTCTAAAAAAGGCCTCACGGGAGACAGCCACGGTTTCACCCGCGGCAGCGGCCCGTGCGCGCCCTGCCTCTGATCCCCACCATTGCACATTGAGCCCCAGCGCTTTGGCGTAGCCCGCAACCGCGCCTGCAATGCGTCCATATCCATAAAGCCCCAATGTTCTGCCGCGCAGGGTCCTGCCGACCCCCGATTGCCACCGGCCCGCTTTGATTGAGGTCACCTGTTGCGGGATTTGCCGATAGCTGGCCAAAATCAACGCCAGAGTGTGCTCTGCGGCCGCATAGGATGGCGTATCTGAATGCATATTTGAGCAAAGCAGAACACCATGGGCCGTACAGGCCGGCACATCAACATGCGGGTAGACACTGCGCTGTGAGATGAGTTTCAGATTTGGCAGGCCCGCCAATAGGTCAGCCCCAACCTTGGTGCGCTCACGAAAGAGCACCAAAGCCTCTGCCTCTTGCAATCGCGCGGCCAGTTTGACGGGGTCAGGCTCATGATCCGTCCAGACGGTAACCTCGTGATCGGCCAATTTGGCAAAGCACGGCAAGCAGCGCAGGGTATCGAACCAATCATCAAGAATATGAACCTTCATCGCCCTATCACCCTTCTGTAAACGCGGTTAACGACCGGCCCAAATTGACCTTGGAATAAACACCTCTCCCGCCGCAATTTTTCGAGCGGTGCGTATGAGACCTGCCGATTTTATTTCGAAACCTGTCGCCGCATCGGCATAATCAACCGCCACTTCAATCTTGCCCGAGGCATGTTCCAAAATGACATTGGCCGGGGTCTCATTTGATTTGGCAGCCATGCCCTCTGCAATCGTCCCTGGGGTCAACACACAAGACGCAAGGCATTGCGCGCCCGTGACGGCCATGGAAGGATGCGTACTCCAGGGCATGAAATAGCGGGTCGCAATTGTGCCGCCGGCCTTGGCGGGGGCCAGCAGGCCAAATTTTGGCGTCACCGATTTTGTGACATCCCCCATCCCCATCAAAGCCCCTGCCTTTTGCCGTAGAGCTTCCATCTGATCAAAAAATGCGCGATTTTCATCCAGCTCAGCGGCCGTTTCATAGCCCGTCAGCCCAAAGCTCTCGGCCTTTGCAATCACCATGGGCATCGCAACATCCATGCAAGTCACAGCGATTCCGTCAATCTCATCAACCCGGTTACCTGTGGGCAAAAAGGCGCCCGTGACCCCCCCGACCGTCTCCATGAATTGAACGGCAATGGGCGCCGAGGTTCCCGGCACGCCATCAATGCGCGCCCCGCCCTCATAGCTGACCTGTCGCCCAGGCGTTTGAATGACAGCGGCGACGCGCGCTTGCGTGTTCACTGCCAGAATATTTACCTGTGTCTCACCCTCTTGCGCCTCGACCAACCCCATCTCAATGGCGGCTGGACCCACGCCGGTCAAAATATTGCCGCAGGTGGGTTTGAAATCGACCAATTTATCTTCCACGCTCACTTGAGCGAAAAAGTAATCCACATCGGCCCAAGGATCCTGTGACTTGGACAACATCGCCACTTTGGTCGTGACCGCCGCGCCACCGCCAATCCCGTCAATGTTCAGCGGATGACCAGAGCCCACAATCGCGATTAACACCTCAGCCAGAGTCTCGAGATCCTCGGGAAGGTCAGCGCGGTTCAGATATGGCCCCCGAGAGGTTCCACCACGCATAAGAAGATAAGGGATCGCAGTTTGTGTCATGTGAATGGCCATGGAAGGTTAGAATAAGCTTGCAAAAGACCGGGTGGAAAATCGCGGTTCAATGCCCAAGCCATAGTGCAGATAAAAGCGATGCCCGCAAGCGCATAGATCGCTGCAAAAACAGCGCTCATATTGGCTCTGATCCGCATAAAGCTGAACAAAAAGAGGGCCAGGGCAATTATAAACCCAAATAACGATGTGGCCACCAGGAGCGCGGCAAACCACGCGAGGGTGGACCATAGGCTATAGCGCGCTTGCCCTGCTTCGGCGCTGCGCTCGCTGTCGGCAAAGATCGTATCGGTTTCAGGGGCCAAGATCATTCGGGCAATCATCACCGTACATCCCACCAAACAAACGCTGGCCACAAACATCGGAAAGACCCGATCGCGGCTATAGTCCGGGATGGAACCGGCATCAAATAATGCATAGCCAATGAAAGCTGTGATGCAGAGTAGGAACACCATCGGCGCGCGTTTCGAGCCTGATTTGCTGTCCCCTTCGGCCAAGATATGTTTGGCCTGGCGCAGGCCCAAAACGACAGAGACCAATGTAATGGCCAAAAGCACAAGCACGATGGGCGAGAAAATATAATCAATCCCCTCAACAAATCCTTTGCGGAAGCGGGATTGGGCGATTTGAATGGCTTGGTTTGCATAGGTTTCTGCTGGATTGGACAGAACAAAACCAATCAAAAAAGCAGGGCGCGACCAATCAAAGCGGCGCATCAAAATTCCAAGAAAGCCAATGGCAAAAAGCGCCACAAGGTCCATCAGGTTTTGTCCAGATTGAAAGGCCGCGAAGCTTATGATCATAAACAAGAAAGGCGCCAATAAAACAAAGCGGATGGTTGTGAGCTTGGCGATCCCGCCTGAGGCTGCAATGCAAAGCACTGTGCCCACGACATTCGCCAGAGCAAGCAGCCAAACGATGGCATAGGTAATGTCGAGATTGTTTTTCAGCATGGCCGGTCCGACCTCAATCTGACCTGATCCCAGCAGGGCAATTGCGCCAATAAAGATTGCCATTGAGCCAGACCCAGGAATGCCGAACAGTAAGGTCGGCACAAGGCCACCCCCCTCTTTGGCATTGTTTGAGCTTTCTGGCCCGATCACGCCGCGCACATCGCCTTTGCCGAAATTGGACTTGTCTTTGCTGGTTTGCACCGTGTGCCCATAGGCAATCCAATCCACAACCGAGCCGCCAAGACCCGGGATCACACCCACAATCACACCGATGATGGAACAGCGCACGGAAAGCCAAATATTGGCAAACCAATCTTTGATCCCTGCGATCCAACCGCCACCGATCTGCGCCTCCTGGCTGATGGCGCGGTCATTGCGCAGCAGGGTGATAATTTCAGGAATTGCGAAAATGCCAAGGCCTACAATTACCAATTTCAGACCGTCGACAAGATAGGGAAAATCGTAAGAGGACATGCGCAAATCACCAGAAGAAGCCCCTTCTCCAATGGTGCCAATCAACATGCCCAGACCCGCCGCAACAATGCCCTTGATGGCCACACGCCCAGCCAAAATACCAACCATTGAAAGGCCAAAAATCGTAATCATCAACAGCTCTGGCGTGCGAAATTCCAAAACGATGGGCCGGGCGACCAAAATAAAGACCGTCAAAAAACTTGCGCCAACCAATCCGCCAAAAAGCGACGATGCAAAAGCCGCCGAGAGCGCCCGCGCCGCCTTGCCCTTTTGCGCCATCGGGAAGCCGTCCAAGACAGTGGCTTGTGACGCGGAAGAGCCTGGAATACCCATCAAAACAGAGGCGAAAGTATCAGAGGTTGGCACAACCGCCACCATACCAATCATCAAAGCAAGACCTAAGATCGGATCCATGCCAAACATGAAGGGCAGCAAGAGCGACAGGCCCGCGATGCCGCCGAGACCGGGAAAGACGCCGATGCACAGCCCCATGAGCACACCAAGAACCAAATATCCCAGAACAACCGGCTGCAGGATAAGTGCCCAAGCCTCGCCGAAGGCGGGCAAGGCCTCCATGATAACTTCCAAGACAATATCCTCCCACTTTCCTTATAAAAACGCCCCACCTATCTTGAGTGGGGCGTTCCAGAAGAAAAGCTTAGTTTAGAGAAACACCGTATTTTTCTTGTAGCCAATTCACAATGAAGGCTTTGGCATCAGGGCTCACATTTGTGCCACTTGCTTTGGCAGCTTCGGCCGCGGCCCCTGTCATCTGCGGGTATTTGCCCAGACGCTTGCCCGAAATTTCTGCAAAATCAGCACGCGCTTTTACAGCTTCAAATGCCGCCGTATAGGTCACCATGGCATCCGCCGTTGCGCCTCTTGGCAAGAAGACCATTTTTTGAGCCGGGAAGCCTGCAATGAAGAAGGCTTTCCAAGCATCCCATTTTTCGCCAGAGGTTTCACAACCATCGGTTGCTTCGCAAACTTCTTTGAAGGTTGGAATCTCCGGGAATGTGGGGTCGCGAACGATATCGCCCGCATCGCTCAAAGCACCCCAAGTCATCATTGGCACGGCTGTGCCAGCCTCAACCAATGGTGTCACGCCGGACAAATAGGAAGAGGAGGTTTGATAATCGATATTCGCCTCGCCCCGTTCAAACATCAAACGCCCGTCACCGCGGCCTTTGATTCCCATGACGCTTTCAACGTTCAGACCCAGCATTTCCCAAGCCAATGTCGGGACCAAGTCAAGACGCGTGGCACCTTGGTTGCCATAGATGAAGTCTGTGTCTTTCAGACCAGAGGCATCCAAGCCGTCCATTTTGGCCGCAAGCTCAGGTGGAAGATAAGCCACGCCGCCTGTTCCAGAGGCCAAAACCACATTCCAATCGGCATAGTCGAATTTCACCCGCGGGTCGCCCAGCAAGAATGGAAATTGTGTGGAACCGGAGGAGCCGAAAATGAGCGTGCCGTCATCATATTCTTGCTCATGGAAATAGTTGGCACCTTTGGTTGAGCCCGCACCTGGCATGAATTTTACGACAACAGTCGGCTGGCCTGGCAAAGCTTCAGACAGCAAAGGCGCATAAAAATTTGCCCATTTGGCAGAGCCACCGGTTTCCGAAAACGGAATGATCCATTCAACAGTCTTACCTGTCAGGTCAATCCCATGGCCGCCTGCATTGGCTTGAAGGCCAAAGGTGGCCGTCGCTGCAGCCACAAGGCCCATAGCCATGCGGCGTGTTGTTTTAAGTGTAGACATTAAATCCTCCCAGATTTTTTTACCGCGTCAGAAGCCGCGTAATTGGAATCATATTGAGGCATAAACCCCAGGTTGATGCTTGCTGTGTAATCTGCGAAGCTTTCATGAAACTTTCACGGATCGGAAAAACAGCAATGCGAATTACGCTTGTTGAAGACAATATCAGCCTGTCAAAAGGCATAACCTATCGTTTGGAAGATGCAGGCCATTCTGTGGATGCGATTGCCAATGGCGATGAGGCGCAAGACTATCTTGTTGCAGATGGAGCTGATCTTGTGATCCTCGACATCAACCTGCCGGGCGTGAATGGGCTGGATTTGCTGTCACAAATGCGCAAACGCGGCGATGCGCGGCCCGTGATCTTGCTGACCGCCCGTGCGGAAACGCAAGATCGGGTCAAAGGATTGGATGCCGGGGCGGATGATTATTTGATCAAGCCCTTCGAGATGGCGGAGTTGGAGGCACGGGTTCGCGCCCTCCTGCGCCGCCGGGCTATTCCTCAGCAAAAACTGCGCAAAATTGGTTCTTTGCATTACGATCCAAATGCGCGGCAATTGTTTGATGGCGAAACCGCTTTGGAGATTCCGCGCCGAGAAATGTCGGTCTTTGAATGCCTGCTGAGTGCGGACGGACGGCTTGTATCCAAAAGCGCAATGCTCGATCACGTCTACGGCGTCGGGGCTGATATTGAGGAAAAAGTCGTCGAAGTTTATATCTCACGGCTCCGCCAAAGACTGAAAGACCACGGTGTTTTGATCCAAGCGCGACGTGGATTGGGATATCACATCACGGTGCAGGAGCGCGCATGAAACCCAGCTCTTTGAGGGCCCGACTGACATTGATCATCCTGCCCCCTCTGCTCATCATTTCGCTGATTGCCGGTGCTTGGCAGTTCCACAATACGACCCTGCGGGCCGAAAGCATCTTTGACAAAGGCTTGCTCTCCGCCGCAATTGCGATATCGCGCGACGTTGCGCTGTCGGATGGGGACGCCATTAGCCCCTCGACCCGTCGCCTGCTGGCCGATACCTCTGGCGGCACGATATTTTATCATGTGTTTGCTCCCGACGGTGTGTTTGTCACAGGCTATTCCACCCCACCGGTCTTACCGAGTATGGCCCCCAAAGGGGCCACAGATCCTTTTTACTACAACAGTGTCTATCAGGGCGAAAATGTGCGGGTTCTGCGCTTCCAAGATGTGACCTTGGTCAGCGGCATTGCCGGAATTTTCAACATCACCGTGTGGCAAAACGCGAGCGTGCGCAGCAGCTTTGTGCGCAATGTCTTGTCGCGCTCCTTTGCAGTGATTGCCGCGCTGGTGATGAGCGTTGCCATTGTTGTGTGGTTCGGGGTGCGTTTGGGGCTGCGCCCGCTGTTAGAGCTTGAGCGCGCCATTGCAAAGCGCACGCCAAGCGAATTGGAGCCGATCCGCAGGGCTGTCCCAACCGAGGCTCAGGGGCTGGTGACCACTTTAAATGGTCTATTAAATAGGGTGTCCCGGCGCATCAGCTCGAAAGACGAATTCATCTCTAACGCGGCCCATCAGCTGCGCAACCCTATGGCGGGTGTCCTTGCGCTGGCCGAAGCGGTCACCACAGCACCAAACCCGCAAACCGCGCAGAAGCGCAGCGCTGAGCTCTTGCAAGCCGCGCGCGAGGCCAGCGATTTGACCAATAAGCTGTTGTCCTTTGAACGCGCAAGTGGCACCGATGTCTCGCAAACCGGCCGCCCAATGGATCTGAACCAGCTTATCGCCCATGCCGTCAGCACCTTTGAGCAAAACCACCCAAAGGCCAGCTTGACGGTCACCCAAGATCTGCCGCGCGAAAGCCTCTTGATTCAGGCCGATCAAACCATGCTCCAAGAGGCTATTTTAAATATCTTCAGCAATTGTTTGGTGCATGGCGGGCCAAAGCTGACGCGAATTTGGGTCACACTCCGTAAGAACGGCGCCGGGGCGGAAATGCTCATCCAAGATGATGGCATTGGAATACCCGAGGATCGCCACATCGAGGCGCTAAGCCGTTTTTCACAGGCCGGCGGCGGCCCTGGCAGCGGGCTTGGCCTCGCCATTGCGGCCCGTGTGATGAAAAATCATGGCGGGCAGTTGAGCATCCTGCCCTCCCCCCGTGGCGCTAAAATCAAGCTGAGCTTTTCTTTGCTGGACATATGAACCTCTGACATGACAGATTTGCCGCTCGTTTGCTCCAAGCTATGCGTTTCGCAGTGGCGCAGAAGCAAACAGATGATAGTCTGACCCTCATAAACCAGCGCGGTTTGTCCAAAATTTATGATCCCATGATAGGCGCGGCCTGCGGAGGGGTGCAATTCACGTGGACGGCGGCCATGGTTATCGAGTTTGTCAGTCAATTGGAGAACGCATGAAACGCTCGCAAGTCAACGACATTATGGTGCAAGCGGATGATATGATCCGCAACTTTGGCTTTACTCTGCCGCCTTTTGCCTATTGGTCGCCTGAGACGTTCAAACGCAACGCCGCCGCGGCGCGGCCGATCATTGAGGCGCAATG
>JGI26086J50260_1002014_pt1 | contig 11320 bp, 9 predicted proteins | sample SaaInl3SG_22_DNA_FD_50260 | JGI IMG/M metagenome (IMG submission 50260)
GTAGATGCAGAATTTATAAATACCCTTTTTGATGAGCACGCCTTTGACGGTGTTATTCACCTTGCTGCAGAAAGTCACGTAGACAGATCCATAGAAAATCCTTTAGAGTTTGTTCAAACCAATGTCATAGGAACGGTTAACCTTTTAAATGCGGCCAGAAAATCATGGAACGGAAATTATGAGGGCAAGCGCTTTTATCATATTTCTACCGATGAGGTGTATGGAACCTTAGGAGAGGAAGGCCTCTTTACGGAAACTACAGCCTATGACCCCAACAGTCCCTATTCTGCATCCAAGGCAAGCTCTGATCACTTTGTTAGAGCCTATGGAGAAACTTATGGCCTGCCTTATGTAGTGACCAATTGCTCCAATAATTATGGTCAAAATCAATTTCCAGAAAAGCTCATTCCACTCTTCATTCACAATATCAAAAATGAGAAGCCCTTGCCTGTATATGGTGATGGAAACTATACACGTGATTGGCTATACGTAGTGGATCACGCGAGGGCCATTGACTTGGTTTATCACAAAGGGGTAAATGCAGAAACCTATAATATAGGAGGCTTTAATGAGTGGACCAATATTGACCTGATTCGTGTAATGTGCAAGCAGATGGATCAGAAGCTAGGCAACCCTGAGGGAACGGCAGAAAAGCTAATTACCTACGTTAAGGACAGACCCGGTCATGATAAGCGATACGCCATTGATGCTACCAAAATCAACAAAGAATTGGGATGGGCACCCAGCGTTACATTTGAAGAAGGTCTCGCCATCACTATAGACTGGTACCTGGACAATGAAGAATGGCTTAACAATGTGACTTCAGGAGCGTATCAGAATTACTATAAGGATATGTATTCTAACCGATAGCCCGGTTTTGTGATATCACACGTTTCGATTTTTTGGGTCTAGGAAACCGCCTCCGTTTTTGGTTTTTTATTGACCAACCACACACCTATCAGAATAGCAGTACCTCCAATGAGGTGATTCCAGCCAATGTTTTCTCCATCAAACCAACCCCAAAGGATGGCCACAATGGGTATGGCATAGGTTACCGAACTCGCAAAAAGAGAAGAGGACAACTTTATCAAACGGTTAAAGAGCACTACGGCAATGGAAGAACCCACTATTCCCAAAACGGAAATATAGCCTAAACTCTCCCACGCTTCGGGTTGGGTTTGTAAAATACCTATAGCCCCCGAACTCAATGCCCATATCAGCAAAAATGGACCCGTTGTACACAAGGACATTAGGGTAATGGTCATGCTTGAGTACTGAGATAATTTGTTTTTTATTGTGGTAATAGAAAGCGCGTACATAAAGGTTGCTGCTATGGCATAGCCAGCATAGGTAAAATGCGAAGACAATTCTGCTCCCACCCCTGCGGGGTTGATTAGAAAAACGGCTCCACCCAATCCTAAAAACAGACCCAAAATTTGAAGCTTTTTTACCGGAGTTTTATATAGTAAAACGGCAACTATCAATGTGAACAAAGGAACCAGGGAATTTATGATACCAACTACAGAGGTTTCTAGTTGCGTCACGGCCAATGGGAATAATAAGTAGGGTAGTCCATTGCCGAGCCATCCTACAATTAAGAAGGGAACAAAGTTTTGTTTATTGAATTTTACCAGGTGTTTAAAACCAATAATTAGCGTAAAAACCCAGGCAAAGCCTACTCTCATAGCACCTACCTGATAAGGAGAAAAGGAAATCAATCCTCGTTTCATCAAAATAAATGAGCTCCCCCAAATTAAGGCAAGTACAATAAAAATAATCCAGGCCAACTGGGATTTGTTTTCTTTCATAGTCCGTAGGTTCGGTACAAATTACGTTCAATTTTATTAGAGGGGATGCTTTTTGCTCGTATTAAATGAATACGGTTATTTAGCATTGCCATTTTGCTCGTATCTTTGTAAAAATTTTTATCATGAAAAAATCTCTATATCTCCTAGTAACCGTTTTTGGTTTGTTTAGTTGTTCAGAAACTCAAGAAGCCAAAACAACACCGTTGGAGGAATCACAAAAGACAGAAAAGGTAGCAGTTGTTGCGGATTCTGAACTCGATTTAGAAATCTCTGGAATGACCTGTGAGTTTGGATGTAAGGGAGCTATAGAAAAAGCTTTAAATCAGGCTCCAGGAATAGAAGTGGCCTCCGTGGATTTTCCTACGGAAACGGCAACGGTAAAATACGACAGCAAGGTAACGAGCCAAGAAGAAATTATTGAGGTAATTCAAACATTGGCCAACGGTGCCTATTCTGCTCAGATCGCAGATCCCAATTCAACAACAGAAGCCCCCATAGAAGGAGAAGTATCGCAAGAACCTGTAAAAGCGGAGAGTTAGAATGCTTAAAAAGCTTCTTCTACGCTTGGCTCAGATAGAGCTTGTTTTGCTGTTTCTTGTCGTGATGGCAGGAAGCATTGTTAGAATGACCGATTCTGGTATGGGATGTCCAGATTGGCCAAAGTGTTTTGGTTATCTAATACCTCCCACAGAACAATCTCAAGTTTTATGGGCACCCGAAAAGGAGTTTAAGAAGGGGCAAATGATTGTTTATCAGGAGTCACTTTGGGTTTCTAAAGAAGACTTTACCGCGGGATCCTNTTATGATTCNGACCATTGGGACAAATACATCCTTCANGACTATGCNNTTTTTAANCCNTTNCACACTTGGGTNGAATACATCAATAGATTGTTGGGNGCACTNTCTGGGGTACCNATGGTTCTCATGTTCTTTTTGAGTATTCCCCTTGTGGTCAAAAAGCCCNTGTACTTGNTGTTTTCTAGCTTGGGTTTGTTTGGTTTGGGTTTTGAAGCTTGGCTAGGTAAAGTGGTGGTAGACGGTAATTTAGTTCCGCACCAAATCACCTATCACATGCTGGGCGCTCTCTTTTTAATAGCACTTATTGTGACCTTTATTTTCTCATTACAAAAGGAACAGCAGGACAAGCTTCCCTATAGACCGGCACTACCCAAGAGAAGTGGTACTTTTATTATGGTTCTGGTCCTCCTTTTGCTTTCTCAAATCATTATGGGGACTCAAATACGGGAGCAAATAGACTTGCTACACAAAACCCTTTCACCAAGATCTTTGTGGATAGAGCAATTGGATATAGTGTTTTATATACATAGGTCTTTTTCCCTTGTTTTGGTGCTCAGCACTTTGTTCTTGGCCTGGAGTTGGCGCCAAAGAGAAGTCGTTATCAAAGCCTTTGATGGGGTGGTTATCATTATGTTGGTTTCTGTATTGAGTGGTGCTATTATGGCTTATATGGGCGTTCCTAAATGGTTGCAGCCCACTCATCTATTTCTTTCCATTGTAATGTTTGGTCTCCTCTGGTACGTAGGACTTAAATTGATTTTTCAAAAAAGACCTGAACCGCAGTCAAACACAAGTTTAACAGAGGAGTCTACTATCCATTAAAAAGCATAGGGTATGTTTATATACAACGTAACGGTAAATATAGAAGAAGACATTGCAGCTGATTGGGTTCAATGGATGGGCACGGTACACATTCCTGAGGTTATGGCTACGGGAAAGTTTACAGAAGCCAAAATGTCCAGGGTGATGGTGGAGGAACAAGCCGGTATTACCTATTCCATTCAATACTCCGTGGTAGATATGGCAACTCTCCTTGACTACAATGAGAACCATGCACCTGAACTCCAGCAGAAACACACTGCTAGATATAAAGATAAGTACGTAGCCTTTAGAACGGTTTTGGAGGTGGTAGAAACCCATACCGTTAAATAATACTTTTTCCTCAACATGATTTCTGACCTAACCATAATAGATGCCTCTTCCGTTTTGGCAGGCCCTTCTGTGGGCACTTTCTTTGCAGAAATGGGAGCTAAGGTTATTAAGGTAGAAGGTCCTAAAGGAGATGTGACTCAGAATTGGAGAACTCCTGGTGAGTCCGCTTTAGGTTGGTCTGCCTATTATTCTTCTGTGAATTTTGGAAAAACCATTACGACCCTAGACCTAAAAACTCGTCAAGGACAGAAAGACCTTCTTGGGTTACTCAAAACGGCAGATGTCTTTATCACCAATTTTAAATCTTCTGATTACTCCTCTCTTGGCTTGGATGCCGAAACCATTTTCTCCCTAAACCCCCAATTGGTATGGGGTAAAATAAAGGGTTTTGAGGAAAATCAAAAAAGGTTGGCCTTTGANGTGGTTTTACAGGCAGAAACCGGTTTTATGTCAATGAATGGACAGCCCCAATCACCNCCAACCAAAATGCCCGTTGCCCTTATTGACGTTTTGGCTGCTCATCAACTCAAGGAAGGTCTGTTGTGTGGTTTNCTTCANAGAGAAAAAACCCAAAAAGGAGGCGTGGTTGAGGTTTCNTTAGAAGCTGCNGCTCTCTCTTCTTTAGCCAACCAAGCTAGTAATTATTTAATGAATGGGGTGGTGGCCAAACCCATGGGTTCTCAACATCCCAATATCGCACCTTATGGAGATTTGTTTGTCACCTCTGATGGGGTAGAAGTTGTTTTGGCCATAGGTTCTGATTCCCAATTTAATGCCTTGTGCAGGACTTTGGGCTTGGAAGTCATTCCGGAGTGGAACCACAATGTAGATAGAGTAAAAAATAGAGAATCATTGGCAGCGGCTCTTTCGGAAAAAATCAACCAATGGCCCTCAGGTGAATTATTAAAAAAGGCCTTAGATCTTAAGATTCCATTGGGCGCCGTCAATAATCTAAAGCAGGTTTTTGACAAAACAGTGGCCCAAGCCATGGTTCGTACCGAATGGCAAGATCAGCAAGAAACCAAAAGGGTAACCCAGGTAGCATTTGATTTTGTCCCGTACTCCAAAGACTAGACACATTTTGTTACATTTACGGGAATTCAACCAAACGCTTCGGTGTATCCATCGGAGCCATTGATAAAAATTATACATATGAAATTTTCGCAACTCCTGGGCTTGAGTTTGTTAAGTGCAGGTTCACTCATGGCTCAAACTCAAGTAATGACTCCAGAAAAACTATGGGAACTTGGAAGAGTTGGCCTAGAAGATGTTTCTGAAGATGGTCAAACCATTTTGTACGGAGTCACACGATATGCTACAGCAGAAAACAGTGGGTCAAGAGATCTGTTTACTGTTGATTACAAAGGCAATACCGTTACTCAAATCACCCAAACTCCTGGCTCAGAATACGGAGCGCAATACCTTATGGAAGGAGAAAAGATTGGGTTTAGTATGGGAGGTCAATACCATATAATGAACGCAGATGGCTCGGATGTTAAAGCCATAACCTCAGTAGAAAAAGCAGGAGGATGGAAGGTTTATGAGTTAGAAGATGGAATGCTAGCTCTATTGCATACTCAATCTGTAAAGATGTTAAAGAATACCAAGGATATGTATCCTGAGCTAAACCAAGCAGATGCAATGGTCATAGATGACTTAATGTACAGACATTGGGATCATTGGAATGACGCAGAGGTGGATCACCTTTCTCTTACTGTGTACAATACAGAAACTGGAGAAAGCACCACCACTGACCTAATGCCCGATGCAACTTTTGATGTTCCCACCCCTCCCTTTACAGGTTCAGAAGCTTACGTGATGAGTCCAGATGGTAAAAGCATAGTGTATTCTGCAAAAAAAGTGATGGGCAAAAAATGGGCATTGACTACCAATACCGATTTATTTATTAGAGATACGGAGTCAGGAGAAGAAGTAAACTTTACCATTGACAATAAGGGATATGATGTTTCTCCTTCCTATGATGAGTCAGGTAGATACCTTGCTTGGTTAAGTATGGAGAGAGACGGATATGAGTCGGATAGAAATCGCCTAATCGTTGCCGACCTCAAAAAAGGAACGCGAACCGTTGTTAGTGGTGATGAGCACATCTTGGATTACACCTGGTCGGGAAAACGCGAACTAATGGCTGTAGTGGCTGTAGAAGCCACCCAGCAAATTCAAAAAATCCAGTTTAAAAAGGCAGAAGACAATTCTGGGTTCAAAACAGAGTGGTTAACAGAAGGAGACTATAATTATAGCCACCCGGTGGTCGCTAAAAAAGGAATCGTTGCTATGCGTTCTGACATGAACCACGCCAACGAAATTTTCTATGTTTCCAAGAAGGAAGCTACAGGTGTCTCCAAGGTAAATGACTCTCTGTATGCAGACATCAAAATGAGCACCGTAGAGAAAAGGTGGGTAGAGACTACAGACGGAAAGAAGATGTTGGTATGGGTAATTTTACCTCCTGATTTTGATGCAACCAAAAAATATCCAACCCTTCTCTACTGTCAAGGAGGCCCTCAAGCTGCAGTAAGCCAATTCTACAGCTTCCGATGGAATTTTCAATTAATGGCTGCCAATGGATATGTTGTGGTTGCTCCTAACCGCAGGGGACTCCCTGGATTTGGACAAGATTGGAATGAAGAGATTTCTGGAGATTGGGGAGGTCAATCTATGAGAGACTACCTAAGTGCAATTGACGATGTTTCGGCAGAAGCCTATGTGGATAAGGAGAATATTGGAGCCGTAGGAGCTTCTTATGGAGGGTACTCTGTTTATATGTTAGCGGGTATTCACGAAGGCCGCTTTAGCTCTTTTATCTCTCATTGTGGACTGTTTAATTTGGAGAGCTGGTATTTGACTACAGAAGAAATGTTTTTTGCCAATTGGGATATNGGTGGACCCTTCTGGGGAGAAAACCCTCCTGAGAGNTACGAAAAATTNAACCCTATCAACTACGTTGGAAATTGGGACACTCCCATNNTGGTTATTCACGGTGGTTTGGACTTTAGGGTGCCCATCAATCAAGGAATGGAAGCATTCCAAGCCGCACAACTCAAGGGAATACAATCAAGGTTTTTGTATTTCCCCAATGAAGGTCATTGGGTTCTCAATCCTCAAAATGGGTTGATTTGGCATGACCAGTTCTTCAATTGGTTAGATGAAACCTTGAAATAGACCTCTTTCGAATATATTCCAAGAATTTCAAAAGAGAAATATAAAGAGCTCGGATCGGCAAAGATCCGAGCTTTTTTGTTGATTATTTGGGTTGTGGATTCTGATTTATAGGGGTATATCCAGTATTTCGAGGGGCTTCATTCGATTAGGGATTTGGTGTAATAAGTTCTTTATCAATACACTACAATTGTTAATATTTAACCCATGAAAATGAAAAATGTCACATTAGCGGGTCTTTTTTATGGGCTTTTCTTCTTACACCCAGATATTGAAATCCATTCAACTACTCCATCCCCAAAGATTCATAACAATACTGATGCTGAAAGCTTGGCTTTTAGATTCTGGTTTGTCAATGAACCCCTGTTTTTGGGTAAGACATCGACGAGTGTGGAATCTATTCTTAAGATAAGACCGGCACAAAAAAGCCTTTTTAGCTATCTATCACCTTATGGGCTTGTATGAGGTCACTCAGATCAGAAAGAAGGTTTTACTTAAGTCATAGAAGCTCATTTAGTGCTTGGGATTTCTATCTTTGCCCCATGCAAATATTCACCTTTACATTGCCCAATGGGATACGGGTAGTCCACAAACAAATTGATGGACCTGTTGCGCATTGTGGGATAACGGTTAATGCAGGTTCTAGGGATGAGCACCTAAATGAACAAGGCTTGGCCCATTACATTGAGCACACCTTTTTTAAGGGAACTCAAAAGAGAAAGGTGTACCATATTCTCAGTAGGTTAGAGGATGTTGGAGGTGAACTCAACGCCTATACTTCCAAAGAAGAAACCGTAGTCTACGGAAGTTTTTTGGCTCCACACTATGAGAGAGCTATAGAACTGATTTTTGATATCTGCTTTCATTCTACCTTTCCGGAAAAGGAAATAAAGAAAGAGAAGGATGTTATTTATGAAGAAATCAACTCTTATTTAGATTCTCCCTCAGATTCAATTTTTGATGAATTTGATGAGGTTTTGTTTCCCGAGCACGCTATGGGAAAGAATATTCTAGGAACCGAAGAGTCGCTGGCTTCCTTTTCTAGGGAATGTATTTTAGAATTTATTAAAAGGAACTACACCACCGATCAGATGGTTTTTAGTTCCGTAGGGCGAATTTCTGAAAAACGCCTAGAAAAACTTTTGAATAAGTACAGCTCAGGAATTCCTGCTTCGACTAAAGGAGAAGAGAGAAAAGCCATTTCGGGTTATACCCCAGTGCACCTCTCCGTAGAAAGAGAAACTCATCAAACCCATCTTGTTTTGGGAAATCGAGCGCCTTCTGCAACCGATGATCACCTTACCGGTATGGTACTTCTCAATAATTTAATGGGAGGTCCAGGAATGAACTCTAGGCTCAATCTAAATATTCGAGAGAAATACGGTTTTGCCTACAATATAGAAAGCTATTACCAAGCCTATTCAGATACGGGAGTTTTTGGGATTTACGCTGGCGTAGATCCTTCCACAGCGGCTAAGACCACCCGATTGATTAAAGCAGAATTAAAAAAGATTAGAGAAAAGTCACTCGGAGTGCTTCAGCTCAGTAGAGCTAAGCAACAACTCAAAGGGCAGATTGCCTTAAATCAAGAGAACTACGGGAGTCAAATGCTAGGAATGGCAAAGTCTACCTTGGTCTTTGGGAGGTTGGACACCCTGGAGGAGGTTCACAGAAAGATAGACGCTCTTACCGCTTCTGAGTTAATGGAAATTGCCAATCAATATTGGGGTGACGATCAAATGTCTACCTTGTTCTACAAGGCCAAGAAATAACGCATATCAAAATACAACTATGGAATTTATTGATTCTAAGATAGAGGCTTACGCCGAAGCTCACACCACCCAGGAGAGTCTTGGCCTGCAGAAATTAAATCGAGACACTCAAGCCAAAATATTAATGCCTAGAATGCTTTCGGGGCATTTACAAGGCCGTGTTCTCAGCTTGATTTCAAAAATTCATCAGCCCAAGCGAATTCTAGAAATTGGTACCTATACAGGGTACAGTGCCATTTGTATGGCAGAGGGATTGCCCGAGGGTGGACACCTACATACCATAGATATTAACGAAGAGCTCATGCCCTTCACCCAATCGCATCTAAAGGCCAATGGGATAGAAGACTCCGTAACGCTTCACATTGGAGATGCCACAGCCATTGTAGGTTCTCTAGAAGAAAAATGGGATTTGGTTTTTATTGATGCTGACAAATCCAATTACTCTAGGTATTATGATTTGGTCATGCCGCATATGAATTCCGGTGGACTTATCATTGCAGATAATGTGCTGTGGAGTGGAAAGGTTTTGGAAGAGGCGGACGCCAAGGATATAGACACCAAAGAATTGATTCTCTTCAATCAAAAGGTCCATGAAGATTCTAGGGTAGAAAATGTTCTTTTACCCATTAGAGATGGACTGATGGTAATAAGGGTAAAGTAAAGAATATCCTCCCTTAAAGGAGAACTTATTTTCTAGGTTAAAAACAAAAAAAGCCCCGAGGAATTCCTCGGGGCTTTTTGCATGTACATAAAAATGCTCAATTCTTCCTTTTACTTGAAGACTTTGGCATCAATTTTTTGGTTTACTTCTACAGAATCTATAGTAACCGAAACGTTTTGACCTCCGGCCTTCTGCTCGATTTTAGTAGCAAACATAATTCCACCAAATTCTTTGTAATCAGAGATGGTTGCAGAGATAGACATGGGTCCTTGAGGACCTTCCTCTGTAGATTCTTCTGCTACCAAAAGGTGAGAATCCGCTCCGTAGTATTCAGTGGTAACTTTACCATCGGCGTCAGTAATCTCAAGGGCGTAAACTACTTCCTCACCCATCCTCTTAGCACGAGTCACTTTTAGGGTGTAACCCATTTCGGCATCTAGGTAAGCTGTTTGAGAAATAGGGTGGGCAATTTTGGATTTTACCTCTTCTATTTTGGCTGCGTCCATATCTTGTGGAGGGGCCATTCCAGAAAGTTTACCTGCTTTTCCGTCAAAAAGTTCTTTTTGAACTTCCATAGTCTGTCCACCCATACTCATGCTGAGAGACCTCATGTATTTGGGGCTCTTTACAGCTTCTACATACGCAATGGCAGAAGGAGCTTGAGGGACTACCATAGTTCCTGTGGTATAAAGGGACTTGATGCCACCTATTTTTTCTAAACCACCAATAGCCGCAAAGTAATCTGCGAGGACAGTTTCTGCCGTTACTCCTTCGGGAACGGGAAGAGAAGGCTCCTCAGCAACATTGGCTAGGTAGTCATAGTATTGGAAGGCTCCAAATACCTTTAGGCCGGCAGCAGTTTCGCTTGCCTTACCCACTACGGTAATGTTTATGTTGTTGAGGTCAATGTATTTTTGAGCTGCCGCTTGGATGTCTGCAACCGATACCGCTTCTAATCTAGAAAGGTAGTTGTTGTAGTAATCTTCAGGAAGGTTGTAACGGGCAATGTTAAGAGCAAATCTAGAAACCGTTTGTGGCGATTCTAAAGAACGACCAAAGCTTCCCGCAACGTTGTTCTTAGCGGCTCTTAGCTCTTCTTCCGAAACTCCTTCTGTACGAATTCTGTCCAGTTCGATCAATATCTGAGCTACTGCACTGTCAGTAACCTCGTTTCTTACTTCTGCCGTGGCAGAAAAAGAACCCACCAAACGATCAGAGCTAATAGATGAATAGGAACCATAGGTGTAGGCCTTGTCCTCTCTAAGGTTCTTAAAGAGTCTTCCCATAGAACCACCTCCTAAGATTTGGTTCATCAAACGAACGGCTTCTAAATCCGAAGCTCCTGGTTTAAGGTCAACCGTGTTTCCTATGCGAACCACAGATTGTACGTTGGCATCTCTGTTTACAAAAGCAACTTGAGGACCTTCTGGCTTAGCTGGGAATTCATACGTATGAGTAGGAATCTCTCCTGCCTGCCAATCTCCAAAGTATTTTTTGGCCCATTTCTTGGCCTTGCGAGGAGAAATATCTCCAACTATNGCAAGGTATGCATGGTTGGGTTTGAAGTACTCTCCNTAGTATTTTTTACAGTCTTCTAGGTTGATGTTTTTAACCGTTTCTTCTGTCATTAACTCACCATAAGGATGGTCCTTNCCGTAGAGTTGTGCATTCATAACATTACTTGCCATGGTGTTNGGGTCGTCCTTGGCAGAAACCAAACCCGATTCAATTTGAGTCATGATCTTNTCAAACTCTTCTTGGGTAAAGTTTGGAGNCATGGCAACTTCTGCCATTATTTCCATCATTTTCTCTGAATGAGTAGAAAGAGAAGATCCNAATACAGAAGTTGANCTTGTAGAAAGTCGGGCTCCCATAAAGTCAATCTGCTCGTTTAAATCGTCCTTAGAGGTTTTGGTGGTTCCCTTAGAAAGCAATTCTCCTGCAATTTCTAA
>JGI26086J50260_1002024_pt1 | contig 11284 bp, 7 predicted proteins | sample SaaInl3SG_22_DNA_FD_50260 | JGI IMG/M metagenome (IMG submission 50260)
TGCACCCGCTTGCACGCAAGCAAGGTCGGTACCTTAGCTCAGTTGGTAGAGCAACGGACTGAAAATCCGTGTGTCCCTGGTTCGATTCCTGGAGGTACCACAAAAAGCGCAAAAGCCCATTCGATAGGATGGGCTTTTGTCATTTTAGAACACAAGTCGAGCAGAACAAAGTATCTCTTATTAACGATTCTAACGGAAACGTTTTAATCGACAAGGATCACCATATCGACTGCAAAGTAGATGGGTTCGGCTCTTTGGCTTTGAAATTAAAATTTGTTTGAAAGGCCTAAATAGTTCAGGAGATTCTTGAATTCATCAGACTAAACCATAAAGGGGTTATCAAGGAAAGTACCATACAAGTAGTATATCCGAAGGGCAGTTGTGGGCTAGATTCAATACTTTCTAATATCTGATACTTTTTAGAAGCGCGATGGTGATGATCACTGTGACGTGTCAGCTCATATAGTACCATTCTGCCAATAACATGGTTTGAATTCCAAGAATGTGCAGGGGTTACTCGCTCATATCGATCATTCACTTTTTTACGAACTAGTCCATAATGTTCGATATAATTAATTGTTTCAAGTAAGAGTACTCCAACTAAAGCAATAAACANACCNAAAATTAAACCTTGAACTCCAAATGAAANAAACAACAAGGCTAAATAACCCAACTCTACGAAGAAGAAAAGCAGTAGCTCATTTTGCAAAGACCAAAAGCCTTTACCATTTTTCTCTAAAAGTCTTTTCTGAATTTGATGTGCGGAGCGAATTTGTCCAATAATCGAGGTAAACCAAAAGTGATAAACTGATTGATTTTTTCTAGCCGTAGCGGGGTCTTCAGGAGTACCGATATTTCGGTGATGTCCTAAATTGTGTTCTATAAAGAAGTGCATATAGAGCGAAGGCAATAACAATAACTTCGCTAGAAGCTGTTCAGTCTTAGTTTGCCTATGACCTAATTCATGAGCAACATTAATGCCATTAGTGCCAGCTACAATTCCAATAGAAAACACAAGCCCTACCAATTCATAGCTAGCTAGATCTTGACTAGTGATTACCAATAAGCCATAAGCAAGGATTGCAAGGAGAATGGGTAGATTTAAGTATAGCATCCAATCAAATAACACATTCTTCAATCGGTTCGACTTAACTTCTTCTGCATAACTACTCTCAGATGACGAAAAAACGAGCTCAAGCAGTGGAATGAAACCAAAGGCGTATACGACTGTTAAAAAACTGAATAATCCTTTCAGCTCCAAAGCGATAAGACAACTTACCGGTATCGTATAGGCCAATAAGTACTTAATGTCTTTCATAATACTAGTCTAATTTTCATCCTAAAAATAAAAAATAAGCCCATCTAATTAAAGATGAGCTTAATAAGATATAAAACTTAAGAAGTTTAATTCGAGAAAAAGTCTAATGCTGATTGAGGTAATAACACTTTGTCAATTAGATGAATCACTCCATTTGAAGCAATAATATCTGCCGCTTCAATAGTTGCATCTACTTCACTCGCATCTCCAATGACGAACCCGTCGCCTGAAGCAATTATTTCAATAGTATTATCTGCGAAAGCGGTTGCTACTTCTCCAGCTGTTAAATCAGTAGATTTTACCTCTGCAGGTATTACGTGATATAGAAGAATGTTCTTTAGCAGATCTAACTCCTCAGAAGTATCAAAATCATCAAGACCATTGTAATTATTCCCAAGAGCGTCTAATAAGGCTAGAAAAGCTGCATTAGTTGGTGCAAATACGGTAAATGGACCGTCTCCATTGAGGGTGTCAGCTAGGAATGTTTTAATGACAGCATCTCGCAAAATAGATACATCTTCGGTAGCAACAGCGATATCAACGATCGTATTTTGTGGCAACAACACATCTAGAACTTCTTGAGGAACTAAAACTTTATCGATAATATGAACGATACCATTTGAGGTAAGTACATCTGGCGTTATCACTCTAGCATCTTCAGAGGTAGCATCTGAAATTCTGACACCCCCTGCTAAGGAAAAAGTGAGTTCGCCCCCTTGAACTGTTTCAGCAGTCATTCCTTCCTGAATCATTGAGGATGATACCGCAGTGGGTAAAACATGATAAGATAAAATCTGTGCCAATAATCGTTTCTCAGTATCGGTATCGAAATCTTCTAACGAACTGTATCCGGGTAATGATTCTAATAGAGCGGCAAAGGCATCATTAGTTGGAGCAAAAACGGTGAAAGGTCCAGCTCCACTAAGAGTTTGGACAAGGTTTGTTGAAGACTCTTCATCAGCCTTCATTAAGGCAGCAACGAGTGAATCTAGCAAATCAACTTCAACTGCCGTTTCGACAATATTCGGGATTTCTCCAGACGGATTAGCGGTATAACCGTCGTCGTCTGAACAATTGGTTAAAGAAAACAATGCGGATAAGGCAACAATACCAAAGAATAACTTTTTCATTTTTCTTTTAAAGGTAAACAAATAATGTTTAATTATTTGTAAAAAACGTTAAACAATATTTAGCGTCTGAGATTACTTTCAATAATCTCGAATAAAACCTTTGTATTTATTCTTAATAACTATAGCAATTATAATTGCTACGACTGTAGTCTTTACACTCAGTATAATAGAAGGAAATTGTCCTTGATACACCCCTAGATGTTTAGAATGAATACCGTAGAGTGCCCAAATAATAGGTAATAAGTAAACCCAGCTCGTATGTTTAAAATAAACAACCAATGCAATCAGTACAATCACAGGAAATATCATGAGCATCCAGTTCTCTTGACTTATACCAAAAGCATTCCAATCAAAACCAACAAGTAAAGCAGTGAAGTTTGCTACGGTTGCAACAGTGATCCACCCTAAATAAACTTCAAAGACTGCACTAAAAAAACGAGTCTCCTTCGATGATGGAGTATAAGACTTTAATCGCTCTGTTAGAAATACAAGACTCATTAATAATACTAACATCAATACCATTGACAAGGTCACCTGTAAATAATGCCAAGCAAAAATCCATGCCATATTCGCTAGACTATTTATGGCAAACCAAGGAAATAATTTACTCACTAGTTGCGTATCAGAAGTGATTAAAATTCTTACCAAAAACGCTAACAGTCCAGAATAAATCAATCCCCAGATGCTAAACGCAAAACCGGCGGGCGTAAATAAATTCGGATAAAGATCAGAAACAGCTCCCGTAGTTAGGCCATTTATTGGAAGAGCGTTTGCAGCTCCATTAACAGCAATAACTCCTATAAATAACAGCATATAAGCCGACCTCAAGAATAAAAGGTTTCTAAGCATAAACGGGTATTTCTTTTAAAACTAGTAGTTTTATTTCAAAGTAAATTAAAGATGTTGAGCTATTGGGAAAGAGTTTCGTTTGTCAGCTATGACTTGATCATAGTAGGGTCGGGAATCGTTGGTTTATCTACGGCTATCAAATACAAAAAAAAGCATCCCAATGCTACTATTGCTATTCTTGAACGGGGTGTTTTCCCGAGTGGTGCAAGTACGAAAAATGCAGGATTTGCCTGTTTCGGATCTATTTCTGAACTCGACGACGATCTCAAAGAATGCAGTGAAGACGAACTAGTAACGCTAACAGATAAGCGCTATCGCGGAATTAGAGAACTTAGAAAACTACTAGGGGATGATGCCCTACAGTTTGAACCTGTGGGAGGGTATGAATTAGGTTTTGACCAGTCAGCTTGTGATCGCATTGAATTTTATAATAATCTTTTAGATAAGGTCTTTCCGAGCGCACCCTTTTCAGAGGTAACCAAAGACCTTAAAAACTACCCGTTTTCAAAGAAAGTCACTCATCTCATTAAGCATCAGTTCGAGGGAACCATTCATACAGGGAAAATGATACGAAGCCTGATAGATTTAGCTCTTGAATTGGGAATTAGGGTTTATACCGGATGCGAAGTGACCCAGATGGAATCTGACACCTACCCCATCCGAGTTCATACCGTTTCGAATAAACAAACAGTAGAATTCAGAGCCACAAGAGTCGCATTATGCACCAACGCTTTTACCTCATTACTTCTCCCTGAATTAGATTTGAAACCAGGGAGGGGACAAGTACTCATCACCAAGCCTATTCCCAACTTACATCTTAAAGGTTCTTTTCATTATCATCGCGGATATCACTATTTCAGAACAATCGACAACCGCATACTTCTTGGTGGTGGCAGGCAATTAGATAAAACAGGTGAAACGAGCCTAGCCTTTGAACCTAACGACACTATTCTAGATCAATTAAAAGAAGATCTACAAAGACTCATTTTACCGGGAATAGAGATAAGCATCGAATCCAATTGGTCGGGTATTATGGCATTTGGAAAATCGAAAAAATCCGATTGTTAAAAAGGCCTCTGAAAATGTATTTGTAGCTGCGAGATTGGGCGGTATGGGAGTAGCTATTGGTGCTGGAGTAGCCGACGATTTAGTCGGGCTTTTAGAAACGCAGTAAAGCATATCCTTTAAGCTGATACATGGTTAAAGTGGTAAGGGCTGAAGTTGCCACCTCAAAACCGGGTAGCAACTTTGATTTATCTACCTTTCTCTTAAACATGCTTTGCGAGCAAACTACTATTTTAACTCCTTGATCGATAAGTTCCTTGTAGAGAGGAGCATGCGGATTGTCTACTCCAAATTTTTCACGATAAAACTCATTTCCTAAAGCAGTCCAAAGTGCCCCGCCGTGAACGGCTACCACTACATTCATATTTTCCTTAGGAACACCACCCATGACATGCAGATTCATTAACCGAGCCAATTGGTTGACTGAAAAGGCAACTACCTTTTTATCTTCTTCACCAGTCATCAGATCAACTACGATATTATAATCGAGTGATGAATCTGGCTTTAAATCGGCCAAAGGGGCATCGACAACTGTTCCGAAATTTTGAATGACGGGGTTTACTGGGGTCTGCCCAAANAAATTAGNGCAGACCGCCAGTGCTAATAAGCAAAAGTACTTCATTAGTTCAATTTCAATCCTGGGAGAGAAGCATCTGGTGCCTCCTGNGTCCAAGGATAAGTTTGTTTGATTGGTTGAGGTAAAATTTGATCTAGTGAGTCTCCGTCGTATAAGAAGCCGTTTTTCACTACCATCTTAACGGAGTTAGTGTTACGGATGTTTNCTAGCGGATTTTTATCAAGTACAACTAGGTCNGCTAATTTTCCAACTTCTATGCTTCCAAGATCTCTTGCAAGCCCGATTGCTTCAGCACCTAAAATAGTAGCAACTCGAAGTGCATCATAATTGGATAATCCTCCACTTTGCATACTCCAAAGCTCCCAGTGATAACCTAAACCTTGAAGCTGACCGTGTGAACCAACCCCTGCAAGACCTCCGGCCTCAACCAGGTCTTTCACAAAAACGGCGTGGTCTTCNAATACGTGCTCCTCGTCCATAAACCATCCGGCATTNCGGCGTCTTGATTTAGCGTCAAGTTCTGATTTTGGCGTGAATCGGTTCAGTTTTGGGTCCCCATTTACAGACTCAGTCGCATAGTAATAATTTTCAGCCCAAGGCCCACCATAAGCAACTAAAAGTGTGGGGGTGTAAGCAGTTCCTGAAAACTTTACAAAATCTACGAAGTCCCTGTAAAGCGGATAAATCGGAAAACTGTGCTCATGGCCCGGATACCCGTCTAAAATNTGAGTGACATTGAGTTTGAAATCTAATCCCCCTTCAGTAGTTGGCATTAATTCTTGCTCTTTGGCCGCTTGAATAATCCACTGGCGGTGCTTGCGATTACCTGTCAAATACATCTTGATGGTTTTAGTATTGTAGTACTTTGAGTACTGTTTTAACACCTCTCTTGCGTGATCTAAACTTTGAATATTATATCCCCAATAACCCACTCCCGGGCCTGTTGAGTAGATTCGAGGACCTGCTAGCATACCAGCNTCAACCATATCTGCATAGGTAAGCACATCGGTAGTACCGGTTTGTGGATCTCTGGTAGTGGTTACTCCATAAGCAAGATTTGCCGCATAGGCCCAAACGTGATTCTTATGTAAGCCCCAACTTGGTCTAAGGTGTGCATGCGTATCTACAAAACCAGGAAGTAAATATTTCCCTTGAAGGTCAATCGTTTCTGCCCCTAAAGGAATCTCTATTTCTTCCTCTGAAGAATGAACTCCTGTGATGCGATTTCCTGCCACTACAACAGTTGCGTTTTCTATAACCTCATCTTTACCTGCCATCGGTATTACCGTCGCTCGGGTGTAAACGACCACTCCTTTTGGTAAGGCACGAGCCACCTCCACGGCAACGGTTGATTCAACTGCAGTATAGGCCTCTGGTGCTTTTGGTTTTTCTTCAGTCTCTTCGGTTTCTGTAGCCTCTTCAGACGTATCGGCTTCATCCGATTTCTTCTCANCCACTGCAACCTTAGCCTCCTTTTCGGCCTCTTTAAAATCTTCTATCTCTTTGTCTCGAGCCTCCGCTGCGGCGATATCGTATGTGAAGAGGGTATTACCTAACATCCAGTAAACCGTATTTCCATCTGAACCCCATGAAGGAAATTCGCCACCCATAGTCGTAAGCTTTCTTGATGGGAATGCCGCATTACTCGCATTCTTCACATTGATTTTGACTCCGTCTGGTCCGACTTTAGGAACGGTTACGATGTAAATGTCATTATTGATTTTGGCTAACGCATAGTTTCCTTTAGGTGCTCGTAACAAAGTGCTCGCTTTAGATGGCGGACGAGAAGGTGCTTCAGGCTCATCCGACAACAAATGGTTATCGGTATAAACCGAACCGTAAACGGTAATACCATCAACAGAAACGTATTTCTTCTCATCAGTTCCGTCATAGCGCACAGAAACTAAAGTTCCGTTTTNATTCAAATAGATTCGGCCATCATTTTGAGCAAAGTGTGCATTAGAATAACTGTCGGCCTTGATGATAAAATTCTCTTGACTCATNGCCTTTGGAGCAAACCAAACTAGGTCAGACTTAGACATAAATGCATAAGGACCATCTGAATCTTCGAATTGCTGACGTTGTCCCTTGAAGGCTACTATTCGATTTGTAGGGCTCCATACTGGGCTCTGGTACACTGCAGAAGAAGCAGAGACTCTTACCGGCTTTGAACGCTTTGATAGTCCTACCTTATACAGGTGTCCGCCATCAGTTTCATTCCAAGTAACAAAAGCAATTTCTTTGCTATCTGGGCTCCATGTCGGCATCGCCTCGGTGAAATCAAATGAAGTTAACCTTCTCGGTTNTTGATCAGCAAGACTCATTACGTATACTCTATTCAGCGCAGTAAAAGCAATCATTGATTGATCAGGTGAAACAACTGCATCGCGAATTTGTGTAACATTGAAAGTGGCAGTGTCCTCGATAGGATACTCAAATTTTAACTGAGCCCCCATAGCCACCTTTTCATTTACACTGAAGTCAATCTCGCTAACGCGATTATCTAAATAAATGCGCTTCAGCTTACCTCCATACGAGGCAATTATTGATTGGCTATCTGGCATAAATGACATTGCCGGTAACACTCCAAGCGGAGCGATCGACTCTTGTTCGTCACGTTGCACAGGATAAGCCAACCAGCGTTCATCACCCGAGTTTAAGTCGCGCAGAACTAGGCCCGTTTGATCGTTGTATCGTGAACCATAAACCAACCACTTGCCATCGGGAGATAAGGTTGGAGCAAATGCTGAACCATAGCGGCTCGTCATTGTCTTACGTTTCCCGTCAGTCAGATCATAAGTTCCTAATTGATATTGAGGAAGACTCGCATTGTATTGCCAAGAATTCTGACGCTGTGAATACCAAATATGATTACCATCAGGACTGAAAGTAGGTTCTGAAATCTTCAAATTATCAGGCTTATCAATTAGTTGGGTGCCTGAGCCACCCTCACGATGGTAGAGGTGTAATTTGAAATTTCTAGTGCCTTTAACTACGGCGATATAATCTCCATCTGGAGACCAATCGGCCGATTGCATATTAAAGGTATCTCCCTTTGTTACTTGTATAGTGTCTTGTTTTACACGATCAATGATCCAAGCATTATTGCCTCCGCTACGGTCAGAAATGAATAAGATTGAATTTCCATCAGGCGAATACTTCGGATGTGAATCAAAAGCCAGCCCTTCGGTCACTCGAGTGGCCTGACCACCATTAATCGGCAATTCGTAAATATCCCCCAATAAATCGAAGACCAATTTTTCTCCGGTCGGATGAACATCAACAGACATCCAAGAACCTTCGCTAGTATTTAATTCAAAAAAGCGTTCAGCCTCAAGAGGAAGTCCTTTTTTTTCTTTTTTTTCTTGTGCAAATGCAAGAATAGGTAGTGCGAGAAGAATCGCAAAAAGAGTGTTTTTCATATCAAACAAATTTGGCCATCTGAAGATAGCCAAATTGTTTATTAGTTTATGTTAAAAAAGTAGTTATACTAGGAGTAATACAACGGTCAACGCTGCACCTGCAATAGCGAAATACAACCCTTTTTTATAGATAGGAGCGCCGGTATTGAACATGAAAAAAGCCGAAATCGAAAAGAAAAGTAATGACAAACCGAAGAATATAGCTAACCAGAATAACGGATTAGTGGTATTCATCAAGTGTAACTTATTCATTTTCTCTAATAAACGCGGATACCTAGTTTCTGAATACTTTGTCTCTCCAGTGGTAATATTATAAGTTCCTCCATCATTGAAGAATATCTGTATCCCATTAGTATTCTCGACTCTAATTTTAGATTTTAGTGCCGGACCTAAAGTTTCAGGGGTTAATCCCGGCTCTAAAATTACCTCTATGACTTCCTTTTTCTTGAAGGTATCTGTATTTCTAAAGGTAAGTACGATACCGCTTAACGCATAGACAGCCATAATTCCAGCTAAAAAGAATCCGAGATAGCGATGGAATTCTCTGAATTTTTCTTGTGATTTTCTACTCATTGTNAGGAATTAAGTCGGCAAACTAGTGAAATGTGTCGTAAGAAAAAAGTTAAAACTAGTTGTTGTCTCCAATCCTAGACAACTCTTCGGCTGAACCATTTCCACGNTGTTTATTTTTTCCAAAGTTCGATCCGAAATTATANGTCACTTGAAGTTGTAGGGTCTGACGAGACCAATCGCTAATGACATCGGCATCTACGTCTGCATAATCAATACGACCATAAAACTTTCGATTCAGAATATCGCCCATTGAAGCATTGACTTTNATCGATTCTTCAGCGAAGGTTTTGCTAAGAGAGAAATTAAAATTNGCAATGTGATCAGTAACTATCACCCCTTCTAGACTTCCGCTATTGTAGAAGGCTGACCAAGATGATGAAATCCCAAAAGGTAATTGCACATCGAGACTAGTAAACCACGTTGCACTCCAACGATTCAAATACAAAGGAGTTTCAAGACTTGGAGCGCTGTAGTCAGTGTAGTCTACAATAACACCTGTGAATCCGTCAAATGCCTTTCCGATAAAGCCTATCGGCGCAAAAAGCTGAAATTGATACGACTCATAATTGTCGAGATTAACCGTCGCGCGTGATATCTGAGCAGTGGCCTTGTCTTGAGTTACCAAAAGAAATAACTCGTCTTTTGCCGTTTGTCTACTTAAAGAAAAGAAGGGTTGACCTTCATAGGTAAGGCTCAATGAAAGATTATGAGTGAACGAAGGACGTAGGCTAGGATTTCCTCGCTCTGAAGTGTACGGGTCGTAATAACTTACAAAGGAGTTGAGCGATGAGTAATCAGGACGATTGATTCGATAACTATAAGAAGCAACCGCTGAAATTTCTTCGGTAATTTTACGTGTTAGACTCGCACTAGGAAATAAACGTTCAATATCTCTAACCAGGGTTTGATCAGTATTTGTAGAGGTTCCGGCCGTTCGACTATCCTCGTACCTCAAGCCAGCTGACCAGTTATAATGATCGAGCGAGGCACTCCATTTCAAATAAATAGCCGCAATCGTCTCGTCAATTAAAAATTGATTACTCTGTGCATCAACAAAAAGTGGATTATTTTGATCCCCTAAAGAATACGACCTAAGATCGCTACCTGTAGCTACATCTGCATATTTTAGCCCCATCTGCCAAGAAGATTTTTCAGAAGGAGTGTAGGTATAATCTAAACGAAATGTGTTCACGTCAAATGCACCATCCTGATCAAATCGTTGAGGTTCAAAAGGCACCTGGTTCTGAAAAGTTGGAACGAGACTACTTTCGCTAATATCTGAGAATCGCACAAAATTGTAATCAGCGACTAACTTATTTTTCTCATCTTTAAACTCATAGTAAGGATTGATATTCGTCGTATTTCTTTGGCGATCAATCTGATTATCAGTTAAAAGATCGCTAGTAGAGCCATCGGTTTGAATACCAGTAATACTTGCTGAAATACGATCTGAATCAGTCTCTAAATAAGTTGCATTCAATCCCAAAGAGTGTTTTTCAGCTAGGTAATAATCAATATTGAGACTAGACTGGTAGGTTCGCGGATCATAAGGAGAAACTGATGATTGGTTATAGTTAACCCCCTCCAATTCTCTTAAAATAGATAAATCTTCTCTCCAGGCTGACTTTCTAGCTCCGACATATACACGCCAATTTAACCGATTTACATAACTCGCGATAGAGGCTGAAGTACCGTACTCTGACTCATTATCATAGCCTGTTTGGACTCTTAAACTTCCTGTGGTACCTAGCTTAGCGTTTCTTTTTAACACGACATTAATAAGCGGTCCGCCACCCTCAGCATCGAATTCAGCACCTGGTTGTTGGATTAGTTCAATACGCGAAATATTATCTGCTGGGAAATCTCTCAACAAAGTCTCGGTATCAATATAATCTGTTCGTTTACCATTAATAAGAATGGTCAAATTTCGACGACCCGCATAACTCAATTGTCCGTTGATGACAATTACCCCTGGGACATTTTTCATCACATCTTGAAGATTAGAACTGACTAGTTCTGAGTTCTCCAAGTCTAGAATTAACTTCTCCGCAGACTGACGAATCGTTGGTCTATTTCCTTGAACCACCACCTCATCAAGAGCTGTTGTTGACTCGCTCAAAACAATCCTTTGCGGAGTCGAGTCTTGCTCGACTATAAGACTANACTCATAANNAGAAAAACCTAAAAGAGATGCTTTGAGATTATAATTTCCTTTTGGCACGTCAGAAATGAAGAACGCACCCTCTTCAGATGTTATTGCTCCATAGACTTCATTCAAATCCTGTGAATTTTGCAGTATCACACTTGCGAACGCTAGTGGCTCTCCGAACTCATCAACCACATCTCCCGA
>JGI26086J50260_1002032_pt1 | contig 11255 bp, 5 predicted proteins | sample SaaInl3SG_22_DNA_FD_50260 | JGI IMG/M metagenome (IMG submission 50260)
AAAAAGACCTCCTAATGACGTTTTAATGTTTTAAGGGGCTGCGAACGTTTATTCCAATTAAGNACCTATATAACAGTCTGTTATACTTTTTTGTTTTTTCAGGAAATATTTAATAAAAAGGGTATTTTGTTAAAAACTAGGCTCCATTGTGGAAAAGTAACCCTTTCTATTTTGGATACAATTTCGAATCTTTGTGAAAGCAGAATCAAACAATTTTTAATTAAAATAATAAAACAGCAAAATGGCAGCAGTAGAACCTATTCTCCAAGAAAATGAAAATCGATTTGTAATCTTTCCAATTAAACACCATGATATTTGGGAATGGTATAAAAAAATGGAGGCAAGTTTTTGGACTGCAGAAGAGATTGACTTACATCAAGATCTTACGGATTGGAATACTAAGTTGACAGAAGACGAAAAATATTTCATAAAACATATTCTTGCATTTTTTGCTGCTTCAGATGGTATTGTAAATGAAAATCTTGCTGAGAATTTTGTAAATGAAGTTCAATATTCAGAGGCTAAATTTTTCTACGGATTTCAAATAATGATGGAAAACATCCATTCTGAAACCTACTCTTTGTTGATTGATACATACGTAAAAGACGATGTGGAAAAAGATCGTCTTTTTAAAGCCATTGAAGTGTTTCCTGCGATCAAAAAGAAAGCAGATTGGGCATTACGTTGGATTGATTCTGATTCTTTTGCGGAACGTCTTATTGCTTTCGCTGCCGTAGAGGGTATTTTCTTTTCAGGTGCTTTCTGCTCAATCTATTGGTTAAAAAAACGTGGCCTTATGCCTGGATTAACCTTCTCAAATGAGTTAATCTCCAGAGATGAGGGAGTGCATTGTGATTTTGCAGTACACTTACACAACCATCATTTGGTGAATAAAGTCCCTCCTGCCCGTATAAAAGAAATTCTTTTAGATGCCTTGACTATAGAACGCGAATTTATTACAGAGTCATTACCCATCAGTTTGATAGGGATGAATGCTAAACTCATGACTCAATATTTAGAGTTTGTTACGGATCGATTGTTACAAGAGTTAGGTTTAGAAAAAGAATTTAACGTTACTAACCCGTTTGACTTCATGGACATGATTTCTCTTCAAGGAAAAACAAACTTCTTTGAAAAGCGTGTTGGTGAATACCAAAAGGCTGGAGTCCTGAACAGTGAAGATCAAGAAACAAAAATTAGTTTTGACGCTGATTTTTAATTTAAGTAAACCAAAAACCAATTATCCTTCCAAGTTTTAGAAGAATTCAATAATTAATTAAATCTCAAAGTATGTTTGTTCTCAAAAGAGATGGTCGTAAAGAGCCCATCATGTTCGATAAAATAACCGCCCGCATTCGTAAGTTGAATTATGGATTAAATCCATTAGTAGATCCTGTTCGTGTTGCCATGCGAGTTATTGAAGGATTATATGATGGTGTGACGACATCTGAATTGGACAATCTTGCAGCTGAAATTGCTGCAACAATGACTACAACTCATCCGGATTANGCAAAATTAGCAGCTCGTATTTCGGTTTCTAACTTACATAAAAACACCAAAAAGTCGTTTTCGGAAACGATGACAGACCTTTATAAATATGTCAATCCCAGAACTGGGAAAAAGGCACCTTTACTTTCTGATGAGGTGCATGACATTATTCAGAAAAATGCTGATAAACTAGATTCAAGTATCATATACAACCGAGATTTTGGATATGACTTTTTTGGATTTAAAACGTTAGAGCGTTCTTATTTATTAAAACTGAATGGAGTTATAGTGGAACGTCCCCAACATATGTTGATGCGTGTTTCTATTGGAATTCATTTAGAAGATATTGAAGCAGCCCTTGAGACATACGAGTTAATGTCCAAGCGATATTTCACTCATGCAACCCCTACTTTGTTCAATTCAGGAACACCTAAACCACAAATGTCATCTTGTTTTTTATTGACCATGAAAGATGATAGTATTGATGGAATTTATGATACCCTAAAACAAACAGCGAAAATTTCTCAGTCAGCTGGAGGAATTGGACTTTCTATTCACAATGTAAGAGCCACAGGTTCTTATATTGCTGGAACCAATGGAACATCAAATGGAATTGTTCCGATGCTACGAGTTTTTAATGATACTGCACGTTATGTGGATCAAGGAGGAGGAAAGCGAAAAGGATCGTTTGCAATTTATGTTGAACCGTGGCATGCAGACATCTTTGACTTTTTAGAATTAAAAAAGAACCATGGAAAAGAAGAGATGCGTGCGCGTGATTTATTTTACGCAATGTGGACTCCAGATTTATTCATGAAACGAGTAGAAGAAAACGCAGATTGGACATTAATGTGTCCTAATGAATGCCCTGATTTATATAATGTTCACGGGGATGAATTTGATGCAATGTACCTCAAGTACGAATCAGAAGGACGTGGTAGAAGAACTATAAAGGCACGTGAACTTTGGGAGAAAATTTTAGAATCTCAAATTGAAACAGGTACGCCATACATGCTATACAAGGATGCGGCAAATAGAAAATCCAATCAAAAGAATCTAGGTACAATACGTTCATCAAACTTATGTACTGAGATCATGGAATATACAGCCCCCGATGAGGTTGCAGTATGTAATTTGGCCTCTATCGCATTGCCAATGTTTGTGAAAGACGGAGCTTTTGATCATCAAGCACTTTATGATGTTACGGTACGAGTAACTAAAAATTTAAACCGAGTGATTGACCGTAATTACTATCCTGTAATTGAGGCTCAAAACTCAAACTTTAGACACCGTCCTGTGGGACTTGGGGTTCAAGGATTGGCTGATGCGTTCATTATGCTTCGCCTACCATTTACCTCTGATGAAGCCAAAAAGCTAAATCAAGAAATTTTTGAAACGCTTTATTTTGCGGCTGTCACAGCTTCTTCTGAAGAAGCTAAAAGGGAAGGACCATATGAAACGTACAAAGGTTCTCCTATTGCAAATGGTGAATTTCAGCATAATTTATGGGGTATCAAAGATGAAGAGTTAAGCGGACGATGGGATTGGGCAGCGCTTCGTAAAACGGTTAAAAAACAAGGAGTGAGAAATTCACTTTTAGTAGCTCCTATGCCTACGGCAAGTACCTCTCAGATTTTGGGAAATAATGAATGTTTTGAACCCTATACTTCTAACATCTATACACGACGTGTACTTTCTGGAGAGTTTATTGTTGTCAATAAACATCTTTTGGAAGACCTTGTAGACCGAGGATTATGGAATGAGGACATGAAACAAGAACTAATGCGTAATAACGGTTCTGTTCAAAGTATCGAAGGGATTCCAGAAGATTTGAAAGAATTATACAAGACGGTTTGGGAAATGAGTATGAAAGACATTATAGACATGTCACGCCAACGTGGATATTTTATTGATCAATCTCAATCATTGAATTTGTTTATGGAAGGGGCAACGATGGCTAAATTAACTTCAATGCATTTTTACGGATGGAAATCAGGTCTAAAAACAGGAATGTATTATCTAAGGACAAAGTCTGCTGTGGATGCTATTAAATTCACTTTAGACACTAAGTCAAAAGCGAAAGTTCCAGAGGTAGAAGCAGCTGTAGGAGCTGTTTCAACCGCAACAGCAGGAAAAGCAGCCCAAGCTCCGGTTCCGGTAGAGCCATTGTCTCCTCAAGAATTAAAGCAAATGTTAGCCCAAGCCAAAGAAGGTGAGGATGATGATTGTTTGATGTGCGGTTCTTAGTATATCAACAATTTGGAAAAAATATTGTTTAAATATGATGAATATGGTAATGTTTTGGTAACATTAACTTAATGTTTTATTGCAACTTTTGTCTTTTNTTTAAAAACACTAGTCATCTAGTTAAAATAAATTTCATCATGAATAAAACAATTCAATCTTTTTTTTTACTGTTTGTTGGTTTACTTTCAATTGTTCAAGCACAAGAAATAAGTGACACTAAATTTGGAAAAGGAATGATAAATTTCATTGCAAAGGACAGTTCCTTTAGTGTGAAATTTGCTCCAAGAATCCAATCCCGTTTTCAAAGCCAATGGGACTATAACGAAGAAGAATATGATGATGCAGAGCTCAATTTTTTAGTTAGAAGAGCACGTTTAAAGTTTGGAGGCTTTGCTTTTACTCCAAAGTTAAAGTACAAAATTGAGTTGGGACTTTCCAATCGAGATCTTTCAGGAGCCAGTGTTTATAACAGAAATACACCTCGATATATCTTAGATGCGGTTGTGATGTGGAATTTTCACGAAAATTTTGAACTATGGGCGGGTCAAACAAAATTACCAGGTAACATAGAGCGCGTTGTATCATCAGCAAACCTTCAGTTGATAGATCGATCTTTGTTAAACAGTAAGTTCAATATTGACCGAGATATGGGCATCCAATTACGGCACAAAACTAAATTGGGAGGAAACTGGATATCAAGAGAAAAATTTTCAATTTCTCAGGGAGAAGGGAGAAACATAACGGAAGGTAATATCGGAGGTCTTCAGTATACCTCCCGACTTGAATTACTTCCTTTTGGTGAATTTTCTTCTAAAGGAGATTATTCCCAAGGTGATTTAAAACGTGAAAAATCAATCAAAGCCATGTTCGGATTCACCTACGATATTAATAATAATGCAGTAAAGAATAGAAGTAATATGGGATCTTATATGACCCAATCCAATGGTGGTCTTTTTGAAACAGACATCACTACAGTCTTTATTGATGGCGTTATAAAATATAACGGATTTGCATTAACTGGGGAATATGCCAGCAGAAACGCCGATACAATCGAAGCGCTTGAGGCAGACGGTAGAACAAAAACAGGGGCAGTTGTAGGGGCTGGGTCAGCTATCAATTTTCAGGGGAGTTATCTTTTTAAAAATAATGTAGAAATGACTTTAAGGTATACGAATGTAGACTTCAAGGAAGTAACACGGCTTTCTGATTTACAACAAATCACCTATGGAATATCAAAATATGTTGTTGGTCATAGTCTCAAGATTCAGGCAGATCTTAGTTTTTCACAATCTAGTTCAATGAGAGATTTTGTGCTTTTCAGAACAGGATTTGACCTTCATTTTTAATATTATAATAACATAGCAATTCTAAATAAAACGCATCTTTACCTAAATTAATTTTTTCTTATGGATAATATATATTTGTTAATGTTAGTCGCTCTCGCAGTACTTGCGGTAATCGATATTGTTGTTGGTGTCAGTAATGATGCAATCAACTTTTTAAATTCAGCAATTGGTTCTAAGGCTATTTCTTTAAGAACAATAATGATTGTTGCGAGCTTAGGAATTTTTATTGGAGCTGTTTTTTCAAGTGGAATGATGGAAGTTGCAAGGAAGGGTATTTTTAATCCAGGAGCTTTCTATTTTGATGAAATTATGGTCATTTTTATGGCAGTAATCATTACAGATATTTTATTGCTAGACTTTTTTAATACGCTAGGATTGCCAACCTCTACTACCGTATCTATTGTTTTTAATCTTTTGGGAGCCTCTATAGTTATGTCCCTCATAAAAATTGGAGCTTCGGATTCGGAAACCTTTGCAGATTTAAGTAATTATATTAACACGGACAAAGCGATTACGATTATCAGTGGAATCTTATTGTCGGTAGTAATTGCCTTTTCTGTTGGGGCTTTTGTTCAGTGGATCTCAAGAATGATTTTCACCTTTCAATTTGAGAAAAAAATTAAAAATTTTGGTGCTTTTTTTGGAGGTATCGCGCTTACATCAATTACTTATTTTATTTTCATAAAGGGTTTTGGAGGTATCGCGCTTACATCAATTACTTATTTTATTTTCATAAAGGGTTTAAAAGGAACCCCTTATTACAAGGACCTCTCAGGAATCTTAAAAAATAATGAGCTACTTATCGTATTTGTGGCTTTTATAATTTTAACTGTGTTCTCTTATTTATTTCAAAAAATCTCACAAAAAAGTATTTTACTGGTAATTATTTTAGTTGGAACATTTGGATTGGCACTTGCCTTTTCTGGAAATGATTTAGTAAACTTTATTGGGGTTTCAATGGCTGCCTATCATTCTTATGAAGCGTGGAGTATTTCAGGGATCGACCCTACCTTATTCTCTATGGAAGTTTTGGATAAGAAAGTTCCCGCAGAACCTCTTTTATTATTTATAGCTGGAGGAATTATGGTTGTAACCCTATGGTTTTCTAAAAAGGCAAAGTCTGTAGCTGAGACAGAAATTGGTCTTTCTAGACAAAATGATACCCATGAAAAATTTAACCCAAATATGTTGTCTAGAGGACTTGTAAATGTATTTTTTGGGATGTCTTCTGCCTTTGGATCTGCAATGCCAGAATCTATAAAAGCTAAAATTGAGAAAAGTTACGAGCGACAAAGTGCTTTTTTAATTTCTAAAGACCAAAGTGTGAATGCTCCCGCTTTTGATATGATTAGAGCCTCCGTAAACCTTATGGTTGCTGGTGTTTTAATTTCCATAGCAACAGCAATGAAACTTCCCTTGTCAACAACCTATGTAACTTTTATGGTCGCGATGGGTACTTCTCTAGCTGATAGAGCTTGGGGTAGAGAGAGTGCTGTATATCGTGTTGCTGGTGTTGTTAACGTAATAGGTGGTTGGTTCCTTACAGCTCTAGCTGCACTTGCTGCTTCAGGTATCGTTGTCTTTTTAATTCAGTGGAATAAAGTAACAATGATTCCTGTATTATTGCTTTTGACAATAGTTTTATTAGCTAGAAACTTTATTGCTCATAAAAACAAAACGACCACATTAGACCCCAAACAATTGAAAAAATCTGAGAGTAGTACCGTCCAAGGAATTATTTCAGAAAGTGCAGATAACATTGTGAATGTTATTTCTAGAACATCTAAAATTTACGCTAACTTTTTGGAAGGTCTTTCCACGCAAAATTCAGATTTGCTCAAAAAGAGTAAAAAAGGAGTTGATAAATTAGACAGTGAAATTGAAGATTTAAGAGATAATATTTTCTTCTTTATTAAGAATCTTGACGAGACCAGTGTGAGAGGGAGTAATTTTTATATTACAATTTTAGCTTACCTAACAGATATTGCACAGTCGTTAGATTTTATCTCAAAAAAGAGTTACAAACATGTAAATAATCAACATCAAAAACTAAAATTCAATCAATTTAAAGATCTTAAGGAGATTGAAGATCGTTTAGCACATTTGTACAAAGAGATAATAGATGTTTTTATGAGTAGAAAATTCGAAAGAATCTCTTTTATCATTGCTCAAAAAGAAGAGTTGGTTTCTTTTATTTCTGAAAAAATTGATGCTCAAATTGATCGGACACGAACAGAAGAATCTAGTCCAAAAAACACAACTTTGTATTTTAATATATTACTGGAAACCAAAGATTTATTAAATAGTATAATGTCTTTGATGGATGAGTATTACAGTAGTTATAAAAAATAAGTATTAAAATATAATTTATAAAAAAAGGGGTTCCAACGGAACCCCTTTTTTTAATTTCTAAATTATAGAAATTCATATCAAAAACGAATAGCATATCCTAATGAAAATAGACGTCCTACATTACGTAATTTAAAATATTGACTTTCGTTATTAAAGCCTTCAAATCGACTTTCTCGTTCGTCATTTAATAAATTTGTTATTTTAAAAGTAAGAGATCGATTTCCTTTAAATTGCTTAATTAAATTAAAGTTTAAGCTATTAAATGGCATGGTGTAAACATCAGGGTAAAAGCCATCTCCAACTACCTCCAACGTTTTTCCTTGAACATTGAAATACAAACCAATTTGTACGTTTTTTTCTTGATTATTATAATCTAAGCCGGTATTGATTAAATAAGGTGATTGACCCTGTAAAGGTCTAGAATTACTTATAGTTTGTCCTTCTCTTAATCCTAATGTTCTTAATTTAAACTCATCTTCACTATACTTTTCATCAGAAATAATGTAAGAACCATTAAAGTTTAAAACTAGATTTCTTATACTTGGAAAGAGCGAGTTAATACTGCGTCTCAGTTCTAATTCAACTCCGAAAACAGTAGCGTTTTCTAAATTTAAAGGGGTATAATTTGAAGTAGAAGCCGCTACAAACCCAATTTCAATTGGATCCGTTAAGTTTTTGTAAAAAGCACTAAATGCTAATAGTTGTGCCTTTTCTCCAAAGGCTTCGTATCGAATATCAAAATTGTCAATATAAGTGGGTCTAATGTTGATGTTTCCTATAAAAAATAGGTTTGATAAAGGATCGTAGATTTCTGCAATAGAGGCTTCTTTAAAACTTGGTCTAGCAGTAGTCAATGAATAAGCAATACGTAAATTTTGATTTTCTTTTAGACTATAAATAAAATTTAAAGAAGGGAAAAGGTTGCTTTTATTTATAATTTTTTGATTATCATAGATTTGACCCAACTGACTGTTTTCTCCGGTATAATGCACTTGATAGTTTTCAAATCTAAACCCAAGAATGGATTTCAGTTTTTCTGAAATATTAAATTCATTGGAGATATAAGCTGCTAGATTAAATTGCTTTGAATTGAATAGGTTAGCATCCTGACTTATAGTGGTTTGAGGGTTGATATAAGATCCCTCAGGATTGGAAGGGCCAATAATGTTATTGGGATTAAATAATTGATTTGGATCTCCTGCATAATTTGACCAATCCTGCTCTGAAGTATAGGTTGAACTTACGGAATATTGAGCAATGGAAAAGTCTCGCTCTTTTTGTGAACGATAAATTCCAAATTTAAATACAGCATTTGATCCTAAAAACTGATTTTTTTTTGTTGCATCAATCTTTCCTACAAGATTGTTTTCGTCTAGTGTTCTCCAAATTCGTTTAGGTTCGGTATTTTCCTGAAAACTGAAGATACCTTCCTCATCTTGGAATGTAGTATTTCTTATATCTTTATCATGAACTTTTGCTAAAGTTCCTGATAAAGTCCATTCAATTTTAAAGTCACCATCTGAAAAATTTTGCAATCCAGAAAGCATTCCATTTGAAATACTTCTCTCAGTATATTCTAAATTATATTTATTGAAATCAATAAAGTCAGAAAAACGAGTAAGCTGTCTAAAACTTCCAGAAGTACTTTCACCATTTTGAATATGAAGTGCATTAAATTTTATTTTAGTAGCTGCAGATTTATATGTTGCTCCAATCAAACCATTTGCAATCACATTTTGGTTCCCTATAGTTCCTGACTGAATTCTATTTTCTTCAAATGCAAACACTTTTTTATCTGGACTGAAATTGTAGATGTTGTTTTGAGCATTTTCGTAAACAGACTGTTCGTTTTTATATGAAAGTGACCCCAAGATTCCGATTGATTTGTCTTCTCCAAATTTGAATTGGTTACCATAGAAAATACCAAAACTATAATTCAAATTACTAGTTCCAACATTAGGAGCCATTTGTGGGTCAAATTGATTTGCTATTTTATTTATAATGGATAACCCTTCTTCTGTTTGATTGAAACGAGGATCAAATGTATTACCTAAGAAGCTATTTGCAATTTTATTTTTTCGCATCCCGTTGTCAAAACCCAAGAAATCGGTTTGACTTCCTTTATCACTTAAATAGTTTGAATTAAAATGCATGTCTGGGTTATATGCAGTGTTCAAAGAAATCGAGAATTCCTCCTGATTAGGAAATTCTTTAGTAACAATATCAATAACACCTCCAGTAAAATCAGCAGGTAAATCCGCACGTGCTGATTTTATCACCAATACATTTGAGAGCATATTGGTTGGGAATAAATCCATTTGTATTGTATTACGATCTGGATCTAGTCCAGGAATATCTACTCCATTTAGAATCGATTTTGAATAGCGATCACCCAAACCCCTCACATACACATATTTTCCATCTTGTACAGAAACTCCAGGGACACTTTTAATTGCTGATGCAATATTGCTTGCGCCAATTTTTCTAAAGGCTTGAGCAGAAATCCCATCCAATAAGCTTGCTGATTTTCTTTGAATTTCAAGTACTGAAGTTTCTGTATTTCTTCTTGCTTCAATACTTACAATTACCTCATCTAATCCTTGAGCGACACTATTTAAAACCACATCGGTAGTTGTGTAATTATCGCCTATTACAATGATACTGGTAATCTCTTTTGTTTCATAACCTACAAATGAGAAAACAAGAGTATATGTCCCAGCACTTAATTCAAAGGCATATTTCCCGTCAAAGTCTGAGGTTATTCCATCTCCCGTTTCTTTTACTAAAATATTAGCAAAAGGAAGGGGTTCATTAAAGTCACCATCAATTAAGGTTCCGGAAATACCTTGTTGTGAATAACCCATAAAACTGAAGAGTAATATAAAAAACGATATGTAAGATTGTTTCATTTAATGGATATTAATAGTTAAGTAAAATAGAATTGCCTGAAAGAATTTCAGGCAATTAATTTAATTAGAGGTTTTGCTACTAAAGCGAGTAAAAAGTCCAATCAAATTCCGATTTGTTTGTTATTCCCTCACTTTCATCACTACTTATTATTTTCGCAAATGTTAAAGCGTCATTTTCAAAAGTGCTTTCATCGGATTTGTCATCAAATATTTGATTCAATAATTCAACATCTGAACAGGTTATTCCATCCTTATCACTTGGATATAGTATGTTAATATTTGTAAAAGTCAAATTACCAGATGTATAACTTGTAGCATCTGCACTTGCATCTAATTCTACATCTTTACCAACTGCAAAATTGGAGAACAGTATATTTATCAAATTTCCAGTTGCACCTTTTCTGAAATCTGCCATTTCACCATCTACACCTGAAGCATTGCAGTTTAGTGTTGCACCAATAATTGTTGTATTTTTAATGGTAAAACTTCCTGGGGCAGATCCTTCAGGGCCATCAATTTCAAGACCATGATCAGATGCAGATTCTAAGATGATATATGCTCCATCAATTGTCCCTGCGTAGCCTTGATCAATATCCAATGCATCATCACCCTGACCCCAAACTAACAAGTTTGAAGCGTTAACAGTGCCTCCGAAAAATTCGATACCATCATCTACATTGGCGATGACTTCAATATGATCAATTGTTGTTCCTGATCCAACTCCTCCAAGTGTTAAGCCATTGATTTCATTGCCTTCTCCAATTTCTGCACCTCCATGACGGATTGAAATGTATTGTATTGTTCCTGAATTATCAGTAACGTCAGTTCCTCCGTATAATCCATTTTTATCGGAAGTGGGTATTCCTTCAATTTGAAGTTCAGTAACATCTCCCGCAAAGGAGCAAGGTGCTTT
>JGI26086J50260_1002033_pt1 | contig 11254 bp, 14 predicted proteins | sample SaaInl3SG_22_DNA_FD_50260 | JGI IMG/M metagenome (IMG submission 50260)
GAGGTGGTGCTGATGGAGTTTGGGTTTCACCATGCGCCCCATGAAGACNTGGTGAAGGAANCGCTCTTCGCCGCCCAAACCCGCGGCCTCACCCCCCTCCTGGCCCACTGCGAGCGCTATCCCTACCTCCACAAAGAGGATGGACTGCTGGAATTGTGGCGCGAACGCGGGGGCTGGATGTCGGTCAACGCGGCGTCGCTCGCCGGAGCCTACGGACCGGAAACGCGCGACATGGCCAAGAAGTGCATGGACCGCGGCTGGGTGTCGTTCCTGTGCTCCGACGCGCACGGCATGCGGCACGTTCGGGCGCTTGAGGCGTTGACGACGTCGAAAACGGTGGCGCGCTGGTTGGCATCAGGCCAAAGCCTGCACCGTGGCCTCGGCGCGTGAATTACCCGACCGAGGCGAGTTGAACGGTGAGGCCGTCGAGGTCGTCCGCCAAGTGGATTTGGCACCCCAGACGGCTTTCCCCCGTGACGTTGAACGCCTCGTCGAGCATGTCTTCCTCGTCGTCCGACTTCTCTGGCAAATCGTGGTCGCTCTTGACGTACATGTGGCAGGAGGCGCACATGGCCATTCCCCCACACGTGCCTTCCACAGGCAATTCGGCGCTCTTGCAGAGCTCCATCATGTTCATCCCCATGTCGGTGGGCGCGTCCAACTCGTGGGCCTCGCCCTCGCGGTCAATGACCGTGACTTTGATCATGCTCATGCGGCGAAGGTAGGTCCAATCAGAATCCGCTCACGCCATTCACCGTGGTGTACTTGAGCACCAGGTTTTTGTCGGGGTAGATGCGCTTGAACGCACTCTGCACCATCAGCGTGGCTTCGTGGAAGCCGCACAGGATCAGCTTGAGCTTGCCAGGGTACGTGTTGATGTCCCCGATGGCGTAAATGCCAGGGACGTTGGTGCTGTAGTCGAACGTGTCGACCTCCACCGCGTTCTTGCTGATGTTGAGGTTCCAGTCGGCGATCGGTCCGAGCTTGGGGCTCAACCCAAACAGCGGCACCCAGTGGTCCGTCTCCAAAGTCATCTCGCCTTGCTGGCTGTGGTTCACCGTCAGGCGTTCGAGGGAATCGCCACCATCCACGCCAACCACTTCGGCGTTGGTGAGGAGCTTGATTTTGCCTTCGCCGGCGAGGTCCATGACTTTTTGGACGCTGTCGAGGTGACCACGGAAGCCTTCCCGACGATGCACCAACGTCACTTCGCTGGCGACGCCGTCTGCAAGGAAGATGGTCCAGTCGAGGGCGCTGTCGCCGCCGCCACTGATCACCACTTTCTTGTCGCGGTAGAACTCCGGATCCTTGATGATGTACTCGACGCCCTTGTCCTCGAAGTTGGCGAGGTTTTCAATGGGCGGCTTGCGCGGCTCAAAACATCCGAGCCCGCCCGCAATTGCGATGATGGGGGCACGGTGCTTGGTGCCGCGATTGGTCGTGAGGATGAACTGATCCTCGTCGTCCTTCTCGATGGTCTCAGCGCGCTCTCCGAGGGTGAATCCGGGCTTGAACGGCTCCGCTTGTTCCATCAAACGATCCACCAGTTCGCCCGCCAAAATGGAGGGGTAGGCGGGGATGTCGTAGATGGGTTTTTTGGGGTAGATCTCCGAGCACTGGCCGCCCGCCTGAGGCAGAGCGTCGATGAGGTGGCAACGGAGTTTCAGAAGGCCGGCTTCAAACACGGTAAACAAACCGCAAGGACCGGCTCCGATGATCAGGATGTCAGTTTGGATCATGATGGGCGCAAAAGTACTCACGCAACAACGCACGTGGCATGGTGTTCAATCATATTCTCCTATCAAAATAGTAGGATTTATCGACAGCGGCAAGCCCCAACCTCAAAAAAGGTTGACGGCCTCAATGGCTGTCACCTCTGGAGCGGCCTTTTTCAGGGCGGATTCTACCCCGCCTTTGAGGGTCATGTGGATCATGGAGCAGTCCGCGCACGCGCCCAACAATTCGATGCGCACCACCAAATCTTCGGTGATTTCCACAAGGCGAATGTCCCCACCGTCCGCCTCGAGGTACGGGCGGAGCTCGTCCAAGGTGGATTCGATGCGTTGTGTAAGGTCCGGCGCGGCCATGGGTCAGACGTCTTTTCCGAGTTGCTTCAGCAAGTTAGCGACGACGGCGCGAAACGCAGCCGCGGCCTCGCCACTGGTTTGCATGACGGCCGGACGGCCGGCGTCGCCTGCTTCACGGATGGTTTGGAGGAGCGGGAGCTCGCCCAAGAACGGGGCCTCGAGGCTGTCGGCGAGGCGCTTCACGCCGTCCCGCCCAAAGATGTGGTACCGCTTGTCCGGCGCGTCGGGGGGCACGAAGTACGCCATGTTTTCGACGAGGCCGAGGACCGGGACTTTCAACTCGTCGAGGCGGAACATGCCCACCCCCTTTCGTGCGTCGGCCAAGGCGACGTCCTGCGGCGTGCTGACAATCACAGCGCCGGACAAAGGGATTTGCTGGACGAGCGACAAATGGATGTCGCCCGTGCCAGGAGGCAGGTCGACGATCATGAAGTCAAGGGTTCCCCAGTCGGCGTCGGTGAACAGTTGATTGAGCGCACGGCTCGCCATCGGGCCACGCCAAACAATGGCCTGATCCGGGTCGGCGAAAAAGCCAATGGACAGCACCTTGACGCCATACTGCTCGATGGGCTCGATTTTGGTTTTGCCATCGACCTCGACCGGTTGTGGCTTTTCGCCGGCGAGATCGAACATGGTTGGCACGCTCGGGCCGTGAATGTCGGCGTCGACGAGCCCGACCTTGTAACCAAGTTGGGCGAGTGCGACGGCGAGGTTCGACGACACCGTGCTCTTGCCGACTCCGCCCTTGCCGGAAGCCACGGCGATGACATGCTGAACGCCCGGGAGGACCTTTCGGGTGTCAAGGGTGCGCTCTTCCGTTTTGAGAGGCGTGACGTCAACGGTGCACGACACGGGCTTGCCAAAGGCGCGTTCGAGCGCAAATTCAACAGCCTCCTGCATGCGCTTTCGGGCGTGCATCGCGGGGTTGCTGGACTTGACTGCAACGGTCAACCCTTCNCCGTGTTCTCCAGGGTCGCCAGACAGGTCGACCAATTCAAGGGTGACCAAGTCCTTGCCCAATTCAGGTTCCACCACGCCCCGAAGGGCGTCCAATACCGCGTCGTGTGTCCAATTGCTCATCGGGGTCAAAGTTCGCGCATGGGGTCCCAAAACACACGCTCGAAGTCCACCACTGTGTCGTTTTCAACCCCCACTCCTTCCGCTTCGAGTTGAGTGGCCATGGGACGGTCCGCTGGAAAATGAATGGCCCCAGACAACATGCCCAGGCGATTCACGACGCGATGCGCCGGAACAGGCGGCTCCGCGGCGAAGCTCTTGTTCAACACCCACCCCACGCGACGGCTCGCGCGGGCTGCGCCCAACACTTTGGCAATCGCGCCGTACGACGTCACACGGCCTTCGGGGATGGCGCGCACCACGTCGTACACATCTTGCTCAAACGAACGGTCGTCGTGGGTGTCCTTCACAACGCGGGCGGCTTGATCTCCATGAAGTGGATGTTCTTCCCTTCCTCCAGCCAGCGTTGCTCGTAGTAGGTCTTGATCTCCAGCGCCTCGCGCAAATCCGCGTCGACCGTGTCGAGAAATCCGCCGTAGACGTCGTCCGAATCATGAAGCATCGGGTAACCGGCCGCGACGTAATCCTCTTTCGACAGCGCATAAAGGAGCTTGCTGTCACTCTTGACTTTCACCGTGCCCTCGGGCGTGAGAAACTTGCGGTAGCGCTCAATGAACTTGCCCGACGTGATGCGCTTGGTGCCCTTCTCGTCCTTGGGTTGTGGGTCGCTGAAGGTGAGCCAGATGTCGGCCACCTCGCCCGGCCCAAAAAACTGGTCGATGAACTCGATCCGCGTCCGCAAGAACGCGACGTTGGTCAGGGCTTCCTGGTTGGCGGTTTTGGCACCACGCCAGAACCGGTGCCCCTTGATGTCCACGCCAATGAAATTCCGGTTGGGCCACTTTCGGGCCAAGCCTACGGTGTATTCTCCCTTGCCACATCCCAACTCGAGGGTGATGGGGTTGTTGTTCCCAAACACCTCCGCATGCCAATTCCCCCTGTAGGGGTGCTCGGCGCCTTGCACCGCTTCTTGAAGGTCCGGCTCGAAGACGTTGTTCATCTCGGCGTTTTCCTCCCATTTCCAAAGTTTGCCTTTGCCCATGGTCTCTGAATTGACGCGAAATTAGGAACTTCAAGCCCGATGTTGAACCCCACCGACAAACGACCGCACTTGCTCGTGACCGTTCTCGATTGGGGCATAGGTCACGCCACGCGAACCTTGCCCTTGATTGAGCATGCTGTCCGCCAAGGCTGGCACGTCCACGTGGCTTCCAAAGGCACAGCCTTGGCCTGGCTCACGTCGCACCTTTCTTCGGAATTCATCACGTTTCACACGAAGCCCGGGCCCGACATCAAATACGCCAAGCGCGGCAATCTTCTTCGAATTGCCGGACAAGTCCCCGCCTTTTTAGCCCATGTGGAGATCGAGCGCAAATGGGCTGCTGAGTTCGCTTTGGGACACCACATCGACGCGATTCTGTCCGACAATTGCTACGGATGTGCCGTACCAGGAACGCCCTCGATCCTCATGTCTCACCAACTGCAACTCCCTGTCCCCAAGGGTTTGGAAGGAGCCGCAAGGCAGGTCGTGGCCCGTTGGGCGCGGGGGTTTGACGAGGTTTGGGTTCCGGACACCGAGCCCGGAAAAGGCTCCCTCAGTGGAAGCCTCGCCGTCGCGGACATCCATCCCCAGATCCGATACATCGGCGTGTTGAGTCGTCTCGCGCGCTTCGCCCGCCCCAACCCTGAAGTGACGTGGGAGCGCTTGGGCATGGTCAGCGGCGTCGAGCCGCACCGCACGCTGATGGAAAATGCGCTGCGCGCCTGGATGCAAACCACCGAACGGCCCTGCCTCCTTGTGGCGGGAAAGCCCGGTGGCGGAATCTCCGTCGAAGGCAACGTCACGACGTGGTGCGACCCGACCGATGCCGAACTGGCCTCCGCCCTGCAGAGCGCAAAAACCGTCGTGTGCCGGAGCGGCTACAGTTCGCAACTCGATCTCGCGGCCTTGCACGCCAACGCGATCCTCGTCCCCACCCCCGGGCAACCCGAGCAGGAGCAACTTGCCCAGCTCTGGGCAGACCGGTTTGGTTTCACGACGCTGTCCCAACACGACCTGGAGGCGGGCCGCATTCCCGACCGCGCCACAGGCAACCTCCCTTTGGAATCCGCCAACGATCGAGCCTTCCAGGAACTCACCCGCTGGCTCCTTGCCGCCATCCCACAACCCGCATGACCACAACATCCACCCCCGAATTCTCGGACGACGACGTCCGGTTCATGAAGTTGGCGCTTCAGGAGGCCGAGAGGGCCGCAGAGATCGACGAAGTGCCGGTCGGAGCAGTCATTGTGGCGCAGGGGCAAATCATCGCCCGCGCCCACAACTTGTGCGAACGGCTGCGCGACTTCACGGCCCACGCCGAGATGCAAGCTTTCACATCGGCTTCGGAATTCCTTGGAGGAAAATTCCTGGACCATTGCACGTTGTACGTCACGCTTGAGCCCTGTCCGATGTGCGCGGGCGCCGCGTTTTGGACTCGAATCGGCCGAGTGGTCTACGGGGCGAAAGACGAGAAACGCGGGCATTCCAAATTCGACGGCGACCTCACCATGCTCCATCCCAAAACCACATGCCAAGGTGGTCTCCTCGCCGAGGAATCGGCAGCCCTGCTTTCCTCCTTTTTCAAGGCCAAGCGCAAATCCTGAGAACCAACCACTCCCCCGTACCTTTGGGCCATGCTCGAGTTGACCAAAGACTTCCTCGATCAACTTCAATCCAACATTGAAGTGGGTCGCGACGTGGAGATTGCTGCTACAGTAGGCGGCCTCCACCCGAAGGACGTGGCCGACATTTTCGACTCCCTCAAGCGGGAGGAGATCCTGTATGTGTATCGCCTGCTCGAATCCGAACTCAAATCCGAGGTCATCGCTGAGCTCGAGGAAGATGTGCGCGAGGAACTCCTCAGCTCATTGAGCTCGAAAGAGATTGCAGAGGACGTCATCGAGGGCTTGGATTCGGACGATGCTGCTGACGCCTTGGCCGATTTGTCTGAGGCCAAATTGGAAGAGGCCATGCGCATGGTCCACGACCAAGACACGGTGTCAGAGGTTCGGGAGTTGCTGAGTTACCAAGAAGGCACAGCCGGTGCCCTGATGGCCGTGGAATTGGTCAAAGTCGAAGAGGACTGGACCGTGGCTCGCGCCATTCGAGAGATCCGAGCACAAGCGTCTGACGTCGAAAACATCTACACCATCTACGTGGTGGACGAGCAGGGCAAGCTCAACGGACGTCTCTCCCTGAAGAGCCTGTTGCTCAATGCCTCATCTGCACGGTCCTTGCTGAAGGACCTCAAGGATGACGATGAACTCGTGTCCATCGAGGCCCACGAAAGCGAAGAAGTGGTGGTGAAACTCATGGAGCGCTACGACCTTGTGGCCCTTCCCGTGGTGGACGGCGGTGGCAAATTGCTCGGCCGCATCACCATTGACGATGCCGTCGACGTCATCATTGAAGACGCCGAACGCGATTACCAACTTGCGTCTGGGATCTCGGAAGACGTGGAAGGCAAAGACAGCGTATGGGCCTTGACCCGTGCTCGGCTTCCTTGGCTGCTCATCGGCCTTGGTGGCGGCATTGGCGGAGCCTACGTCATCGGGGCCTTCGACATTGAAAACAACCCTGAGCTCGCCCTCTTCATTCCACTCATCGCAGCCATGGGGGGCAACGTAGGCGTGCAATCGTCCGCCATTGTGGTGCAGGGACTGGCTTCAGCCAACGTCAACATGGGCAACCTTGCCTCGCGTCTCTTGAAAGAACTGAGCGTTGGCCTCGTGAATGGCCTCATCTGCTCTGCCGTCATCTTCCTCGCGAGCGTGCTGCTTGGCTTTGGATGGATGCTCAGCACCACGGTGTCTGCCTCGTTGCTGTGCGTGGTCGTGTTTGCCGCGTTGTTTGGGGCCTTCGTGCCTCTCATGTTGGACAAACGAAACATTGACCCCGCCCTGGCAACCGGTCCCTTCATCACGACCGCCAACGACATCATGGGGCTGATCATTTACTTCAGCATCGGCTCCNTCGTCGCCTCGTTGATGGCCTAACCTTTGCGCGATGGCAGCTTTCCACGTTTGGTTCTTGGACACGGTGCATCCCGCTCTCGAAGAGGCTCTGACGGCCTCGGGCATGACCTGCCACGACGCAACGCGCATGTCCCGAGAAGCGCTGATCAACCAAGGCCAAAGCACCCCACCGGTGGATGGGCTGGTCCTGCGCAGCCGCATTCGGCTCGACCGCGAGGTGTTGAATGCTCTTCCCGACTTGAAGTGGGTCGCACGAAGTGGCTCGGGGCTGGAAAACATCGATTTGGATCGAGCCGCCAAGCTCGGCATCGCAGTGCATAGCAGCCCTGAAGGCAACCGTGACGCGGTCGGCGAACACGCGGTCGGAATGCTGCTCAACGTGTTGAACAAGGTACGTTCCGGAGATGCCAGCATCCGGTCACGCCGGTGGGAACGCGAAGCTCACCGAGGGCGAGAATTGAAATCACTCACCGTGGGCATCGTGGGCTACGGCCACATGGGCAGCGCCGTGGCGGAGCGATTGTCGGGGTTTGGTTGCCGCGTCCTGGCGTACGACAAGTACAAAGAGGGCTGGGGCGAATCGCCACATGCTGCCCCTCCCTGGCCGCACGTGCGACCCGTGGGATGGGCGGAATTTTGCCGTGAGGCCGACGTGGTCAGCCTGCATCTGCCGTGGACTGAGGAAACCAAAGGCCTCGTCGACGACAACTGGCTCAAGAGCTTTGACAAGCCCGTGATTCTCCTCAACACCGCGCGAGGCTCCATCGTGCAAACTTCGGCCCTTCTTCGCGCCCTTGACGACGGACGTGTGACGGACGCGTGCCTGGATGTGCTCGAATTCGAAGGGCGGTCGCTCGAAGGATTGGAAGGGCTGTCCGACCCCGAGTCTCGTCAAGCTTTTGAGCGCCTCCTGGCACACCCTCAGATTCTGCTCAGCCCTCATGTGGCAGGTTGGACCGTCGAGAGCTACCTCAAGCTCAGCACCGTACTCGCGAATAAAATCCTCCAATCATAGAAAAGCCCCGGCCGAGGCCAGGGCTTTTGAAATTCAGGTTGAGCAGTGCTTACTCTGCGCTTCCGGTGCGCTTCCGGCTGGATGCCGAGTACAACACCTTCAATGCTGATGCCTTGCGAAGCTCCTGCTTCACTTCGGTGACGACACCCATTTTGGTGTCTTTGTCCACCTTGAGCGANACCCACATCTTGCTTTGCTCTGCCTCCGCCAACGTTGTGCGCTCTTTGACAATCCAGTCCTGGATGACCATNGGGTTGGAGAACTGGTCGTTCAACTGCACCACGGGTTCCGTTCCGTAACGCTTGTCCATTGGAGGGCCGATGTTGACGTAACGGATGAGGTGCTTTTTCTCGATTTTGTAGAGCTCCGAAGCCTCAGGACGAATCACACGCACCTTCTCCTCCTCGGTACGCAACACCGTTGCGACCATGAAGAAAAAGAGCAACATGAACACGATGTCCGGCAACGAGGCCGTCGAGATCGCCCCCATTTCACGCTTGCCGCCTTTTCTAAACTTTCCCATCTCAGTAATAGTTCGAGCTTGCGTCGCGAGGTTCCGCTTCGGAAATCCGTTGCGGGTACACTGCGCGTACGGCGGTGATTTTTTCGAGCGTCTTCGAGTCTTCCTTGTTCCGCTCGTAAACGTCCTCCATTTGGGCGTAGGTCATTCCAAACTTCTCGATGGACAACTCATCGCGCAATTCGTTCACCGCCGATTCAAGCTCATTCTGAACCTGCAAGTAGGTGTTGTACGTCGTGTTGTTGTCGTTCTGCATGGAAATGAGCGCGGAAGAGGGAAGCTCTTTGTAGTCCCCACCGAGCAATTCGATGGTGGTGAGTTTCTCCCGCCAACTGTCCAAAACCTTGCCAAAAGCATCCTTCTTCTTGTCCGTGTCGGCNGCAGACACAAACTGCTCGTACTCGGCGATTCGCTGTCTCACTTCCGACTTCCGGACCCACTCACGTTCCGGGTACGCGGCGTTCGTCTTGCCGTTGGCCCCGGTGATCATTTCCACGTCGCGGTTCCTGCCAATGGTCTTGGGCCCCACGTTGTGCGACATGACGCCGTCCCCGGTCGCGATGAGGAAGTTCTTTGCTTTGTCCTTCAATTGGTCCAAGTCCAAGGGCTCCCCCTCCACCAAAAGCTGGTCGAGGAAATTCACCTTCACGTTGAAGACGTTCTGCTCCTTGGCTTGCGGCACGTCAATGTCGGGCGGAACCGGCGGCGGAAGCTGTCGCTTGATGCCCTCGTCCGAATCAATGGTTGTGGTCACCAACCAAAAGATGAGGAGCAAGAACGCGATGTCCGCCATCGAGCCAGCATTGATTTCTTGCAATTCGCGGCGTGCCATGGACCTTACTTGATTGCTTTGTTCACTTCAGCCACCACGATGGAACCGAGGGCCACCAAGCCGAGCAAGTACACGAAGTACATGCCACCGCCGGCAAACAAGCTCTCGCCTTCCGTCACCGTGATTCCGCTGGCTTCGTAGGCACGCAAAACCGAAGAATCGGCCAAACCGTAGAAACTCACCAAGCCTAAAACCGCAAATCCGGCCACCCCAACGAGGGTGCCCATCTTTTCCTTCAGGTTGGTTGCGAAGAAGTAGAGTCCAAACAACACAGCGGCAGCACCGCATGCGATGCCCACTGCGTAAATGATGTAGAAGAGGTTGTCAAGCAGCACTCCGTAGCGCTCCTGACCCTCCACGAAGGTCTCGTCCGTTCCACTTTTTGAAGTGATCATCACGCAGAGCAACGCTCCGACGACGATGACCAACATCCGCACAGCGGACAGGACCGTTTTGATGGTCTTGTCTCCCATAGTGCAGCTTATTTGCCTTCGATGTTACGCTTGTACAACAAGTCCACGAGGTCCATGCTGGCCTCTTCCATGTCGAGCACGATGCTGTCGATCTTGGAAAGGATGTAGTTGTAGAAGATTTGGAGGATGATGGCCACAATCAAACCGGATACGGTCGTAATCAATGCCACCTTAATGCCACCTGCCACGATCGAAGCGTTGATCGTGTTGGCCTCCGCAATCTTGTCGAAGGCCGAGATCATCCCGATCACCGTACCCATGAAGCCCAACATCGGGGCCAAGGCGATGAACAAGCTGATCCAGCTCAAGCCACGCTCGAGCTTGGACATCTCCACGCTGCCGTAGTCTTCAATGGCCTTGGCCACTTCCTCGTAGCTGCCTGAGCTGCGGTCGAGGCCTTGGTAGAAGATGGAAGCCACAGGGCCTCGGGTGTTGCGGCAAACCTCCTTGGCTGCATCTGTGCCCTTGCCGAGTGCGCCCTCAATGCCTTCGAGAAGCTTTCCGGTGTTGGTTGTCGCCATGTTCAGGTAGATGATGCGCTCGATGCTCAACGCGAGACCGAGGATCAAACAGATCAACACGAACGCCATGAAGGTGGCGCCACCCTCGATGAAGTACTTCTTCACGGTTTGGTGGAAGCTCAACACTTCACGTGTTTCCACCGGCTCAGCCGCGAGAGCAGCGGGCTCTTCAACGGCAGCAGGAGCTGCTGCTGCCGAATCCACTGCTGCGGAATCCACAACAGCGGAATCAGATTCCGCGGACATGTCTGCGGCCATCTCAGTGGCTGCATCTTCTTGTGCCATCACAGCTTGAGGCGCTGCGAACATCACGAGCCCTGCAATTGCGAGGAGGGCGAACAAATTCTTCATGACGAATTGAAGTTGAAAAATGAAATTAAACACTGCGGAGAGACAGGGATTCGAACCCTGGAGGGGTTGCCCCCAACACGCTTTCCAGGCGTGCGCCTTAAGCCGCTCGGCCACCTCTCCCTCCCCCGTTGGGGATGGAACCTTTGCTGTGACGGGATGAACAGTTCGTCCGTACCCAACCGCGCTTAGGCGCCGCAAATTACCCAAGAATCCACGACTCCCGCAAAAGAATTGTGCGGATGTGATGTGCAGGGGTGAAAATCTTGCCAAAGCCGGAGGCCATACGCGCTTTCCATTCTGGAATTCGAGAAATCACGCGCCGTCCAGGCCGACAGCGCCCGCAGGCCCGTGACCTTGGGTT
>JGI26086J50260_1002035_pt1 | contig 11246 bp, 10 predicted proteins | sample SaaInl3SG_22_DNA_FD_50260 | JGI IMG/M metagenome (IMG submission 50260)
GGGGTTGTCGTTAAACCGAGAATGCTGGCAGCAATCGACGGTGAGCCTTTTGAACCGCAAGACTTAAATCCCGTGGCAGATGTTCAGATTGATAATCCGGACAACTGGCGCTATATCGAAGAATCGATGACGATGGTCGTGCACCGGCCTTACTCGCAGGTGTTNAGAGATTACGGCACCGCTTACGAGGCGATCGCTCGCGCTGATCGCGAGATGTCTTACAAAATGGCAGGAAAGTCAGGGTCCGCTCAGGTCGTAAGTATTGCCCAAGATATTCTGCANAGTGAGGATATCGACGTGTCGGATTTGAATAAAGACCACGCGCTGTTTGTCGCCTATGCGCCAGCGCAGCACCCCACTATTAAGCCTCAGATTGCCNTCGCNGTTTTTGTCGAAAANGGACAGCATGGCAGCAGTGTNGCTGGCCCAGTCGCAAAAGCGGTAATAGATGCGTATCTACTCGACATCTTGCAGATCGANTTCACCTCGCTTGCGACNGACCCCGATGNGCTNCTCAGTTTTGATGCTNGCCGAGCGCCACAGCAGTCAACTGATCCAGCTGCAGGCTTTCTCACTCTCGCCAACGCCGAGCATGAGGGTCATGTGCATGATTAATCGGGGCAGGAGAGTAACCTCACTCCAACCCACAGCGTCAGGCGNCTGCTTAGAAGAGGCGCGCGTGTGAAGGCGCCAAATAATCGAGATTTCGTCCGCCAGTCGAATGTTAGTTTTTCTCAGCCACACAGGCTGCGCAGTTTTTGGCAAGTGGTTCATGTTGACCCAATACTCCTTNCGGGCTTGCTCGCCCTCTGTGGATTTGGGCTCTTTGTGCTCAATAGCGCTACTGCGGGTGATACTGAGATTGTCACACGGCAAGCGGGCACGATGGGCATCGGTCTTTTTGTTATGTGTGTCGTCGCGCAGTTCGATATTCAGTTCTATCGGCGCTGGGCTCCCACAGTCTATGTGGTGGCGTTATCGATACTGGGTCTGGTACTGGTGATTGGGGTTGAAAAGAACGGAGCAAAGAGCTGGCTCGATCTCCCTGGGCTACCAAGTTTCCAGCCCTCTGAATTGTTAAAATTCATTGTTCCTATGCTTCTCGCCTGGTATCTCGCCAGCCGCGCCTTGCCGCCAAATTTAAAGCATGTTTTCTGGGCGGGAGTCTTCACGCTATTTCCTGCGGCGCTTATTGTCCTTCAGAACGATATGGGCACGGCGCTTATGGTGACTATGTCGGGCATTTTTGTTTTGCTTCTCGCAGGGCTGCGTTGGCGATTTGTCTTTGCAGGAATCGCCGCGGCGGTCATCGCTTCGCCAGCGTGGTATTTGTTTCTGGCGCAGCCGCATCAGAAGAACAGGATACTGACTTTCTTCGATCCTTACCGAGACCCAACCGGTGCTGGGTACAACATCATTCAGTCGCAGATAGCGATTGGCTCGGGTGGCGTCTACGGCAAGGGTTATGGGAATGGCGCGCAGTCGCATTTAGATTTCATTCCCGAAAGTAATACCGATTTTATCCTAGCGGTGCTCGCAGAAGAGTTTGGGTTGATTGGTGTGTTGGTGCTTATCGCACTCTATCTCTTTGTCATTGTGCGAGGCGCGCGCATAGCACTCGGCGCAAGTGACATGTTCGGTCGCCTCTTGGCTGGCAGCATTACGCTTACTTTTTTCCTGTATCTTTTTGTCAATATGGCGATGGTTTCGGGTCTTCTGCCCGTTATCGGCTTGCCTCTGCCACTTATCTCGCGGGGTGGGACTGCGGTTGTGACGCTATTTATTGGCTTCGGATTGCTTATGTCTATACAAACTCATAGCGCAAATAAATCGCCACGTTAGAAACCGTCGCGTCTCCTCGGCAGCGCAATGAGCTAGAAAGGGGGGCTGAGCACTAAAATACTCAAACTTTCTTTGTTGCTACCGCTACCCTACTAGAGTAACCGCGTGATGAAACGTCCTCGCATGAGGGGCGCGTAGATACCCAAGCTAATCCAATCACAGTGAGACAATACAATGAGAGTGGACGTGATCGACACATCGGTTGAGGCTGTTCTGGGCGCTATTACGCGCATCGAAGAGAGGGTGCGTTGGGGTGTGCGCTGCGTAGCTAAGGCGTTGCTTCTGCCATCGCTGGTCATGCTCGTCGGGTGTGCTAGCAGTCCGTCGGCAACGCCTGCCTCACCGAATGCGGGTCGATACCAGATCTCACAAGACCGTGCCCCGACGCGGGTGCTGAAGGCTTCCGAGGTGAGAGACGTGGTGCCTACTGCGATTAACCGCACGATGGCCGGAAACCGCAGTCCCTACGAAGTGCTTGGCAAGCGCTATCGGGTGATGTCTTCCGAGGAAGGGTATTTCGAGCGCGGAGTTGCCTCTTGGTACGGCGAAAAATTTCATGGGCATAAGACCTCCAATGGCGAAATCTTTGACATGTATGAAGTGTCGGCTGCGCACAAATCATTGCCGATTCCGAGTTTCTTAAAGGTGACCAATCTCGATAATAATCGCAGTATCGTGGTGCGCGTTAACGATCGCGGGCCATTTCACGGTGATCGAATTATCGATTTGTCCTACGCCGCAGCGGTAAAACTTGGCTATGCTGATAGGGGAACGGCGCGCGTTGAGCTAGAAGCTATCGTGGTGAAGGGAGATGCCCCTCGTGAGCGAATCGAGCAGCCGCAGCTAGCACGGGTCGGCGGCGGCAAAATCGCCAACCAATACCTTCAAGTTGGGGCGTATTCGAAGCGCGGTAGTGCGCAAGAGGTCGCAGAGCAGCTACAGGGCCTTACTCGACAGCCCGTCAGAATAGAAGAGGTGCGTTCGTCACAGGGTCAGACTTTGCATCGAGTTCGCATCGGGCCACTAAGCGATCTGGCTGAGGTCGACATGCTCAAGGCGCGCGTCGCTTCAGCTAATCTCGGTACTCCCTACACCGTGTCTGACTAGCCCAACTCGATTAATCAAATGCTGGGTCTGAACGAGGGCGAAGCATGACAAAAACGGGGCGAAGCACTGACTATTCGGTGCTATCGGCTGTGGCGCGTAGGCATTGTCTCGTGTAGGCAGTAGAATACCGGGGTAGACTTCCATTCGCTCTCTATAACCTTAAATTCGGTCAATAATTCCGCTCAAGACCGAGTATCATAGGCAATCGATAAGCGGCAAAGTGGTGTCCCTAACCTTGGTGTTTTGAAGAGAAAGCAATAGAAGAGCCGCGAAAGAAAATTCAGACAAAGAGTAGAGTTTCCCATGATATCAAGAGCCCGATTCAACCTGCGCACATTCAATATCCTTTTTGCCCTGTGCCTTGGCATGCTGCCTACCCTAAGGGCTTTTGCAGCGCCGGCGATTATTCCTCGCCCGCCGGATATAGCGGCAACGAGTTACATTTTAATCGACGCCAAAACTGGCCAGGTATTGATTCAAGAGAACGCCGACGAGGCGCTCCCTCCCGCAAGCCTGACTAAAATCATGACGTCGTATATCGCGATCGAAGAGATCATCAGTGGTCGTCTCACGCTCGACACGCCCGTGCATATCAGTGAGAAGGCTTGGCGTATGGAGGGCTCTAAGACCTTCGTTGGGGTCGATACGATGGTGCGCGCCGAAGACCTCCTGCGCGGAATCATTATTCAGTCGGGCAATGACGCTAGCGTCGCGATCGCCGAGCATATTGCGGGTAGCGAAGAAGCCTTCGCAGACATGATGAATCAATACGCCGAAGTCATGGGCATGCAGCAAAGCTTCTTCATGAATGCGAGTGGACTCGATACGGAGCTCTATTACAATACGATGTCGGCGCGTGACCTCGCGTTAATCGCACGCGAAACGGTCATCAAACACAAAGACTTTTATCCGATCTACGCCGAGCGCGAGTTCACCTACAACGGCATTACACAGTCTAATCGCAACTCGTTGCTGTTTCGCGATCGTAATGTCGACGGCCTTAAAACAGGCTGGACAGATGCAGCCGGATTTTGCCTCGTGGCCTCTGCCGAACGCGATGGTATGCGTCTGATCTCTGTCGTCATGGGTACCGCGAGCACAGAGGCGCGCGCAATCGAGACACAAAAGTTGTTCACCTATGGTTTTCGATATTTCGAAACCCANCAGCTTTACAGNGAAGGGCAGGTTTTAACCAATGTGCCGGTCTGGTCAGGGGAACAGTCGACTGTAGACCTTGGCGTCACAGAAGATGTCTTTGTCACTATTCCGCGCGGTCAGGGCGAGAATCTAACCGCCGCGGTCGATGTTGAAGAGGCGGTCACCGCTCCCTTAGTAGGTGGTCAAATCATGGGCGTGGTCAATGTTACGCTCGACAGTGATCTCATATACCGCGGTGACGTGGTCGCTATGCAGGCTATCGAGCAGGGAGGGCTTTTTAAGCGCTTCATCGACTGGCTAACCCTGTTTTTCAGCAATCTATTCTCATAGGCTCGGTGTAATGACCAAAGACATCACGTTCACCGAGACGCCACTTGGTACTGATCAGGAAGCGCCGAAGATTGAATTCCCTTGCCTCTACCCCATTAAGGTTATCGGCGTGTCGGCGCCTGGTTTTGAAGCGCTGGCGATTAANGTGCTCGAACGTCACGCAGGGAAAATATCCGAAGAGCTGATCGAGTTCAATGCAAGCAAAAACGGCAATTATGTGTCTGTTCGCGTCACCATTGCTGCCACCGGCCCCGATCAGCTCGAAAATATTTTTGCAGAGCTGAAGACAATCGAGCACGTGAAGATGGTGCTTTAGAATGCGTTTAGACGCGTATAAGTGGGAGCAAGCTAAACCCGCGGCTGGTCTACCGCTAACAAGGCCGAGCGAAATCGGGCTTAAAGTAAGGCGGCTAGGGCTGCAAGACTANGTGCCGTTATGGCAAGCGATGCGTTACCTCGCCGAACATCCCAGGCAGGGACGCGACGACGAAATTTGGATGCTGAGCCATAAGCCGGTTTTCACCCAGGGTCAGGCGGGCAGGTCAGAACATATCCTCGATGCGGGCGATATCCCCATTGTGCATATCGATCGCGGTGGACAAGTGACCTACCATGGGCCTGGGCAGCTAGTAGGTTATCTGTTGATCGACGTAAAACGTCGAAAAATGGGCGTCCGCGAGCTCGTGGACCTTATCGAAGAAGCCATTGTAGAGGCGTTAGCGACGTTTGATATTCGGGGTGAGCGGCGCGCCGACGCACCGGGTGTTTACGTTAACGGTGCTAAAATTGCAGCACTTGGTTTACGCATAAAGAACGGACTGAGCTATCATGGCCTCAGCCTTAATGTCGACATGGACAAGTCGCCCTTCGACAGAATAAATCCCTGTGGTTTCGAGGATCTCAGGGTGACACAGGTCGCCGACTTGATCGGCCCGGTGGATGCTGAACGTAACCTCATGCAAGAAGTAAGCAGCGCATTAGTAGCCGCGTTACTCCCCAGATTTGGCTACCGAACCTAGGTTCATGCTACCCCTTACGGGGTTTGGCGGAAATAACACAAGCCCTATTGAACGGGGCAGAAATCTGAAAGCCGGGCCTGCCGGCGAAGTGAGTTGAGTCAGAATGACAGAGACAACAGAGCGAAAGCGCCGGAATGTATTAGTCGAAGGTGAGAAGCTGCGTGGTGCCGATAAGGTGAGGCGCATTCCGCTTAAGGTAATCCCAACGGACGAGTTGCCGACCAAACCGAATTGGATCCGCGTCAAAATCCCTGCGTCGCCAAGAATCAATCACATCAAGCAAAAACTCCGAGAGCATAAACTAGCGTCTGTCTGCGAAGAGGCCTCGTGCCCTAATCTGGGCGAGTGTTTTAGCAATGGCACCGCTACCTTTATGATTATGGGTGAGATTTGCACGCGGCGCTGTCCATTTTGCGATGTCGCGCACGGCAAGCCGAACGCACTCGACGCGAATGAGCCGACCGAACTCGCCAGCGCGATAAGCGAAATGGGCTTGAGCTATGTCGTGATCACGTCTGTCGATCGCGACGACCTGAAGGACAGTGGGGCACAACATTTCGCGAACTGCATCAGCGAGACGCGCCGCTTTAATCCCGAAATTCAGGTCGAAGTGCTGGTCCCAGATTTCCGAGGCCGTATGCAAATTGCTTTGGATATTTTGAAAGACACGCCTCCTGATGTATTTAATCATAATCTCGAGACTGTCCCCCGCTTGTATAAAAAAGCGCGGCCAGGCGCCGACTATCAATGGTCACTCGATCTCCTTAAAGGCTATAAGGCACTTCGCCCCGAGGTCGTAACNAAATCTGGGCTTATGCTAGGACTTGGTGAAACTATCGACGAGGTGAAAGACGTGATGCGCGATCTCTACGCCCATAATGTCGACATGGTGACGCTAGGCCAGTATCTGCAGCCCAGCAAAGATCACCTCAAAGTCGAACGTTTCGTGCATCCCGATGAGTTCGACGAACTCCGCGTCTTTGGCGAAGAACTTGGTTTCAAACACGTTGCGAGTGGACCACTAGTGCGCTCGTCTTATCATGCCGACAAACAGGCCCAGGGCGAAGAAATCGTCGTTAAGGCGTAACGTGATGATTCGCATGTTGGCCGTGTTGAACTTGGTATCTGCCGTTGCTCTTTTTTATTGGCTCGATGCCAATGCGGTTTTAGTCGGTACCTTCGCTATTCCCTTGCGAGCGCTGCTCAGCGCCGCCGTGGGGATTTTTGCGCTTTTTGGTGTGCGCCCATGGCTCTCGCCATTTTTGCGTTCCTCTAGCGTGTTTGCCGGATTCTTCGTTATCCCTTATCTGTTTTTCGTCGGCCTCTACTACTATCTTCTGCTGCCCCAGCGCGAAGGAGAAGGTGTTCGAGGAGAACAGATTCTGAGCGCACTAATAACAGATGCGTCGAGTAATGGCATCGTTGAGGTAGGCTTTAGCTACCCTATCTATACGCCGACTGTTGAAGTGAAGAATGCCGAACTGTTCACGCGAAACGTTGAGTTGTTTCTTCGGGTAGTAGATGCCAGCGGCGATTCCTCCCTCTATCGCGCGGTGCGTGATGAGGTGCCAGGTGCGGCGTTAAGCGTCGAGGCGAGCGTGAAAGGCTTGCTCAGCGAGAATAACGAGTATCTGTTCAACCCAGTGAGTGTCGCGCCTTTGGCGACTCTAACCGGCAGGGCTGCGTTCGTGATTACCGATCTGGAGGAGGGTAAGACACTTAGGCAAGCCCTGAGAGAGGCGCAGCAAGCACAGTTTGAACTGCGTGAAATCCAGTCGGGTGATTTGATCGACGAATTCCCGCTTATCGCGCTCTAGGCCTGCGTCTCTGTGCTGGGTGCTTGCCCTTTCGGATAGGTCCGCTACCGCTCTTCAGGGCGGGCTTAGGCGGAGGCGTCTGACAGTTCTTGACTTAGCTGGCCGTCATCATTCCGTTTGCCTTCAGCCGCGAAAATAGGACGTCTTATTACGATCCCTACTGCAATCATAACCAGCGAAGCGGCGGCCGAATAACTTAAAATCGCCGCAAGCGCTGCACCCAGTGGCAAAAGATACGCGAGTCCCACAGCGAGCAAGAGCCGGCTGCATTCTAAGGGCGTGCTGCGCACTCGCTTGTCTAGGATGTAGCCATGGGTAAAGAGCGACAGTGCGATGAAGCCTGCCGCCGCCCACAGCTCGACTGTGCTCGCCACGGTGGCGAGTTCAGCGAGAGAGAGGCTTACAACCACAGTGATGATGAACTGCCCGAACACATAGGCCCGAGTGATGCCTGCAACTTTAGGGTCGTATTTCGATTTTAAATCGACAGGCGCTGCGGCCTTGCAGGTTTTCGTGTAGTCGGCGGGCAGCCAGCCCGGTGGTTTAAACAAGAGTTGCACTTTGTTTTTGATGCCTTTCATCTTGACGAAATCGATTAGTAGCCGCCAGTAGACGTGGGTATTCGCCCAGAGTGGATTCCAGCTATTCAAGGGCTTACGCAGACCATAAACAGCGGGCTCCTCGGCAAGTTCGTCTTGAAACGTGCCGAATAGGCGATCCCAAATAATGAAAACCCCGCCGTAATTTTTGTCTACGTATTGATCATTGCGTGCATGATGAACGCGGTGATTCGAGGGTGTAACCATAATCCATTCGATAGGCCCAAGTTTAGGTACATGTTGAGTGTGCACCCAAAATTGATAAATCAGGTTGAGGCTAACCGTTGCGACTAAGACCTCGCCTGGCACGCCAACGATGAAGAAGGGTATTAGAAATAAAAAGCCGTGAAAATCGATGCTTGTCTGGCGAAGGGCTGTGCCTAAATTGTAATCTTCGCTCTGGTGATGAGAGACATGCGAGCCCCAAAACAGAGCGACTTCATGACCTAGGCGATGCTTCCAATAGTAGGCTAGGTCATACAGGATGAAAGTGGCAACCCATACAAGGGTTGACTCTGCGGGTAATTGCGTAAGCTGGAAAGTCTTAACAATAAACTCATAGATCAAGGCTGATCCACCTACGATCACAAGCCCGCTGAGTGAACTGAGTGAGCCCATTGAAAGACTGTTAATTGTGTCATTGAGGCGATAGGTGTTGCGGCCGCGAGCGATGCCATAAATAAACTCAGCCAAAATAAGCGCGAGGAAAAATGGGACTGCAATAGCGATTAGATCCATGGTTGTTTTCTCAATTTTGCTAGCACTGCCTACNCTCGTCTCTGTGTCTGGCTGTTAAGCGTGAATGCACTCGTGGGGTGAAATTTTTACCCGGAATGCGCCTGCCAAGGGCGCCTAAAACCTGCCAAGGGCGCCTAAAAAGAGTATCATAGCGCACTGCNTAAAAATTCTATTCACCTGATTCGTAGCGAACCCGATGGGATGTTATGAAACGAAACAAACTAACAGGNAATCTACTTATGAGTGATCCAAAATTCAAGGCCTTAGGCTTAGCTGCTGCCCTAAAGATAAGCTGCTTTGGCGCCGCTCTGAGCTTCTTGAGCAGCATTGCAGTCGCGCAGGGTATCCAGCAGACTAAAGGCGACTACCAAGATAAATTTCGCCAGCTAGACGAAGTTTTGCCGACGCCCAACGTCTACCGCAACGCGGCGGGGCAGCCGGGTCATGAATACTGGCAGCAAAAAGTCGATTACGATATCGATGTCATACTGAATGAAGAGACGCACAGCATTCAGGGCACTGAATCGATTTCCTATCAGAACAATTCCCCCGATACGCTCAACTATCTCTGGTTGCAGCTTGATCAAAACCGGTTTCGTAACGATTCTATTGCGCAACTGAGCGAAACGTTCAACCGGTCTAGCCCCGAGCCAGGTTCGCCTGCGCGTGTAAGTCTTGGTCAGCTTCGTGAAATTCAGTATATGGAAGAAGCTGAGCTTGGATACGATATNCAGTCGGTAGTTGATGCGGCGGGCAACGCGCTAAATCACACCATTGTCGGCACATTGATGCGAGTCGATTTGGCGCGCGCCTTGCGCCCAGGTGCCTCGGTCGATTTTAAAATCGATTATAGCTACAACATCGTTAATGGCGACGTAATAGGCCCGCGCGCAGGTTACGAGCACTTTGCCGACGAAGGTGAAAACGGTAACACCATCTACGCGCTGGCGCAGTGGTTCCCGCGTCTTGTCGCTTATACCGATTACGAAGGTTGGACGAATAAGGAATTCTTGGGCTCGGGTGAGTTCACGCTAGAGTTTGGTGACTACNAGGTTGCCATGACTGTCCCTGCCGATCATATCGTGGCAGCGACAGGTGAGCTTGAAAACGCAAACCAAGTACTAACCGATGAGCAGCGACGTCGCCTCCGAGAGGCCGAGACTGCCGAGCGACCAATTTTGATCGTTACGCCTGAGGAGGCTCTAGCGAACGAAGCCGAAGGCACCAACGAAACAAAGACATGGCGATTTAGTGCCGAAAACGTGCGCGATTTCGCTTGGTCTTCGTCGCGCAAATATATCTGGGACGCAAAAGGCTATCGCCAAGANGGCGCCGAGCAGGAGTTGGTGGTTGCCATGTCGTTCTGGCCAAAAGAGGGCGGTGACCTCTGGGCAAAATACTCAACAGAGTCGGTGATTCACACGCTAGAGGTCTATAGCCGTTTCTCATTTGATTACCCGTATCCGACTGCACAGTCGGTTAATATTGGCTTCGTTGGCGGTATGGAATACCCGATGATTACCTTCAACGGNCCACGTACAACGTTGCAAGACGATGGCAGCCGAACCTATACGCTGGCTGAGAAGCGGTTTCTTATCGGGGTNGTNATTCACGAAGTCGGTCATTTTTACTTCCCCATGATCGTTAACTCCGATGAGCGTCAGTGGACCTGGATGGATGAGGGAATCAATAGCTATCTCGATGGCGTTGCTGGCCGTGAATGGGATGCNGAAATTCCGTGGGGCGTTGAGCCGCGCTACATCGTCGACTANATGGTATCGAGCAACCAAGTGCCCGTGATGACGCAATCAGANAGCGTGCTGCGTCTTGGNCCGAANGCGTATTCGAAACCTGCTACTGCACTGAATATTTTGCGCGAGACCATTATGGGCCGCGAACTTTTCGATTTTGCNTTTAAAGAATATTCGCGCAGATGGGAATTCAAGCGTCCGACGCCTTCGGATTTCTTCCGCACAATGGAGGAAGCNTCGGGTATNGATCTCGATTGGTTTTGGCGTGGGTGGTTCTACACCACAGACCACGTCGATATTTCCTTAGAGCGCGTGTATCAAATGGAAATGAATACGGAGAATCCCGATATCGATTTTGCGCGTGAGCGCGAAGACGACAAAGCCTTTTCGCCGTCGTTATTCAGTGAGCGTAACCGCGATGCGGGCATGCGCACTTGGGTAGAGCGTAATACTGATGTCCGCGACTTTTATGACGAGAACGATGAATTTACGGTGACCAATAAAGAGCGCAATGCCTACAATTCGTTCCTTGAAGGACTCGAAGATTGGGAGCGAGAAGTGTTAGACAAAGCGGTCAGCGAAGAGCGCAACTACTATCTTGTCGAGTTTGCCAACAAGGGCGGCTTGGTGATGCCAATTATACTCGATGTCGAATACGCCGACGGTGCGACAGAACAGATTCGTTATCCTGCGGAAATCTGGCGCAAGTCGCCCAAGATGGTGAAGAAGCTACTGGTAACCGAGCGCGAGATAGTATCGCTGACGATAGACCCAAGTATGGAGACTGCAGACGCTGATTTAGAGAATAATTTTTATCCTCGCCGTCTCGTCCCGTCCCGCATCGAAAGCTTTAAGTCATCGTCTAGCAGTCGCCGTGTTTCGCGA
>JGI26086J50260_1002041_pt1 | contig 11225 bp, 10 predicted proteins | sample SaaInl3SG_22_DNA_FD_50260 | JGI IMG/M metagenome (IMG submission 50260)
ATCATGTTAATTTCAACGTTTCTGTTTAACAACGGACTCATCATCAACAATCCTGAAACAAATTGTGAACTTTTCGATCCATCGACATGAAAAACGTGATTNGTGATAGGTCCATGAACTTCTATTTGTTCTTTATTGAGNCGCTTAATTTTATTTTCGAACAGTGTTTCATAAACNTCTAATGGACGNTCAAATAACCTAGGAATCCCACTAAATATAACACGGTCAAATAAAGCCATTGCTACTGGAATTAACATCCGGAGTGTTGATCCCGATGCAAAACAATGTATTGGTTTTCCATCATAAACAAAATCTTTAGACTCAATAACATTTTTATTTATGTTGACACCAAATTGTTTTAANGCTTCTTGTGTGGCGACAACATCTTCGGAAAAAGGCAAATTAACTATTTCTGACCGACCTTTCGCAAGACTTGAAACGATCAGCGCTCGGTGCGCATATGATTTNGATGTAATGATATCAAGTTCACCTTCAAGTGGTGTTGGTATAAAAACAAGTGTGTTCATAACGTCTCAATCACAGGGATTCCAATATCTTTTATGCATACAAATCGTAACCCATCTTTCCTTTGTTTTTTATCTAAAAAGATATGTTGTTCATATACGTTCACATCATCAATGTGAATTTCTAATAGCTGATATTGATGCAGGACTTGTAAAACAACGTCTTTGATAGGTAATGGTGTAATATTTTTTTCGATACCCTTTTCAATCGCATACATCATGCCATGACTAATGGCTTCACCGTGTTTAATTCCTTCATAGCCCATGTGTTTTTCAATGGCATGCCCTAACGTATGTCCAAAATTCAAATACATGCGTTCATTAGTTTCAAAAGGATCTTTTTTTACAAGATCCATCTTAACTTTTAAGGCTTTATAAATCACAGTCATAAGATCGTGATCATGTTGTTTTAATAATTCGAATAATGATGGATCCCCTATTAATCCAGCTTTAATCATTTCTGCATACCCATTATTTAATTCTCTTTTTGATAATGTTTTTAGAAATTGTAACTGAATAAAAACAAACNTTGGTTCATAAAATTGACCAATTAAATTTTTACCTTGTTTTGTATTAATTCCNACTTTAGAACCGATTGAACTATCAACCATAGAAAGNAGNGTGGTCGGTACTTGAATCAAATCNATACCACGTAGTAAGGTAGCTGCAACAAATCCTGTAAGATCTCCGACAACACCGCCTCCAAAAGCAAGAATCACATCATCTCTTTTAATGTGTTGATTTAAAAAATCAGTACAAATCATTTCATACGTTTCNATGGATTTAGATGTTTCTCCTGGATGGATGATGTGAATNACTGTATCAAATGCTTTTTTTAAATCATGAAAGACATCACCATAATAATCATAAACAGTCTGATCGGTTACCACAAAAATCCGTGCATATTCACGCAATCGTTCATAGAGAGGTAAAAAATCTCCATTNGAAATATGGATGTCGTAATTTAAATCACGAAGGATCATGGTCAAATGCCTTTCTTTTTTCACGAGATGTTTTAAGTAATGCCATTAATGTTTCAGCATCTTGGTTAATAATTGCGTTTTCAATGTTTGAAAGCTGATCTTTAAATTGTTGAATCGCGTCTAATAAATGTGGTTGATTGCTTAAAAAAAGTTCTGTCCAAAGGGTTTCATTAATGTGCGCAATCCGTGTTAAATCTCTAAATGAATCTCCAGTGAATACACGATCAACATGTTCATGGCCAAGCATTAAACTTACCGCAATCACATGGGTTAATTGTGAGGTATATGCGATCATTTGGTCATGTTTTTCTGCAGATATTTTAGTAATTGTTTTAAATCCTAATTGTTTCCCGATAATTTCTAAAAGTTCATAGTCTGAAAGTGTTGCTTTAGTGGATTCAATAATGAGGAAATGATTATTTAAAAACATATGGGGATCTCTAGCGTCATATCCTTTTTTTGCACGACCTGCCATCGGATGATGAGAAACAAAATGAAGGTCTTCACTAATTAACGCTTCAATTTCAGAAACTATTTTTTCTTTAACCCCTGAAATATCAGTTAAAAGTACACCTTTTTTAAAAAGATGAAGGTGGTCTTTAACAAATGAAATATTTTGTTTAGGATACATCGCTAAAATAACGACATCAGCCAAAGCTAATTGTGACAAATTAGATGTTTCTAAGATGACACCATCTTTTTCAGCTTGAAGTACGTTTGATTTATTGACATCATAGCCATANACTTGATGACCTTGTAATGATAATTTTTCAGCATATGATGCCCCCATTAAACCTAANCCAACAATGAATATTTTCATTATTTTAATGTATCCATCACTTTTTTNAGTTGATGAATTTTATGCATCATNGAAAGATATTTATCAAGTTTTAGAGATTGAGCACCATCACTATATGCAATTTCAGGTTGCGGATGCACCTCAACAATTAAACCATCNGATCCAACTGCAACACTTGCAAGCGATAAATCTTCGATCATTGAATATTTACCAGCAGCATGTGATGGGTCAATAATGATTGGTAAATGTGAGAGTTCTTTCACTGCAAGAACAGCACTAATATCTAATGTGTTTCTCGTGTATTTTTCAAAGGTACGAATCCCGCGTTCACATAAAATCACCGATTCATTACCACCAGCCATAATGTATTCAGCAGACATTAGCCATTCTTCGATTGTTGATGATAATCCTCTTTTTAATAAAACAGGTTTTTTTGATTTACCAAGCGCTTTAAGTAATTGAAAGTTTTGCATGTTTCGCGCACCAACTTGAATGATGTCAACATATGTTTCAAAATCATCTAAATCTTCTGAAGACATGATCTCACTGACAACTTTTAAGCCAACTTGATCTGCAACGCGTCTCAGCATTTTAAGCCCCTCTAGACCGTGTCCTTGAAAGCTATATGGTGATGTACGAGGTTTAAATGCGCCACCTCTTAAAATTGTTCCACCGCCTTCTTTAACTGCAATTGCTGTTTGAAGGAGTAGCGGTTCGGTTTCAACAGAACACGGTCCAGCCATCATTTGAAAATGACCGCCACCAATTAAAATGCCATCACCTAAATCAATAATCGTATCTTCTTTTTTAAAGCTTCTACTTGCTTTTTTAAAGGGTGTTTGAACACGTGTCACATTATATACGCCGTCATACGCATACATGTCACGCTCATCTAAAATTGCAGTATCACCAATGACCCCAAATACAATGACTTTATCAGAGGACACGTCCTTTATTTCATATCCTTTTTTAATCAAATCTTGCGTGATTTTATTGTATTGTTCTTTAGTTGCACCTTGTTTTAACTGAATAATCATTGTTTTTCTCCTTTTTTATATAAAAAAATTCCTGGAACATCCAAGAATTTATTGTCATTTTTGGCGTCCCTTNATTATCAACATAAAAGGATTGCCTAATATAGACAATTCCTTACATAAAATATACGTAATAATATGTTTGTTTTGTTGACATTGAAACAACCTCATNTGGTGTTTGTATAAATCTTATCATAATCATGTTTGAAATACAATATGATTTGCTTATTTATGGTAGGGATGGTTTTGTTTTATTTTTTCACATCTAAAGATTTGTTCAATTAAAATTAATCTTGCAAGTTGATGTGGAAACGTCATTTTAGAAAAAGAGATGTGTTGATGTGCCATATTTTTAATTTGTTGATCTAATCCGTGAGACCCACCAATCACAAACACAGTTTGCATGTGGTCTTCGTATAGTTTACAAAATGAATGCGTATCTAACACTTCAGTTTCAATCACACAAGCCATGATGTGTTTTTCATCTTTTAAATATTTCATGATTTCAGAAGATTCTTTTTCTAATGTCGATTCTTTGATTTCAATCACTTCGATGTTCTTAAGTTGTTTATGATAATGTTGAAAACTCTCTTTTATGCCTGCGGTTTGAAGTTTACCAACGGCGATGATTTTCATAAATGCACCTCAGCGATTTCATGTTGAAGTGCATAAATGATGTCTAAATCAAGTGGTCGGTCGATATATTTAACAAGTGCTTTTTCGATATCTAGAAAAGAATTACAATCTTCTGAGATGTGTGTGATCATCCAACGTGTTTTAAATGGACCCATCCATGAATTAATGAGTTTTGCTGCATCCTCATTAGATAGATGTCCTTTTTCCCCTAAAATTCGTCTTTTTAAATGCATGGGTCTAGGAGATTGAAGTAATTTCTCTGGATGATGGTTTGACTCTATTATATAAAGATGTGCATGTTTTAATAGTTCGTGATACGATTGGTCGATATATCCTGTATCTGCACCATGTACAATTTTATAGGTTTGATTTTCAATAACAAATCCAATGGGTTCTTTTGCATCGTGCGATAATAAAAAAGGTGTGACTTTCATGTGATCAATATAAAAAGGGATTTCAGATTGAATGATATGAAGTTTAGGTTTGATGACATGTTTGATGTCATCATCTAAATGCTCATATGTGCCTTGTGTCATGTATAGGTTTGGTAATTGTTTTTCAATGAATTTCTTGAGTCCTACTGTATGATCACTGTGCTCATGAGTAATTAGTAAATGTTGAATCGATTGGAATGAAAAATGTAACGAATTTAATTTGTCTTGCATCTTATTTTTTGAAATTCCAACATCTACACATAAAAGCACTTTTTGGCTTTCTATAAGTGTCATGTTGCCTTTAGATCCACTTGCTAAACTGTAAATATTCATGAAATCACCTGTATGTATTTTAGCATACTATTATGTGATTTAAACTTATCAGATGAAAGTGGTTGCATATGAACTGAAATCATGCTATATTATACGTGCTTGTATTGAGATTGAAGGAGTGTATAAAACAATGATAAATCATAACAAAAATATAAAGCGAGTGATGACTCTTATTTTTATTTTAGGGCTCACATTCACCTTGGTTGCTTGTGGCAATCAAAACGCAGTTCCATACGGAAGTGTTTCAGATGATGCCTATGTTACGTTTGGTGATGTTACTGTTTCTGAAAAAGAATTATATGATAAATTAAGATTCCAATCTGCTGATCTTTTATCAACNATGATTGATGAAGTGGTTTTTGCAGAAGCAATGACTGAAGTTCGTCAATTAATTATTGATGGTGATGTTTTTTATAATGAGTTTCTTGATGAAACCATTAATAATGCTATTTTTCAACAAACGGATTTAGACGCTTTAAATAGCTTATTAGATAATAGCGAAGCACGTGTGCTTAGAAGTGTTGAACAATATGTTGATTCACTTTATTTAATCGATCCTTCGGTTGATGTCGATGCTTTGTATCAAGATATTGTCAACATGAATCCTATGTTCGAAAACTATGCATCGATACCAGAATTGTTAGATCGTTATGTCTTACGTGCTGGTCAAAGATATTATGCTTATAATACATTACTTTTAGAAGTTGAAGATGAAGACTCTACTCAATTTGTTGAAGAATCAGATGTTGTTGCATACTACAAATCAAACAACGAAGGTCGTTATGATGTTGAGGTATTAGTTGTTCGTTTTATTAATTTAAATGAAGCGAATGCAGCACTCTATGAAGTTGGGTTAAAATCAGATGCNCGTGGAAATTGGTATCAAGTTCCAGATGTNCGAATTGTTGANCCAAATAACGCAGGNTATGTTGATTTAGATGATACTTCTTCTGAAGGGTATCAACATGTTGTTGATATATTAACTGACTTAGATTTATTAGACGATGTCATCGCATCTAGAAATGCTTCAGAAAATTTATTAAGTTCTCAAGAATTTGCTGACTACTATGCACGTTATTCNATCTCTACAACGAGAACTTCAGGCGCATCAGATGTTGCATTACCAGATANTAATGTAAAAGNAAAATTCGTTGAAATTTATAATTTATTAAATCCCGCAACTCAAATTNAAGTGAACAATGACGGCACCATTTCAGGNATCACAACAGAGTTCGATACCACATTCACNTATGATGAACTCAATGAATTAAATACAACANTAAGATCTCATGTTTANACAACACTAACTTCTGAAGATCGTCAAGATGAAGAAGATGCGAATAATCCTTATTCAGCAAGAGTTCAAACATTTGGTTCTTCTCGTTATTTAATCTATAAATTAAGCGATGACGGTGATTCACAAGAAGATATTTTAGTGGATGATCCTGAAACTGAAGATGAAGATGAAATCTTTAACGAAACTGCAACTGCTCTATATGAAGAGTTAAGAGCAGAAATCATTGATAATAAACTTACGAACACTTATGTTACAAATCAAGTTGAAGCGCGTTATGAAGAATTAACCATTGATATTTTTGATCCAGTCATTCGTGCATTCTTTGATCAAACTTTTAATTACAACGGTAGCGATGGTAACCAAGATGGTGATGTCGTTGCAACAATTCAAGATTCTACTGATGTACTAGCGGATTCAGATGTTCTCGTAGATGATCTATTCAAAAGATTATCAGATCGTTTCGGTGTTAATTTATCATTAGACATTGTGATCAATAAATATTTTGATGCACAAGATACCTATGTGATTACAGATGAAGAATTTGCTGATTTTGAAGAACAATTTGAAGAAATCATTCGTCAATTCTCGGCAGATCAATTTGTTTCAAATGGTTTCCCAGCATCTATGGGTCGTGAAGAATTCTTAATGTTGGCATTCGGGGTTACATCGAATGCGCAAGCAGTAAAAGAACTTTATGTCTATCCAGAATTACGTGCGCAATATTTAGAAGATTACGAAGCACATTTCACAAATATTTATCAGGCATTTACAGATTTAGCAGCACTTCAATATGAAGCATATAAATCAACACGTGTTTCACACTTACTTGTTTATTTTGATCAAGATGGCGATGGTTCTCCTGATAACCCTCAAGAGTATTTAGATACACTAGATGCAGCAACTGTCACTGATATCAAAGAAGGACTTGCTGAACTTGTTGCTGATATTTACGCACAAGTAGGAGATTTTAGAAGTGAAGCTGAAGCGTTCACGACATTAGCAGAATTATTTAATTCATCTGGTCGTATTGAACGTGGTTCTAATACAGCACCATATGATTTACAAATTGAATTAGATTATGCTAAATATCGTCAACTTGGATTTTATTTAAAATATGAAAATATTTCATCCGCAATTACAAATAAGTCAAACTTCATTACAAACTCATCGACATTAGATCAAGTCTTCTATGACCGTGCCATTCAACTTCATGATTTCATCGTTGGTGATGGCATTGAAGATCAAGTTGAACTTCCTTATATTGATATGTATGATGATTTTACATTCAATGCATTAGACATTGCAACTCAATTAGATGATGTACAATCAAGCTTTGGCTGGCATTTCATTGTGACGACATCCGTTACTGATGCGCCTTCTGCTTTATATGAAGCAACTTTAGATGCAGATGAACGTTACACATTTGAATTAGATGGTGTTACGTACAATGTTTATAACGAAGGTCCAGACAATGGTGGCTCAGATGCACTTACACTTAACCAAGTTGAGTATTATGTACGTCAAAGTTTAACTGATGAAGGTCCATCTGTTCCAAGTGCTGTTTCAACAGCAATTACCAACTACTTATCACCTGTTTTATCAAGATATCAAAATACGTTTATGCAACGTGAAATTATCTTTAGATTACTAGAAGATGGTCTAAACTTTGCAAGCGAAGCAAATAATGTTCGTTTTGATATCATTAGAAACATCAATAACAATCAACTCAATGAATATTTACTTTCAGACGTTGCTTACTTTGATGAAAACTATGAAGCACTCTATGCAACATGGTTTGACTTACTCGAACAATAACAATAAAAAAAACATCCTAAATGAAAGGATGTTTTTTTTATTTCTTTTTATAAAATCTCATTTTGTCTAATACATTCAGTGCATTGGTCCAATGACCGTTTTTCGTTTTGAATAATTCTTCTCCTAAGACAGTAAACTTAGAATCAATCGTGTCAATATACCATAGTAATAAGGCTTCAGGAATTTGAGGTTTCTTTGCTGCACCAAAATTTGGTAAACCATGATGCGATAGCATCATATGTTTGAGTAACATCACGGATTCATCATCTTTTATGTTGAGTTGATCTGCTGTTTTATCAATATCGATCGCTTGCATCACAAGATGTCCAATTAAAAGTCCTTCTGTCGTATATTCTCCATCAACGCCTGTCATTTCATCAATTTTTGACATGTCGTGTAATAATGTTCCTGCAATCATCAAATCTTGATCTAAATACGGATAGATATCAAAGAATTTTTCTGCAATTTCTAGCATGGTAAGGGTATGATAACTCAACCCTCCTACATATGCATGATGAAATTTTGTTGCTGCCGGATGTGTATAAAAAGGATGTTGAAATTTATGATAAATATGTTCAACGATTTGTTTAATTGAAGGTTTTTGAATACGTGTAATAAATGATTCAATCCCTTTTTTAATTTCAGAAGTTTTTTTGGGTGCGACCTCATAAAATACATCATATAATCGATCGATTTCTTGAGGATCAAACATGTCTTCAATGGCATGAAAGGATTGACATTGTAAAAATGTATCGGTTTCGTTTTTGAATTCGGTTGAGACAACAAATTGGTAAATACGTCCCATCACAAGTTTAGATTCATCAACAAGATCAAGTTTAATATTGATTAGTTTTTGATCTTCTAACTTGAGTGTGACATTTTTAAAATGTTCCCCTCGATTTAAATTATCTATTTTTCCAATATAGGGAATGTGTTGCATATCTTGTTCACTCATTTTTTAATCCTTTCATGTACGTTTCTCTAAAATAAAGGAAGAGGTCCGTACGATCATTTTTTAACTCATGACTTAATATTTTTTTTACCATATCATCTTGAACTTCTTTAATCCATGCGCCTGCTTTTTTGTGGGTGAGTGCCATCATTTCTGTTGACTTCATTTTTAAATCTACCGCACTTTTAATCGGTAAATGTTCATACATGTACTCGAGCTTATTCATTGCATAACTCATATCATATAAGTATGACTGTGTACGTGCTGCAAGTTTTACGATTTCAAGTCCATAATCAAATAAGTGTTGCGCTGATAGTTTGACGTGCTCTTTTGACAGTTGCGCTGCCGTAAGATATTTATGTTTGAGTTTGTTTGAAAATGTCCATGAAGACATGTTGGTTTCATCATAAAAATAAGCCACTGTAAAAAACGTTTCTGGTGTGATTGATTTTTTCTTTTTAACCACGACTTCTATTGCTTCTTTCATCCCTAAAATATGATGATGCAATTTTAGATCATGAAGTGTATCCATCGCTTTTAATTGATGATCAGATTTAAGAATTTTTGTAAGTTCTACAATAAGTCGTTCATTCGAAAGTGTTGCAAGTAATCCAGCCATTTTTTTCATGGCATCTTGAGTTTCAGGTTCAATTGTGAAATTTAGTTTTCCTTGAAAATACACTGCTCTTAATATACGTAATGCATCTTCTGAAAATCTTAAATATGGATCACCTATTGTTTTAATGCGTTTGTTTTCAAGATCTTCTTTCCCTAAAACATAATCCGTGATCACACCATGCTCATCCATCAACATACCATTCATCGTAAAGTCTCGACGTAAAACGTCTTCTTCTACAGATGACCCAAAAAATACATAATCAGGATGTCGTTGATCTTCTGAAGGCCCATCCGTTCGATATGTCGTCACTTCATAAGTGAATTGATCCATAAGTACCGTGATGGTACCATATTTAAACCCTGTTGCACGAGATTCAAATAGTTTCATCACTTGATTTGGTTTTGCACTTGTTGTAAGGTCAAAATCAACAGGTTTTAATCCTAGAAGATGATCTCTTACTGCNCCACCAACGATATATGCTTCATGACCTTCAGCTTTTAATTTTTTGATGATTTGATTTGCGTGATTCATGGTTCCCATGTCGATTTCCTTCATCCACGTTAATTCATGTATTCATAACGTCCTTTCCTATGATATCATAGATTTATAGAGGTGTCTATGATTCGTATGAAAGACAATCCCCCATTTGAACTGATCATTTCAAAATCTAAGTTTATTGGCCAATGTTTTGACATTAGTCATAAGCATGATATTGAACTTATTTTACATGATTTAAAAAAATTACATCCTAAAGCAAGTCATTTTTGTTATGGCTATATCATCGATGAAAAGCATCGAGGTAGTGATGACAATGGTGAACCTAAACATACTGCTGGTAAACCGATTCTTGAAGCATTATTGAAATCTCACTTAACCCATACATTATGTGTTGTCATCAGGTACTATGGTGGTGTGATGTTAGGTGCATCGGGTCTTACCAAAGCATACCGAGATACAACCTATCAAACCATTGAACAGACTGTTTTTGAAACACTAACATTACATGATCTTTATGAAATTGAATTTCCTTATGACCTCTACCAAAAAAAGAAGTCAGATCTTGAAAAACTTGGTATCATTACACATGAGCTATTTTTAGAATCCATCGTCATCACACTACAAACAACATATGATTTAAAAACGATTAAAATGTTATTATATGGCTATAAGAAAATTCATTTGTTACAACAAGTATATGCATAAAAAAAAGCCTTTATTGGCTTTTTTTTATATGAATTGAGTCATAGAAGTAATCTTAAGCATCATCTCACTTAATACATGCGCAACAGTGAGTGCGATGATAAAGTATGCTGCTTTAATTTCCCAGAGTTTCATTTTTTCAAATTTCTTTTCAATATGAAGTACACTTAAAATTTTTAAATTGATAAAAAAGAAAATGAGTAAACTTGACATATAAATGACATAGTCAATCATAGTTTACCGGCTTTTGTTGCTTTTAAATAATTATACAAGTCACGTTCTAATTTAGAAAAGTCAACATTTTCTTCTTTCGCTTGTTGCTCACGGACATTTTTATCTGCAAGCAAAGCTTCTTTGGCTTCGTCTAATGTTTTAGACACACTAATATCATATGCAGCAATTGTAAGTGTATTATTTGAAAATTCTAAAAATCCTTGAAGTACATAACAAATGAAAACCTCTGCTTCAGATTGCAGACGAATATAGCCTTCTTCAATAGATAAAAGGATTGGAATATGATCTTTTAAAATGGCAATTTCACCGTCTTGATATGTAATAACCACATAATCAACATCTTGATGGATGTGGTCTCCAAAGAC
>JGI26086J50260_1002051_pt1 | contig 11192 bp, 10 predicted proteins | sample SaaInl3SG_22_DNA_FD_50260 | JGI IMG/M metagenome (IMG submission 50260)
TTCCGTGCGATCCAGTCGACCTCTTGGATTTGGACGTCTGTGAATCCGTCGAACATCGTCAACATGGAATGGCAAATGGTGAGGAAGGTCTCGCGGCAATCACTCACCGACCAAAACCTGAACACCACTTCCCCATTCGACTCCGGGTCCTTCAAACGGCAGAGGTTCCAGACGTTGGGAATGCGCGCCAACCATACTTCGGCCTCGTCTGCGCGATCTTCTTGCACTTTGATGTCCACCGTTGCGAAGAACTCGTAGCCCAGGCCGGTCCAATCCAAATCGGCATGGATGCCGCGCACAATCCCCTCCTCCTTCAATCGCTTGATTCGGGAGTGTGTGGGTCCGGGCGTCAGCCCGACCCGTTCTCCAATGGCTTGGTTGGTCAAGGACGCGTCCTCTTGGAGGGTTTCCAAGATGGTCACGTCGATTTCGTCGAGCACCTTCTTCTTCTTTCGTTGTGGCATCATGTCCTCAGTCGTCTCCCTTCCTTACAAGTTACGAAACCCTCCAAATACATGAACAAAAGTATTGTTCAATACGTTGCAACGCATTCCAAATTCTTGTATTCAGACAAATCTTTCGAGAATCAGTCTCCACCGAGGATTTCGTGCAACTCTTTGGCCAGTCCTAACCCAAGAGAGTCCTGTTGAAGCGTCAAATGGCCAAGCAACTCATTCACACTCTCGACACCTCGTTCCAGATTCGCCCTCATGTTCAGCAATTGCCTTTTTCGCTGGCGGTAAGTCTCCAACATGTCATAGGCTCGGGTCACGTCACTCGCGATCCGCTGCTTGCTCCAAGGCTTTTCAAAAAACCGGAACACCAATCCTTCGTTGAGCGCATTCATCACCACTTCGTGATCCGCAAAACCCGTCAGAATCATTTTCACCACTTCCGGGTGCGACTCTTTGGTGGCCCGGACCAAATCAATCCCCGTCATTCCCGGCATGCGCTGGTCCGTAATCATGACGTCCACGTGAAACGAATTCAACTGCTCGATCGCCTCCTCCGGGGAATGCGCGACGTGCACGTCAAAGTCCTTTCGGAACGCCGCGCGGAAGGCGATCAAATTGGCCATTTCGTCGTCCACATACAGGACGGAAGGGCGCGAGGGTCGTTGAGTTTCCATGCGATTCATCGTGTGCATCAATCGTCCATCAATCCCAGGCGGAACGCGTCCATGGAGGACTTCTCTTTCGCCAATTGGTTCGCCACGTCGAGGAGCCGACTGGAATCCGTGCGTTCATGCGCTTCGCGGATGTCAATCTCGTTGATGACTCCCTTCTCAGCGTTGTAATAGGCACGGACTTTCTTCTTCTTGGAACGAAGTTCGACGTAGATGTCCTGTTTCCCCGTTCCCTTTCGAAAACGAATCATGGGAACCTCTTTCAGGTCGAGTTCCGCGATTTGGCACATGCCTTTGACGACGTCGGGGAGTTGCATGGAAGGAAGGTAATCCAAACGTCACGTTCAAGTCAACCACTTTAGAGAACAACAATCGCAGATGCGTCAGCGTCGTGGCGCGACGAAGCGCTTCTCGACCGAGCCGTCTGAATAGACGAGGAAAATGAGGCGGTTCGAGGGGTTGGCGACTTCGCGGCCGGTGAGGTCCACTGTCTTGACGAGGTGACGAGGGGCCGTGGTCGGGGTGAGTTCGCTCAAGCCGTTGACTTCCTCCACAGTGACCGTGAACTCCACACGGTCCGAGAGGCACGGGGTGGAAGAGGACATGGTCCAGTTGTAGTAGAAATAGTAGTAGGTGTACTGGTTTTGGCCATCGATCGTCGTGCCTGTGATGCTCGCCAACGACCCCACGTTGTAAGGGAACGCCACCGACGCGTTGTTGTCGTCGCGCCAGAGGTAGGGCGAGTTGGTACCGGAGCGGATCTGGTAGCCTTCGCCGGCGGGGAGTGCCACGTTGAGGGTGAAGACGTTTTGGCCTGCGATGAGAGATTGGGAGACGGACGCCACGAGGGCGCCGGCCGCGTCGAGGATCTCGACGGTGTGGTTGCCGCCGTCCTCCGAGTAGACCTCCACCGACTCGAACAGGACGTCTTGGTAGACGTCAAAGAGCATCCAGAACGCGTTGTTGGGGTGGAATTGGCCGGCGTCGAAGTCAGGAGCGGCCTTGCCTCCCGTCGCATTGAATTCCGCGTTGGAGTGCGCCACCCACACCGACGAGTCCGACTCCAGCAACAGCGGGAAGGTGTACGACTCGGCGACGGTGAGGGCATCGACCGCATCGTCCGTGGCGTACCAGTACGAGTTAGGCTCGGCCGTGAAGGTCACGGGGTCGAGGGTTTGGACGGCGGACTGGGGAGCGGGGGCGTCAATCTCGAAGCACGACCCGTCGTCAATGGTCGCCACGTCCGAGTAGTTGCAGGACGCCTCGTCCGTGCAGCCCACGCAGAACAGCTCCTCCCCTTCGCACCCGCCACAGACGTTGAACGCGAGGCAAGAACCGTCGTCCTGCGTCGCGGCGGGATCGTAGTTGCACGCTTCCGCGTCGGTGCAGCCGTAGTCGACCAGCACGTCCGACATCTTCAGGAAAAAGACGCCCTCTTCGATGTGCGACACGGCGATGACGCCGGAAGGGAAGTACGGGTAGTTGGACCACGAGCCGTTGAACTGCGCTGCGTCGCTCGACGGGTACACGTCGAAGTAGCCGATTTCTTCCAGCTGTCCGCTCTCAATGTCGGCCGCATTCAGGATGCGCAAGCCCGCGCGGTAATTCGACTGGTACACCAGCGAGTCGCGTATGTAGAGGTTGTGGTCGATGGCTGACGAGGTGCTGACGAAGGTGCCGACGAGCACCGGGGCGCTGAGGTCCGACACATCCCAAATGAACGTTGTCGTGCTCACCCCGAGGTTCTGCTCGTCGAGCTCGTCGTTGCTGAGGAAGAAGCGCTGGTCCTCGGTGAGCCATCCCTGGTGGGTGTAGTTCGAGCCGGCGTATCCGGTGGCGCTGATCAGGGTGGCGTCGGCGGCGTCCGTCACGTCCACGATGGTGACCGTGTTTTCGTTGCAGCAGAACGCGATTTCCTTCCCCTGGAAGTTGCTGTCCGGGCCGCTGTACGAGACGACCTGGGCGTCGTGGGTGTAGCCGTCCCCGCCGAAGTCGCCAATCAAGGTCGGGTTGAGGGGGTCGGTGATGTCGAGGATGTGAAGCCCGCCTTGGAAGGTGCCGGTGCCCACGCCGTAGGCGCGGCCCGTGCTTTCGTTGATCACGATGTTGTGGGCGTTCCCCCAGCCCGTGTAGAGGGCGTCGGCCTCGATTTGTTGGGGCGGGTTGGCGATGGCGCCGAGCTGCGTCAGGTCGACCACCTGCATGCCGTGGCCGTTGGCTTCCGACACGATGAACGCGTGGTTGTTGTAGACCTTGACGTCGCGCCAGAGCGACGCCACCGTGTTGGTGGGCAGGTTCGCCACGAGCACCGGGTTGAGCGGGTCGGAGATGTTGATGAAGGCGGTGCCGTCGGTTCGGCCTAGGATGACGTATTCGGTGCTGTCGGTCGGGTCGACCCAACCCCAAATGTCATTCATCTCCCCTCCCCCCACTTCGTCGGTGCCCATAAAGGACAGGAAGTCGACGTTCTGGCACGGGTAGTCGCCGGCGAAGCCATCCACACACGGGGTTTGCGCTGTCGCGGCGGTCGTGGCGAGGGCGGTGACGGCAAGGGTTGCGGCACTGGCCATCACGGCCCGCGCACGCGGTTTCAAGTTCTGCAGCATGCCCCAAAGGTACGGGGCGGGCCTCCGGATTGTTGGTTCGGGGGAACGGCATGAAATAATGTAGTTGTTCCACACTCTACGGATAATCACTGCCAAGCGATAGGCCCCAATCAATTAGAGCATTATTATGTAAATTTTACGAGAAACATTTTCTCGATGAAATCAATTGTCACATTGCTCGCCGTCCTGTTCAGCTTAGGTGTCACCGCTCAAATTACCTATCCATACAATCCTGATGGTAACGCGGACTCATTGATTGGAGTTGCTGACATTCAGGACTTACTGACCAATTACAATCAGCCATTCAGTCCAACAGAAATTTTGATGGATAGTATTCCCTTAGGGACTTATCTCAACAATCTTTCAATTTCCATCCAAGAACTAAATGCCGCACTTTCTGCACTCTCTCAGACCCAAGAGGAGACCATTCAGTCACAGGTCGTCGAGGTCCTCACTAGTCTAGGCGTCGAAACATGCATTCCAATCTTCATCGATTCTGCACTCATTGATATCCAGGGTAACGTGTACCGCTCTGTCTTGATTGGCGAGCAGGAATGGTTGGCTGAGCCCTACAAATGCACCTTATTCAATGACGGCACGCCAATCGATCAGACGAACAACATCTACCAAAACGACAACGGAACTTACAAGTCGACTTCTATCTCGAATCCGGATACAACCTTGACAGCTTGTTTCTACGCACACGACGTTGCACGATCGAACCAATTCGCCCCGGATGGATGGCGATTACCCACTCCTTCTGATTTGCAAATTCTAATTGATAACCACGGAGGAACAGATGTTGTCGGAGGCAAAATGAAAGACATCTCATTCGGATTGTGGGAGTATCCCAACACGGAAGCTTCAAATTGTTTAGGTTTCGGTGCCATTCCGTTTGGATCGTTCAACAGCTACGGTGTGAATACAGGATTAGGCGAGACCGCCCGATATTGCCTCAAAGCCGGCAGTAGCTCCAATTCTTGGCACTATGTCTTGTCTAACAATTCCGGTTCTATTGCAATCGACATCGAGCAATATGGAGGACAATACGGATTGGTGAGGTTTGTGAAAGACGAAAACTAAATTCCTTCCTGCCCATTAGGATGTTTGCGCCGGCGACGAGGCTGCGGCGCAAGAATGACGGGGCGGCAGTCCCACTCCAACAAGCTTGCCCTCTCCGCGATGCGGAGGGGGCGCTTTCTTTTGGGGCAACGCCTTCCGCTCAAACCTTCGGCTTGGCGTCGGCTTTTTCCCAAAAAGAAAGCCCCGCACTTGCGTGCGGGGCTTGTTGGGTGGGTGGCTAATGGGATTTGAACCCACGACCCTCGGCACCACAAACCGATGCTCTAACCAACTGAGCTATAGCCACCATGTGCCTTCGTTTGGACCGCGTGTGGTCCGGAAGGGAGCGCAAAGATATTCAAGATGTCTCAATGTCAACACCTCTCGATTGCGACTTCTTCGCCACCTTTGACGCATGGCGGAACGGCTGAAGATTTTGCACGTGGCGAGCTGGTACCCTTCCGAGGTGCACCGGAGCTTGGGCAACTTCGTGGAGCGGCACGTGGAGGCCGTGGCGAGGGTGTGTGACGTGGAGGTTTGGGCGCCGATTCCGGTGGGAGGTGGCGCCGCGAGCGCGGCCAAAATGAGGGGCGTCAACGGCGAAGAGGTGCACGAAATGGACGGGCGGTCGTGGACCGTGCGGCGGTTGTACCACGAGGCGACGAAGCCGCAGCTGCTTGGCGTGGCCCGGTTGGTGGCCAGCGAGGCGGTGCGGATGGACTGGAAGCCGGACGCGGTGCACCTGCACGTGGCGTACCCGGCTGGGGCGGCGGCGGTGGCGTGGGCCAAGAAGTGGGGCGTGCCTGTGGTTTTGACGGAGCATTGGACGGCGTACCACGATTTGGGGGCGTTGCCGTGGTGGCGTCGGCGTGTGGTCAAGGACGTCGTGAAGGGCGTGGACGTGCTGTGTCCGGTGAGTGCGGACTTGGGCGAGGCGGTGAAGCGGGCGGTGCCCAAGGCGAAGGCGGCGGTGCGCGTGGTGCCCAACGTGGTGGACACGGCTCGGTTCAAGCCGGCCGAGCCGGAGTTGTTGGCCGGCGTGCCCGTGGGGGCGACGCGGCGGCGCATGGAAGGGCGCGGGATCGAACGCGTGCTGCACGTGAGCTCCCTTGACGAAGACCAAAAAAACATCACCGGCCTCCTCTCCGCCCTCGCGGCGGCGATGGCGGAACGCGACGCGCTTCGGGCAACGTTTGTCGGGGGCGAGAAGGCCCACGTGGACGGCTACCGGTCGTGGGTCGCGGAGCGCGGGCTGTCGGAACGGATCGCGTTCACGGGACCGCTCGGCACCGACGACGTGGTGAAGCACATGCAAACCCACGACGTGCTGGCGTTAAATAGCCGGCGCGAGAACTTCCCGTGTGTGATTCCCGAGGCGTGGGCCTGCGGGATTCCCGTCATGAGCACGGACGTGGGGGGCATTCGAGAGCACCTCTCCCCTGGCCTGAGCGAGCGCGGCTTCCTGTTGCCGGCCGGGGCCGGTGACGCCGAGTGGGTCGCGGCGCTGGAGGCCGTGAACGGCACGACCTGGGACGCCGACGCGCTTCGGGCGTACGCCGATTCGCAGTTCAGCATGGCGGCCGTCGGGGCCGCGTACGAGGCGGTGTACCGAGAGGTGCTGGGTCGTTGAGGGCGCGCCGGGTTCAGGCCGAGCGCCAAGGCGTCAAAGGAGGTCCAGGAGCGAGTCGGTGCCGACGGGGCGCCGGACTTCGAAGCCCTCGCCGTGCAGGAACCCGACAGGACGCCCAAACGACGTCGCCCTCCCCCGAACGTGATCCAGGAACTCCGGGCTGCTGATGGGCGTCGCGGGCTCGTCCGAGTTGGGATCGTGGAACTGCGAGCCGAAGGCCAGGATGGCCGCGAACTTGGTGTCGAGGTGACCCGTGATGTCCACGACGACGTCCGGCTTGCGGTCGTAGTCCTGGATGTAATGGTAGACGGCAGTGGGACGCCACGGGGCTTCGGGGTCGTCGGCGGGGCCGGTCACGACTTTGGGGAGGCCGGCGAGGAAGGCGGCACGGGCGACGAGTTCGGCGCCGCGGCCGTGGTCAGGATGGCGGTCGTCGAGGGCGTTGGCCAGGACCACCGAGGGGCGAAGGCGCCGAATGGCCGAGATCGCCAGGCGCAGGCTGGCCTCGTTGACGTCGAAGAACCCGTCAGCGAGGCCGAGGTTTTCGCGGTGAACCAGGCCGAGGATGGCGGCGGAAGCCGCGGCTTCGCGGTCACGTATCTCGGCCGAGCCCCGCGTCCCGAGCTCGCCCCGGGTCAGGTCGACGATGGCGCAACGCTTGCCCTGGGCCGCGAGTTTGGCCAGGGTTCCTCCGGCCGACAATTCCACGTCGTCGGGGTGCGCCCCAAACGCAAGCACGTCCATTGATGTCATCGCATTTGCCATGACCCAAAGGTACTTAGGCAACCTCTCCCTTGCTGGAATTCACTCGTTCTCAAAATAATTCAACTCATTCCGGAATTTTGCCGCTTCATTACCCCTTAACTTCCTCGAGCGATCAATGAACATCGCCCCTTCATCCGTGGTTGTTCAAGCACGAGAAACCTTTTCCATGAACGACAACTCCCCCTCCTGCGACGACGTTTTGGTCCTGGGTGCCGGGTTTGCCGGCCTCGCGACTGCGAGCTACTTGGCCCAATCCGGACATCGCGTGCGTGTTCTTGAACGGCACGACACACTTGGGGGCCGCGCTCGAAAGTTTGAGGTCGACGGCTTCACTTTTGACATGGGACCAAGTTGGTACTGGATGCCGGACGTGTTTGAACGCTATTTCGAGGACTTCGGAGCAGACGTCCATCAGGAAATGAATCTCGTTCGTCTTGATCCTTCCTACACGGTGTGGTTCGAGGACGGTCCTCTCGAAATCCCCGCGGGTCTGGATGCGCTTGCCGAAGTTTTTGAGAGCATTGAAAAGGGCGCAGGTCAACGGTTGCGTGACTTCATGGCCGAGGCCGAGGTCAAGTACGCGATTGGCATGAACAAATTCGTGAACAAGCCTGCGCACAACGCGTTGGAGTTTGCGGAATGGCAAACCGTGGTTGACGCCACACGCCTGTCGCTGTTCACGTCGTTCAGTGCCTTTGCCCGCAAGCACTTTACGCATCCCAAGCTGCTCCAGATCATGGAGTTTCCGGTGTTGTTTTTGGGAGCCAAACCCGAGGACACTCCCGCCCTCTACTCCCTCATGAACTACGCTGACACCTGCCTTGGGACGTGGTACCCCATGGGTGGAATGAACGAAATCGTCCAAGCCATGGTCCGCGTGGCCGAGCGGCTCGGGGTGGAATTCATGACCTCTGCGGAAGTGGTGGCCATCCACGACGACGGGGGCCGCGCCTCCGGAGTGACGTTGGCGGACGGCACGGAAATCGAAGCCGCGGCCGTCGTGGCCACGGGCGACTACCACCACATCGAGCAGAAGCTCTTGCCCGCCAAGTGGCGCCGGTACGACGAAGCCTACTGGGACAAGCGCACGATGTCGCCCAGCTCCCTCCTGTACTACGTGGGACTGGACACGCGGGTGCCGGAACTTCAGCACCACAACTTGTTCTTCGACACGCCGTTTGGACCTCATGCCGAGACGATCTACGACTCGAACACGTGGCCGGACGACCCGCTGTTTTACGTCAGCGCGCCGTCGCGCACCGACGACAGCGTCGCGCCCGAAGGTTGCGAAAACCTCTTCTTCCTCATCCCCCTCGCCCCCGGCTTGGAGGAAAAAGGCGACGAGCGCGACCGCTACTTTGAAGAAATCCTGACGCGCCTCGAAGCGCACGTGGGTCGCGACCTGCGCCCCTTCATCAGGTACTGCCGATCCTTCGCCCACAGCGAATTCATCTCGGAGTATTCAAGCTACAAAGGCAACGCCTACGGCTTGGCCAACACGCTACGCCAAACCGCGTTTTGGAAACCAAAGATGCGCTCCAAGCTCCCCGGCCTTCATTTCGCAGGACAGCTCACGACGCCTGGACCGGGCGTGCCACCGAGCCTGATCTCCGGTGAGGTGGCCGCGCGTGAGACGTGCCGCTACCTGCATACGCAGGGCATCTTCCCTCAAAAGGCGACGCAAGTTGACCTTTCCGTTGAACATGAAACCGCCTTCCGAGGTTAATCCCCCGTCATGGACGCCTTGAAACTCTACGACGACGTCGCCTCAGAATGCGCCAAGCGCACCACCAAAGCCTACAGCACCAGCTTCTCGTTGGGCATCCGGTTCTTGGCACCCTCCTTGCGCGAAGCCATTTACAACATCTACGGATTTGTGCGCTACGCCGATGAAATCGTCGACACGCTGCACGGCCCGCAACAGGAGGCCATGTTTGCGCGCTTCAAAGAAGACACCTCCTGGGCGCTCGAGCACGGGATGAGCAGCAACCCCATTTTGCATGCCTTCGCCAAGACGTACGCGACCTACGGCATCGACCGTGAACACGTGGATCTCTTTTTGCGCTCCATGGAATGGGACCTTGACCGCACGGCTTACGACCGTGAGGGCTACGACGACTACATCGTGGGTTCAGCGGAAGTAGTGGGCCTGATGTGTTTGCACGTGTTTGTGTTTGGGGACCGTGAAGCCTACGAGCGCTTGCTTCCCAATGCCCGAAGCCTGGGTGCCGCTTTCCAAAAAGTGAACTTCCTCCGAGATTTGAAAGACGATTTTGAGGACAAAGGACGCGTGTACTTCCCTGGCGTGGACATGCGGGCCTTCAACGCCGATGCCAAGGCGCACATCGAACGCGAAATCGCCACGGACTTTCGCCACGCCTACGAGGGCATCATCAAGCTTCCCAAGGAAAGCCGACTCGGGGTCTACGTGGCCTACGTCTACTACCAACGGCTGTTCCAAAAAATCGCCGCCCTCCCCTCAAATCGCATCCTCCAGGAGCGCGTGCGCATTCCCAACCGCCGCAAGGCGACGCTGTTTGTGGGGTCCTACCTCCGCCACAGCTTCAACCTCCTCTGACTGTTTCGCATGCGCCTGTGCTTGACACTCGCGTGGATGAGCTTGGCGTTCAGCCTGGCACCTTCCTTGGTAGCCCAAACCACCGGCGACGACCTCCTTCGCTGGCGCGGTTGGTACCGCGAAGCGACCACTGCCGATGGTGCCGCCACCATGGCCCAGCGGATGGCAATCGAACGCGACACCCGGGCCGACCTGGCCAACGACCCCATGGCCCAAGGCTTCCTCGCCGTGGCTGAGCTGATCATCGCGGACCACGCTTGGAACCCCGTCGACAAGCTGTCGCAGTTCATCGACTGGCAACCTGAACTCGAAGCTGCGCTTGCCGCCCGACCTGGGGATCCCGACCTCGCCTTCCTGCGTCTCGGAGTCCAATCTCATGCTCCGGCGCTCCTGAATTACTCCAGCGCGTTGCAAGCCGACCGCTCCTTCGTCGAAGCCGGTCTGGCCTCTGGCCATTGGAGGGAAGACCCGACGCACGCCGATTTCGTGCGCGATTTTCTCTTGTACCTTAAGTCCCTATAATGCACCCTGAACCTTCATACGACACCCCCATGACGGAAAACGTGGTTCTCGTGGACCCTGAAGATCGCCCCTTGGGCACCATGGAAAAGATGGAGGCGCACCGCCAAGGGGTCCTGCACCGCGCATTCAGCGTCTTCGTGTTCAACAGCAAGGGCGACCTTTTGCTGCACCGTCGCGCGCTGGACAAATACCACAGCGGAGGGCTTTGGACCAACACATGTTGCAGCCATCCCCGTCCTGAAGAGACAGTCGTGGAGGCGGCCCAGCGCCGGCTCGTGGAAGAGATGGGCATGAGGTGCCAACTCGAGCCTAAATTCTCGTTCGTCTACCGCGCCGACCTGGACCACGGCATGATTGAGCATGAGCTCGATCACGTGCTCGTCGGGTACAGCGACGTGCCGCCCGAGCCCAATCCCGAAGAGGTGTGCGAGACGCGGTACATGCCGGTGCGCGAGGTCGAGGCCGACATCGCGGCCCACCCCGACCGCTACACGGCCTGGTTCAAGATTTGCTTCCCGGAAGTCGTCTCAACCCTGTTGCGCGCATGAGCGAAACCCGCGACGTGGTCGTGGTGGGCGCCGGCGTCGGAGGGCTGGCCACCGCCGTGCGGATGGCCGCGCGCGGGCATCGGGTGACGGTCCTCGAAGCCGCCGACACGGTCGGGGGCAAGCTCGGGGAGCACGTCGACGCCGGACACCGGTTTGACCGTGGCCCGTCCCTGTTCACCATGCCGGAGCTGATGCAAGAACTCGACGCACTCGTGCCGGCCTCCACCCAAGGCCGTCCGTCACCCTTCCGTTACCGCACCCTTGATCGCAGCACCCACTATTTCTGGGAGGACGAAGAAGAACCGCTCGTGGCGTGGACCGATACGGAGCGCTTTGCCCGAGACGTCGAAGCGCG
>JGI26086J50260_1002078_pt1 | contig 11071 bp, 3 predicted proteins | sample SaaInl3SG_22_DNA_FD_50260 | JGI IMG/M metagenome (IMG submission 50260)
TACCTATTCCTATTGATGGAAGCTGTAATGGCTATCAACATAGTGCTGCTATATCTAAGGATGAACATACAGGCGCATTAGTATCTTTAACACCTACAGATATTCAAGCTGACTTATATGTTAAAGCAGCTAAAGCTTTGATTGAACGTATGCCTGAATGGTTTGAAGCTAGACCTAATATGAAAATGAAGCATATCCGTAAGTACATTACTAAGCGTGGAACAATGACCAGAGCATACTCAGCTGGTGCAGAGAAGATCGCTGACAGCATGTACGCTGATTGTTATACAGGAGGTATCACTGATAGATTCAACATCACTATGGTTGACTGTGAAGAACTAGCACGTAATCTTATTTTAGCTCTTGAAGATGTCTGTCCAGGGGCTACTCATACAATGCAGTTCCTTCAGTCATTAGTTAACTTTGAAGTAGGTAAGACATCAGCTTATGATATGGATGGTTCTGATTGGACACAAGCTAAGAAAAGAACTGTACATGCTCGTAAACAAGCATTAAAGAAAAAGAAAGATAAGACACTAGACGAACAACTAGAATTAGCTATGATTGAAGATCGTTTAAATCATGTTAAGGATACTCGTTACGTGTCGTATGGTAATGGAAAACATTATCTATCGTGGGTAACTCCTTCAGGGTTCCCAGTGTTCTATCATTCTTATCTTACAAGAGAACAGAATGTATATGTAACTCTTTCAGGTGTTCCTGTTGGACACAAGAAGAACGGAGAGTATACAGGACGCATCACTCATATCCTTCAAGAGCCAAGCAGCTATGCTTCACTTCAAGGTCTTATGAGTGGTATCTCACCTAATTACATTCATAGTCAAGATGCTTCTCATATGGCTATTGTAATATCTAATTGGACAGGTAGCTTTGGCGCAGTACATGACAGCTTTAGTACACATGCTCGTGATGTAGAAGATTTAGCTAAGTTAACTAGACGATGTTTTGTTAGTATGTATTCTGGTATGGACTTATTCGTAGACATTGCAGAAAATATATTAAGCAGCACAGATAACTTTGATAAAGAGTTACCTGTTAGTGGTAATCTTGATATCAATCAAGTATTACAATCAGAATATTTCTTTTGTTGAGGACACAATATGGAAGCATTTATTTTATTAGGAATTTTTTATATGATTCTTATCTTCACAAAAAAACTAGGAAATTAAAAATGGCAGAACAAAAAAGTTATAACGCTGAATATTTAAAAGGCGATACAGAGTATGATGATAAACAATTTCAAGCAGATTATAAAGAATTAGGAGTTAATATTCCTGACTCTCTTTTATATACACCTGAAATGAATCTCTTTGTTGCTAAAGCAGAAAAAGAAAAAACAAAAGTAGAGCTTGTAGGAAAACTTAATCCACAAACATTAAAGCCTTTTTCTGAAGAAGAAGTAAATCATATTGCAGAGCAACTATATAAAACTTCTTTACATGCATTATCTCAATTAAGTAATATTGATATGCTTAAGTTAGATAAAGAGTAAAAAAAAAGCCCCAAGGGAGTAATCCCAAGGGGCAATTTTTATTATTATTTTATTATAATCCGATCTTCCAGAAATTAGATTTCTCTTTTGATCGTGTTTTTATTTTGTACTGCATGTTATCAAATTCCTGTTGGAAATCTTTAACACCACTAGATACCTTTCCTGATTTAGGTTTCTTTAAACCTGTTGCAATAAATTTAGCTTCAGTAAATGTATCTAAAGCTTCAAATGGTGCAACTGCAATTGGATCACCTTGAAATCCTTTTTCTTTAATTTGACTTCTTCGGTAAATCATAACATAGTTAGGTGGTAAGAAGATAGAAGGGTCTATTAATACCTCTGCATTTTCCCCGCCTCTTTCTTCTGGATTTTTATAACCCATAGCTTTAAAGGCTTTCATTTGCTCAGTATAATAACGAGTCCAGTACATATTTCCTTCTTGATTCCAAGTACCGTCTTTCTTCATATCTTCAATATGCTTATAAGTATTATCTCCTTGGAATGTAATACCAGAATATTCTCCTTTCCTTCCTATGTTTACCATTTCCTTATTAGCTACTTTTCTTTTCATTTCAGAATGAAGTTCAATTTTAGCATCACGGAAATTTTGAACCATAGTTTCAAAAGGATTATGATCTAATACTTTTTTAATCAAAGGATTTTTACCAAGTAAATTACCTGCAGTATATGCTCGAGCAAGTCCTTCCATATCAGAAGCAATGTTATCAAANACACTAATAAACATACCCGGATTATTTATATTCGGATTAATTTCATTAGCAATTGCTGTCATAATTTCTGATTCAAANGCATGNCCCATTTGAGGAAGAGCCTGTAATGCTACATCAGAAAAATTTTCTGGCGTATACNTTTGAGGTTTAACTTCTCCTGTTTTAGGATTGTATACAGGGATTTCTTTAGGAGCTTTAGCACCTCCAAAATTTATTACAGACTTAGTCTGATAAATAGTAGAGATGTTTCCTCTGTCATCTTTAAGAACAATAGGTTCACCTGTATTTTCTTGTGTTACAGAACCTAATTCCCATAAGTTTCCAAATACACCTGTCCATTTAGGTAGCTTACCAAACAAACCAACTGAGTTAGCTGCATCTTTAACAAAACGATATACTGCCCTGTTTGCTTCTCCTAATAAAGCAAAGTGAACAATATCTTTTAAATCAAATGCCATGGCATCTAAATTAGTTTCACCGTTTACTTGATAATAAGGAGCTAATTGGTCAATTAATGGTTGAGCAATTCCTTTCTCAAGGAATGACCTCATAGAATCAAAATGAGACATTGAAGGTCGCCCATATACAGTAGTCATTTTAGGTATTTTAGCTAATGCTTTAGCAAATACTTTACCTGTATTTGGATCTTCAGTAAATGTTTTTAAAGCTTTTTGCCATTCTTTTTTGGCATCTTCTTTACGATAAGAATTAGTAACAGCATTAAACATTTGATCATCAAAATAATCGCTATTTAAAACACTAACCATTTGTTGAGCAAAAATTATACGAGGATCAGGTATACTGCTCATACCTTTTTCTGCTATTCTTTCAGCAGTAAAGATATCAAAGTACATTCCTGAAGCAGCAATAGTAGCTATATCACCTAACTTATAAGCAATAATAGCAGCACCTGCCATTGTCATATCTGTAGAACCTACTGCTTCTGGACGATAAAACTTTTCTTTACCTTCTAAAGCATCTAAGTAGCTAGCAGCATCTTCTAATGCACCTAACATTTCCCCATAATTTTTATGGTCTGCTCCTCGACTAAAAATAAAATCTAAAGCAGTTTTATTTTCCTGATAATTAGGATTATTAGGATTTAAAGATGGAATGTTAATTGAATTACCTACAGGTTTAAAAGGATTATTTGGATCCATCATTACTTTACCTGTTTCAGGATTAACCTGGGGGTAAAGAGATTTAATCAAATCAATATTAGCTTTATCTTCATTATTTAATAAGCCAATTTCTTTTTTAATCCTTCTTAATGCTCTTCCCATATTACCATGATTTAAAATATTTTCATAAGTAATACTTCGAGCTATTCCTTTAAAGTTTAATTCACCATTACTCATAAGCATAGGATCAAGAATAGCTTTCTGATAAACTAAAGAAAATAAAGTAATAACATCATCGCTTAAAGGGTTTTTAGAATTATAAGTATTATCTAATTCTGTTTCTAAACGTTCAATTTGATTAAAGAAAGCTTGACCACCTTCTTTTACTGATTGATTAAAGCTATTAGGTTTACTACTATCTAAACTAGATTCAGATACTTTAATTCTAAGTTTTTTAGAGTTAGCTGTTAATGCTCTTGCAGCATGATTACCCTGCCAACCAATATCATAGTCTTCACCATAAGATCTACCGCTTAAAGTATCCATCCTATGTGGGTTTCTTCGGACCATTCCATTTTCATAATCATAAACATATTGTTCAAAAGTATTTAAAGCTTGTTGTGATTCATTTCGTAGAACAAAAGATATTGAATCATTATCATGCTTTAAATTTGACCCATCTGATTTCTTTCGTTTAGAAAGAGTAGAAACTTCTTTTGGACCAATGTTTAAAAAATCACCTGCTTTATCTGCATATTCAGTATTAGAACGATATAACGCCCATACCAAACCATTATTAGATAATTTACTTTCAGAAGTAGTATAAGCAGAACGACCTAATATAGCATTATACCGATTAGGGTAATACATATTTGTCCATGTNTTATCTTTATCTGATTTATATCTAGGGAAATTTTTAGGNCGGAATGAATCCATCAAACCAAATTTATTATATACAGTATAGCTAGCAGAATTTTCTAGTTCAGAACCTGCAAAAGGCGCATAAGTATAAGCACCTCCACCTCTAATAGAACTATCTTGACGTTTAGTATATTGATAACCTTTCTGGTATGTTTGAACACCTTTCTGAGTTAATACTACTTTATTCCCATTATCAGTATATTGGAGATAACCAGTATTAATTAAGCCATCAATAAAACGTCCACCAAATTCTAAATCATTCAATCCATCTAATGCAGAATTAGTTTCAGAAGCACCATCTATTTTCTTTTTATTTCGAATATTCTTTTTAATCTTAGAAGAAATTCGTCTTGCAGCATCTTCTTTGTTCATTGCTTTTTGATATTCATTAAGCTGAAGATCACTAATATCTTCACCTTCAAGTGCTGCTTCGAAAAGACTTTCCATATTAGCTTCAGGATCAAAATCAGTATTAGNTTCTTTTCTATTTTTCCTAACAACTTCTTGGAACATATTAAGAGATTCTTCTATCATAGCATTAGTAAAGTAATTTACTGGTACTTGAGCTTGATTAGCAAAGAAATCTAAAGAAGTAACATTTTCTGGAACAATATCAGATCCTGTAGAATTAGATTGGTTACTAGAATTTAAAGGAATTGGTGTCCCATAACGCCCTAATTCAGTAGTAAAATCAATTGCAAACGTTTGAAGATTAAGCTTATCTGGGTCTGAAGAAGTTCTATCTTTAGCATCAAATACTGTTTGACCAATTACATAATCATAATCATTTCTTTGAATAGGTAATCTGGCTGCTTGAGATTCAGTTTCAAATCTAACTGCTTGAGCAACTTCTTGTGGGCTTTTAGCAATACCTTCAGGTGTTTCTAAAGGCATTTTTTCCATTCGTTTTTTAGCTTGATTAATTTCATCAAGATAATTTGTAGAAATACCTCTAAAAACATTTTCAGTATTTTCTTGTGTAGGTTGTTGTTCAGTAATTTCAGGGACAGCCATTGTTGGCATGCCCCTTGAAANTAAACCTTCTTGCTGCATTCCTTCAATAGTAGGTAAAATTTNATTTACCGTACTTAAAGTTTCTTCATAATTAGGTCTTACTGGAATTAAAGCAGACTCATCATAACCTTCTGGAATTAAAGCTTCTGTAGATTCAGGCATAAAATCAGAAGGTAAATCTATTAACTGATCTGCTTTGCCTTTTACATTGGGGAAAGCAACACTAGTAGGTGCTTTAATTTTAATTGCCATTATTTTTCCTTCTCAAATAATCCATCAATAGCAGATCTAAACATACTATCACTATCTTCTTCAAATTGTTTATGGAATGGTCCAAGCAAAGGAGTAGCTTTAGCTAGTTTCTTCCATTCTTTTCCTGATTCTTCAAAGTCAAATACATCAGTAGCAGCTGTTCCAACTTTCCCTAAAGTAGTTAATGCAGGAGCTTCACCTGTTATTATACTAACAGCTGCTTCAAACGCATTATCGTTTCTATCAGGATACATTGGGCTAATTAAGTTAACAATACGTTCACCTGTTCCTAACAAACCAGATGCACCTACACCTCTCCGTAAGCGTTGAACAATATCATCTTCATCAGGTAAGTCTCCACCTGTTTTTAAGAAGTCTCTTAAATAAGTAGACATTAAACCAAATGCAATTAAAAAAGCCATATTACGAACAGCCTCTACTCTTGCAGCAGGTACTTTACCTTTACCAAATGCTTGACCAAAAATAACAGGTAAAACAGTAGAAGTAAATGTAGATATAAAACCCTGGAATTGTGTAAACAAAGCTAATCTTGGGTTCTGATAAAACTTAGGTCTATTACTTTTTGTAGGGTGAGGAATTACTTCATTAACAAAATTAAATGTTGCCATTTGCATAGTGTTATTATCTAATTCACCGTTTACTACAAAATTATAAACAGCTTTATCAACATCTAAACCTAATCTTTGTAACATTTCTCTTGATTGATTACCTTGTACTGTTACTTTACCTAATTTTTTATCTAAAGCAACATCTACTAATAAACCATATATAGTNTCAGCTGCTAAAGCTGTACGTATTGTACGAGTAAAATTAGTTACACCTTGTAACCCAATAAACTTAAAGAAACCATCCATAAATTTTTGATGGCCTTGGCTTATTTGAACATCATTTCTTTGTGCTGCACTTTGAGATTCTAAAAGATAACCTAGCTTAGCCATTTCACCTCTAGCACCTTCAAGATAAGCTTTCTTTGAAATACGCCCACCTGTTGCAGCAGACAATCCATCTCTTAAATAACTCATACTTTCTTGCATAAAAGCGTGAACAATAGGAACAATGTTTTTAGTGATAACAGGCAATGGAACATTATAAAGAGTACCAATAAGTTCTACTGTGGCTGATACTGGAGCTAATGGTAAAGAAACTAAAGAAGTAAAAGTAATCAAATAAGATTGAGCAATTTTATAAGCATCACTTTCAATAGCTTTATATTTACCTTGACGCATTTCTAATAAGTCAAGACCTTCTCTAGCTAAAAAAGATGCTTCTTCTTGAGTAATTTCTCCTGCACGAACAGCTTGCTTTAATAAATAATTTAAACGAGAACCATTCTTACCAAAAAATTCTTTGTTAACTTTAGCACTAGCAGTAACTCCTGCAATACCTGAAAGATTATAAAAGAAATTTGTATGAAAGTAGTCAGCAAATTTAGGGTTATTTAAAAAAGCCTTTTTACTAGTATCAAGACCAATATCTTCGCCTTCTAAAGCCGCTTCAAATATTTTATTAATAGTATCTTCATCTAGATCTAAAGAAGTAGCGTCTACTAAATCATTATCTAATTGATAAATAATATTATCTGTTGCGGTAACAGCATCAGCATGAGATAAACCAAGTTCTTGTTTTAATAATTCAATAAATTCAACTTTATTAGCTGCTATTTTTGCTTTATCCCAAGTCTTATCTTTTAAAAGATTTACTTTTCGAATATCTAAACCTTTTACTTCAGCATATTTTTTATTTAATTCATGAATTCGATCAGCATAATCTAAATATGCTTCTCTGTATTTAATAAATTTAGCCGGTATAGTTACTAACCCAGATTCTACTGCATCTTTAGCACTATTAATATTAGGGTTAAAACCAATTAAGCCTGATACAGCATCTAAGAAAGAAATAGTTTCAGGATCATAAAGAATATTAGATACTTCGTCTGTATTCCTAACTCCAAAAGATTCAATAGCATCTGCTTCTGTACTAATAGTATTAATAATATTAGTAGCATCTAAATGTTGTTGTGTTTCTGCGTTTGGATTTGAAAATACTTTTCCAGCACCCATTGATGCTAAAAACATATCTGTCCAAACACCACGATTTTTATACTTAGCTTTTGTTGCATTAGAAAAAGCTCTAAATCCACCTAAGAAACCGTGTTCTTTAAATCCTTCAACAACATCACCAACAAAACTTCTAGCTTGTCTTTTCTTAGTTTCTGGTTCTGCAGTATCTGCTAATGTTTCTTCTTCATTGTAATTTTGAGAAGCAATTTTTACACTATCAAAATCAGTATTTAGATTATCTAAAGTAGTTTTAGAACCATCATCATTAATAATAACTAAACCTTCATCATTAAATTTTTCTTTTAATTCTGCTCTACGCTTAGTATCTTCTGCTTGATTTTTAGGATTAGCATCACTCTCCCCTACTGCTCTAGAATAATCATAGAAGCGGCTAACACCTCTTCCTATAGCACTAAATCCAGAGCCAAGAGTACCTCCTGCTACTGCTGCATTAGCAATACGGTTTTGAAATTCAGGTGTTGTTAATCCTTCAAAGTCTAAATTATTAGCACCTAAAAAACCAATAGTTTCTTGTAAGCTTTCTGTAAGAGCTTCGCCTGCCCCATCTTTAAGGATATAAGCACCGCCTGCNCCTATTGTTAAATATTTATTTTTAACTTTGTCAGCTACAGTTCTTTTTGCTGCATCAGCTAAAGATCTAACTTCATCTTTAGTTAATTTAATAATTAATTGTTCAGCTTCTTTTTTATTTAAAGCTTTACTTTTAGCAAGATATTCNACTAATTGTTCTCTAACTGATTTATCAACTAAAAATTTTCTAAACGGAGCAGTAATAAAACTAGCACCTATCCTATCAAGTACTGCTTGCCCTACACCAGATGTTACTGCTAAACCAATATTTTTTTCATCATCTTTTTGTTCTGCATAAGTTTCACCTGAGTATAACAAAGAAGGAACTGTAAGCAATAAAGGATGAGCTAAAGAAAGAATAGCAGTAGCTAAATATGGAGATGATTGAATTGAATTTCCAATAGTAAAATCTATAAATTTACTAAAGCTATCTAATTGCCAATTACCTTCTTCATCAAAAGCTAATTGATTTTCTAATTCAGGCAACTCACCCATAATAGTTCGCATACGATTAACATCGTCACTACCATCTCTATCTCCAGTAAACAAATCAGATATCATATCGAAAGCACCCCAAGTTGCTTCCATAAAACCTAATTGAGCTGAGTCCCAAGCAGTACCAATTGTACTTTTTGCTTTATTATCTAATGTACGATCACCCCTACGAAATTGAGTGGTGCTAGTAAGATAATCATTAACATCTAAACCTTTTTCAGCTAAATAAAATTTAAGGGCAGCATATTCTTGTTCGTCCATTGCCATAGCTTTAGCTTGTAATGGTTGACTTTGAGCTATCTTTTTATTTAACTCTTCCCCGGCAATATCCCATTCATTTAAATTACCTTGTTCTCTACGTTGAGCACGATCAAGACGACCTTTAAGAACAGCATTCATTTGGAGAGGATCACTAAACACCATAGGTGCTGCAATACCTGATTCTAAAAGTTTAGTAGAAAAATATTCTCCTGTTTCAGGATTAACAACATCACCTAATTGGCGACCATATTTATCTACTTTACCTGTAGTAACAACTTTTGTAAAACCATTTTTAGCTGCAAGCTCTCGGGCCATTTGAGTAGCTTCAACACCACCCACTTGACCCGGAACCCATGCATCTAATTCATTATCGTATTTACCGATTTCAGCAGTGTCTGCTCCACCGAAACGAATAGATAATTCAGGATTTTCAGGATTAACAATGGTATCTCCATCAATGAATTCAATTCCATTTTCCGTTGTATCATATGATTTAGGTTGAGGTTTATCACCAAATAGATTTAAATCATCTAGGATTTCCATTTAATCTTCCTTATTGAGTTGCTTTATTCTTATTAGTCATTCCAATTTCATCATCACTAATTTTAGAATCTTGCATAATAGCTTGAACATATTGCAATACGCCAGAAACTTTTTCACCATTTTCAGTTTCATATCCAGGATATCTGTTACGAAGATCTTTCCCTTCAGGGCTATTATAATGAATTACTGCTTGACGCATATAATAATTACGTTTACCTTGAATTGCTGATAATGGAATTTCTTTTCCTTTATATTTATCTTGGCTACTTAAAAATGATTCTGCAATTGATTCAACTTGTTCAAAAGTTCTACCAACTATTCTAGGAGAAACAGGTTCTCTTTTTGCTAAATTAGTTTCTTTAGGATTAAGAACAAATAATTCTAATGCTTCTTCAGATCCTGCTAAAGATGCTTTATAAATTTCTTGTCGCAAGTAAGGTTCAAAAGAGGCTTCAGGGTATTTTTCAATATTTTTAGAATAATTTCTAATTGCTTGATTAATAATTGTTGGCATTTCTCTAATTTGAGTAGGACTAAATACATCATAACCCATATCTTTAAATGCACTTTCTGCTTGTTGAGCAATTTCTGCTCCAGTTAAAACATAAATACCATCTTCAGTAAGAGATTCTTTACGTTTACTATTAATAGAATTATTAATTACTTTACTTGAAGAATCTGCCCAATCTTTAGACATAATTCTCCATGCGTTAGCTGTATCTTCAGCGGTTCTAGGTTGTTGTCTATCTCGCACTGAGCCAGCAGATACAGGATTAAAAGTATTAGTGTTATCGTAATAACCCCAACGACCTGAATTAGAATCAAATTGAACAGGAACTTCTGCTCTTGATCCATCTTTTAATTTAACACTGCCAACTTTAATATCTGAACCAAGTTTTAATTCTGTTTTCTTTTTAAGGTCACTAGCATCACCTGACTTACGATAAGCCTTAATAGAAGAAGCTGTAAAATTTCCTGATTCAATAAGTTTATTAACATGTTTTTCTTTAGCATCAATACGCTTAAGATAATTTTGAGCAGCCCATTGAGCTGATCCGCCATGATCATAACCAAATGCACGAGAGCCAAGATACATAATCGCAGCACGAGAAAGTTCATTAGAATCTAATAATCCGGAATCACCAATAAAACCTGTAATACTAGAAGCTACTTTTTCTAAAGTATTTCCTAAATTAAAATCACCTGTTTGTTGATTAATCCAGGTTTTAGCTTGATTATATAATGATCTTTCGTCATTAGAAGTTTCACCATACTGCATGCCAATATCATCATCAAGAGTACGGGCATTTATTTCTTTTACTTTAGCTAAAGCTTTTTCTTTAGTTGTAAAAGAAGGCATTTCTGCACCTTCAGATGCTTCTATTGCAGGTTCAATTGTTTGTAAATCAGATTTTTCTGGCCCACCCATTCCTGCAGCAGCTTTTTCTTCTGGAGAAGTAACAGTAATATACTCATCTCGAGGAGTCATAATACGTTCTATAAAAGACTTACCTTCTAAAGGATGAGGAATACCTTTTTTATCATCTA
>JGI26086J50260_1002080_pt1 | contig 11056 bp, 9 predicted proteins | sample SaaInl3SG_22_DNA_FD_50260 | JGI IMG/M metagenome (IMG submission 50260)
GCACGCAAAACCTTCGCTTGGGCACTGAGGCTCATATCGCCAATCTCATCGAGGAAAAGGGTGCCGCCGTGAGCCAATTCGAATTTCCCTTTCCGGTCTTTTTGAGCTCCTGTAAAGGCACCTTTTTTATGACCAAAAAGCTCACTTTCAATTAATTCTGCAGGTATAGCTGCACAATTCACCTCCACCATGGCATTTTTCGATCGGACGCTTTGCTCATGCATTTGATGNGCNACCAATTCTTTTCCAGAACCGTTAGGTCCTGTGATCAAAACACGNGCTTCTGAAGGTGCGACTTTTTCAATAAGTCCGCGCAGTTCTAGCATNCCACTGCTCTCGCCAATCATGGTGTACTTCTTGCTGACCTTCTTTTTAAGCGTCTTTACCTCTTGCACGAGTGTCTTTTTTTCGAGTGCATGGCGAACAGTACTTAATAATCGGTTTAAGTCAGGAGGCTTGGGTAAATAATCGAACGCGCCTTTTTTGAGGCAATCTACAGCCGTATTAATATCACCATGTCCACTGATCATGATCACAGGGACTTCAGGATTTATAGCCATCATGCGCTCTAGCACTTCCACTCCATCCATGTGAGGCATTTTGATGTCGCAGAAAACGAGATCCCAAGCACCGTCGCCAAAAACTTCAATGGCTTGTTTGCCGTCCGAAGCTTCCTGGACGTCGTTCGACGCATCTTCTTCGAGGAGTATTTTTTTCAGTACGCGACGAATGGCTTCTTCGTCTTCAATCAATAATATTCTGCTCATGCTCAATTCTTAAAGGGCACCAGATGTGGTGTCATCGTTTTCTGATGCAATATTCTCGCCAGCACCCACAATTCCGTCACCAAATTGCTTAACACGTTCAGGTCCTTGCCAAACGGTACGCTGCGGGAACGGAATAATGATTTTATTTTCACGGAATTCACGGTCGATTTCAAAGCGCAATTCACTCTTGATTTTTTCAACGTGAAATAGATTCCGAGTGTAAAAGTTCAATTCGAAAATCAGCGCACTATCGCCGAAATCTTTCAAAATCACCAGAGGTTCCTGACCGGGTTCAGATTCTGGGTGATCCAATGCCACCTGTTTTAATAGGGTGGCAACCTGATGTGTGTCGCTACCAAAAGCCACGCTTACATTGATTGAGAAACGGGTCGTTTCTTCACTATGGGTCAGGTTAACTACAATTTCATTCGTTAGCTTACTGTTGGGGACGATGATTAGAATATCATCTCGGGTGCGTACCGTAGTAGTGCGAAGACCTACGGCTTCCACCTTACCAAATTGGTCTTGAAGTTTAATAATATCGCCAACGGAAAGGGTCCGTTCCATCAAAATAATTACGCCTGAACTTAAATCTTTGAAGGCATCTTGTAAACCCAAACCTAAACCAACAAAAAGGGCTGTTGATGCAGCTAAAAGCGTGGTGACTTTTACACCAACCGTTTCCAGGGCCATGACGATGACCACGGTATAAATCAGGTATTTAGAGATTTGAAGAATGGTGTATCGACGTCCCTCGTCGTAGTTCACACCCATGCGGCTTCTCATGAATACCCGCCCCATGGTCCAGATGCCTAAGCGCGCCGATAGAAATAGAAATACGACTTGAAGCACCCCTTTTACGGATAGTCTTACGGTATCGTAGCCCCAAATCTTATAACTAAGAAATGAATCTATGAAGGCACTGATGTTTTCTAGTATTTCAGCCATTTGAATAACTCTTTCCAGGTTACTTTTTTACCATACATTAAAATACCAATGCGGTAGATTTTACCTGCAAGTCCCACCACTGCAAAAAAGGTAACTACTAATATAGCGCCACTTAAGAATACCTCCCATAGTGGAATGCCGAACGGTAGTCGTATCATCATGGTAATGGGAGAAGTCAATGGTATCATGCTCATCCAGAAGGCCAATGCGCCGTTCGGTTCTTGAATAACATTCATTGCCGTGACAATCGCAAGAATCATTGGAATGGTCACAGGTAACATGAACTGTTGCGAGTCCGCCTCTTGATCAACGGCACTGCCCACGGCGGCGAATAAGGCACTGTAGAGGAAATACCCACCAAAGAAGTAAAAGGCGAATCCAAACAGTACGGTAGTGAAATCAACGGAGCGAAGCATGTCGAGCACTTCTAGTCCAACCATATCTGCTGCAGGATTACCCGCAGCCCCTGCGGCAGCTTGCTCTGCAAATAACTCTGGAAATAAGAATGTACTGATCACGGTATAGAGAATTCCAGAAAGCCCGATCCAAATAATGAATTGGACTACCCCAACTAGTCCGATGCCTAAAATCTTACCCATCATAAGTTGGTAGGGACGAACGCTGGATATGATGACCTCCACGATGCGGCTGCTTTTTTCTTCCATAACACCGCGCATGACTTGGACGGAATAGAAAAAGATGAAGAAGTAAATGAGCATGCCCGTAATGTAGCCAAGCGCCATTTTTATAGGTACAGCACTTTGCTCATCGGTTCCTTCTTCACCTAGGGTAAAGCTTTTGATTGAAACATTCGTTTTGATTTGCGCAACCACTTCAGGATCCACGCCGTTTTTAAGTAGTTTGGCTTTGTTGATTTGCTCTTCCAGTAGGTAGTCTAAATACCCTTGCATTTCCATCGAGGGGTCTTCCTTTCCAAAAAGGAGGATGTTGTTTTTGATGAAATCGGGGTCCCAATTTTCTCCGGAAGGAATGTAGAGAAGGGCGTCGTACTGCGAGTCGCGTAACAATTCTTTTGCCAATTCCAGATCATTTTCTCTAGGATCTAAATACTCTAAAGCATATTGTTCCTTTCCTTCATGAGGCAATAACAAAGACGGCTCATCGAGAACTATGATTTTTTTCGCGTCTTCAGGCATGGTAGCCAAAAGTCCGGGAGCAATCATCAATGCAGCAAATGCTAAGGGACCTATTAAGGTGACGAGTAAGAACGTTTTCTTACGTACTCGTGAAAGGAATTCACGCTGTATGATGAGGAAAATAGGGTTACTCATGATTCCAAGGTTTAGGTCCATTCTTTACGATTTCAATGAAAATATCACTGACCGTCGGTAGTACTTCTTCAAAGGCAACTAACGCTTCTTTTTCACTTAAAGCGATGACCAATTCTTTTGGGAACGCAGCTGATTTTAGTACCGTGCGGTAACCCATGTGATCTTCCTTCTGAGAGAGCACTTCATGTCCGCCCCAGTTATCGATCTGCGTGCGTGTTGTGAATGCAAACGTTCCGTCTTTATAATGTTTACGGATGTCCAGTAGGTTTCCTTCAATCATCACCTTTCCATTGTCGATCAAGCCAATATGATTACAAATTTCCTCCACGCTTTCCATGCGGTGCGTTGAAAAAATTACGGTTGCACCGTTTTCATTGAGGCGTTGAATTTCACCTTTAATCAGGTTGGTATTAATGGGATCAAAACCGGTAAATGGTTCATCAAAAATCAACAGCTCGGGCTCGTGCAAAACCGTAGTCACGAACTGGACCTTTTGCGCCATTCCCTTACTGAGGTCTTCTACTTTTTTGTCCCACCAGCCGCTCATTTCTAGGCGTTCGAACCATTCTTTAGCCCTGCTTTTGGCTTCGCTTGTTGTGAGTCCTTTCAATCGTGCTAAATAAAGNACCTGCTCACCAACCTTCATTTTCTTGTACAATCCACGCTCCTCCGGTAAATACCCAATTCGTGCGATATCTCTTGGTTGCAGAAGTTCCGATCCAAAGTACACCTCACCCTTATCCGGTGCGGTTATCTGGTTCATAATGCGAATGAAGGACGTCTTGCCGGCCCCGTTTGGCCCCAGCAATCCGTAAATGCTTCCCTTCGGTATACAGAGGTCCACACCGTCCAGCGCAAGTTTCGAGCTGTATTCTTTGGTGACCTTTTTAGCAGTTATCATGGCTGTTATTTCTAAGATATAAAAAACTCCCACCGGTGAGGTGGGAGTGTAAATTACGAAACCTAATTAAGAGAACATCTCTTTGACTCGGTCAAAAAAGCCTTTATCCGATTTACTTGGGTTAGGCTCAAAATTTTCGTTGCCTTTGAGTTTTTCGATAGCCTTCTTTTCGTCACCNTTTAGGTTTTTCGGCACCCAGACATTCACATGAATGAGTTGGTCGCCTTTCCCATAGCCTTGTACGCTAGGAAGACCCTTGTTCTTAAGTCGAAGGATTTTACCAGGTTGTGTACCTGCCTCAATACCAATTTTCACCACACCGCTCACGGTCGGAATTTCAACTTGTGTACCTAAGGCAGCATCCGGAAAACTCANGTTCAGTTCGTAGTGCAGATTCTCGCCATCTCTCGTGAGGTGATCGTGCTGAATCTCTTCAATTAAAACGATCAAATCGCCAGCAACACCACCGAGAACTTCATTTCCTTTTCCACCAACACGCAACTGCATACCATCCTGAACACCGGCTGGAATTTTNACNCTTACTACTTCTTCTTTGCGGTCTAGACCGTCGCTTCCAACACCAGAAGGCTTTTGGTCAACAATTTTTCCGCTCCCACTACATGTAGAACAGGTAGCGGCAGTGCGCATTTGCCCTAAAATTGTATTCGTCACCTGCTGCACCTGACCCGCTCCGTTACACGTGCTGCACGTTTTAAACGTTACACCTTCTGCAATTTTGGCGCGACGAATTTTCATCTTCTTCTCTACGCCTTCAGCAATCTCTTCTAGCGTTAGTTTTACTTTAACACGAAGATTCGATCCTTTGGCTTGTCGACGCTGACCGCCGCCTCCAAAACCACCAAAACCTCCGAAGCCNCCGCCACCTCCGCCACCNCCGAAGATATCACCGAACATATCAAAGATGTCGTTCATGTTGCCACCGAACCCACCACCGCCGGCACCTGCGCCAAAAGCTTGGTGTCCAAACTGGTCGTACTTCCGACGTTTTTCATCGTTGCCAAGCACATCATAAGCTTCTGCGGCCTCTTTGAATTTATCTTCAGCTTCTTTATTGTCCGGATTGCGGTCAGGATGGTACTTTAAAGCCACTTTGCGGTAGGCTTTTTTGATTTCGTCTTGACTTGAACTTTTGGAGACGCCTAGTATGTCGTAATAATCTCTTTTTGCCATTTTATGCTTCTTTACCCACGACTACCTTCGCGTAGCGCAACACTTGCTCACCAATTTTATAGCCTTTTTCAACTTCATCAATCACCTTACCCGCAAGTTCAGGAGTCGGTGCAGGGATTTGTGTGATGGCTTCCATTTCTTCAACATCAAAGGCTTTTCCTATGGTGCTCTCCATTGCAATCAATCCTTTATTCTTGAGTGTTTCGCCCAATTTGTGTTGAATCAATTTCAATCCTTCAAGAACTGCTTCGTTCTCAGGAGTTGCCTCTGTATTTTTTAAGGCTCTGTCAAAATCGTCCAACACTGGCAACAAAGCAGCTAAAGTGTCTTTATTTGCACTGTCCATCATTTGAAGGCGCTCTTTCGCTGTACGCTTTCTGAAATTCTCGAATTCAGCGTACAAACGAAGATTTTGGTCTTTTAGATCTTGTACTTCGTCTTGAAGTTTTTCGATAGGATCAACTTCAACTGATTGGTTATCAGTAGATTCTTCATCAACCTGCTGTGCATCTTCATTGGTGTGATTGACGCTTTCTTGATTCAGTTCCTCTTCTTTATGTGCTTCCTTTTCAGACATTTTTGGGGTAGTTTTTTACTCTTACTAGCTTTTAAAGCAAAATGTTAGCCAAGTTGCCTTTCGCTGACACGTTGTCAGCGAAAGGCCCTACGCAGGCAAAATTTCGGGCATAGAAAAGGCGCGGCGGGACGCCGCGCCTCAACACCCTGAGGTTACTTATTTTTTTAGTGTGGCCAATGTGTTTTCCAGCGCTTGACCGCGTAAATTCTTCTTAATGACAATACCGTCGCCATCAATCAAATAGGTTGCCGGTATACTGTTGACGCCGTACAGTCCTGCAGCGGCATTTCTCCAGCCTTGCAGATCGCTGACGTGGTTGTCCCAAACTAGACCGTCTTTTTCTATACCGTTCATCCAAGCAGCTTTATTTTGGTCAAGACTCACAGAGAACACTGTAAATCCGTTACCGTTTTTAAATGCTGCGTCTTTGTAAGTGTTGTACGTGCGTACCACGTTCGGATTTTCCATTCTACACGGACGACACCACGATGCCCAAAAGTCAATCAATACGATTTGACCTTTGAGATCACTCAATTTTCGGATGGTTCCTTGTGGGTCGCGCATCGCAATATCCGGAGCTTTATCACCAATACCTACCGTCGCCATTTGCATAGAAACTAGGTCGGCTGGGCGGGCAAACTCATAAACGTTTTGAGATGAGGTAGTAATGAGTCCTAGAATCGCTAGGGTAGTACCAGTGAGTAGTCGTTTAAGGGATTTCATTTGTTACTGTGTTTACAATCGAACAATATCAGCACCTAAGGCTTGCAGACGGCCGTCAATATCTTGATATCCGCGATCGATTTGGTTAATATTATGAATGGTGGACGTTCCTTCAGCGCTTAAGGCTGCAATAAGCAAACTCACTCCGGCGCGAATGTCTGGAGAGGTCATCGTCGTGGCACGCAATGGAGATTGTTTGTCTAATCCAATCACCGTTGCTCTGTGTGGATCACAAAGAATGATTTGAGCGCCCATATCTATGAGCTTATCTGTAAAGAATAATCGGCTTTCAAACATCTTTTGATGAATAAGAACAGATCCTCTGGCCTGAGTGGCCGTTACGAGAATAATACTTAAAAGATCTGGAGTAAACCCAGGCCAAGGCGCGTCGGCGATGGTCATAATAGAGCCGTCAATAAAGCTTTCAATCTCATAGTGATCGTGCGCCGGAACGAATAAATCATCACCGCGTAATTCGGTATGAATTCCCAATCTTCTGAAAACAGTAGGGATAATACCTAAATCCGGATAGCTTACGTCTTTAATCGTGATTTCGGATCCGGTCATAGCAGCCATGCCAATCCAAGACCCTATCTCAATCATATCAGGTAAAATACGATGTGAGGTACCTCCCAATTCCAAAACACCCTCTATATGAAGCATGTTCGAACCGATGCCCTCAATTTTCGCGCCCATACGCACAAGCATTTTACAGAGTTGCTGTAAATACGGCTCACAAGCTGCGTTGTAAATAGTGGTTTTACCCTTAGCCATCACTGCCGCCATAACGACATTTGCAGTTCCGGTAACCGAAGCTTCATCAAGAAGCATGTAGGTTCCTTTGAGTTGCGAGGCATCCACGCTGTAGAACGTATCCTTCGCGTCGTATTCAAATTTTGCGCCTAACTTTTCAAAACCTAAAAAGTGCGTATCCAGTCTTCTGCGGCCAATTTTATCGCCGCCAGGTTTCGGTATGTAAGCTTTTCCAAATCGAGCTAAAAGCGGTCCTACNATCATGATGGAACCACGTAGACTCGCACCTTTCTGTTTGAAGGTTTCTGAAGTTAAATAATCAAGGTTAACATGTTCCGCCTTAAAGGTGTAGTCGCCAGGACCGTTCTTTTCGACATCTACTCCCAAATCACCCAGAAGATCAATGAGTTTGTTGACATCTACAATATCGGGGATGTTTGTAATGCGTACCTCTTCNGGTGTTAGCAATACAGCGCAAAGAATTTGCAACGTTTCGTTCTTAGCTCCTTGCGGAGTTATGGCTCCTTTTAACTTTTTGCCACCCGTAATTTTAAATGTCCCCATGTAGTTTAGAATCTTCTTTTCTTCTTCTTGTTATTGTTGTGATTGTTGTTGCTTTTTTTGCGAACAACGGTTGTATTGCGTTCTGCGGGAGCGATGTTGAACGATTTTGAATGCGGCAAATCAATCCCCTCAGTTTTTAANTTACCCTCAGAGATTTCAGCGAGGTCGGTTAAAATTGTGCTGTCTGAAACGGTGTCCTTATTGTATTTGAGGTAGTTGCGTTTCATGGCATACGCGATGCCATAGACCAGCGCTTCCTTTTCTTCACCTTCCTCCATTTCGATAGCGTGCTTTACCATTGTTTTCACCACGCCACCGTAATGACGGAATTTGCGCGATTTTTGAGGGTAAGGCACTTCATCCGGCAGACCTACAAAATTTTCAGCTGTGGGAATAGGATAGGGGCTTTCTACGTCTAATTGGAAATCAGACATAATAAATAGATGATCCCATAATTTATGCGTGTAATCCGGCGCATCTCGAATCGCTGGGTTCAAGTTTCCTATGACATCAATGATGCTCTGTGCGACTTTATTCCGGTGCTCTCTATCTTCTATTGTAAGACAATAATCCACCATACGCTGCACATTGCGCCCGTATTCTGGAATTTTTAATGTTGTACGTTCAGTATTGTATTCCATGCTTTCAAATAAGTAAATTCTTTTGTTATACCGCCCGGACCTTTGCAAATTTTAGCAACAATCTTTTTTCACCTGCATTATCAAATGTGATGATGGCTTTGGCATCCGCACCTGCACCTTCTAAATCTTTAACGGTTCCCAGTCCAAATCTGCCGTGAACCACACGCATCCCAACGGCAAGTTCCTCGGGTTTTAAGTTATCTCCGCTCGCTTCAAAACTGCCGCTTGATGCACTCACTTTTTTCAGTGGCTTTCCTCGCAAGGTAGGCTGAGTCGGCGCGACTCCACTACCGGGTCCTAAAGCACTCCTCCCGCTTTTGGTTTCGGGTTTTTTCGATCCCCAGTTTTTATTGCTGCCTTGGTAAACTGTTTGCCCCTTCTGGTTCCCTCCAAAGCCCCCTCCGAAGGCGCTATCTAATGCAGGGGAACTAAAGCTGGTTGGTGCGAACTCGGGAATGTGAACGTCTAAATAACGCTCGTCTATTTCATCAATGAAGCGCGAAGGTTCGCAATCAATCAGTTTTCCCCAGCGATATCTCGTATGTGCATAGGTGATGTGCGCCCGTTTCTCGGCTCTGGTCAAAGCTACGTAGAATAATCGGCGCTCCTCTTCCAATTCACTTCGACTTCCCATGCTCATCATGCTTGGGAATAAATTTTCTTCAAGCCCTACCATGTATACGTAGGGAAACTCCAATCCTTTGGCCAAATGTATGGTCATCATACTGACCTTTGGCTGTCCATCATCTACTTCGTTGTCTCTGTCGGTTAATAGCGCTACATCGGATAAGAAGTTAGAAAGGGAAGGGTCTCCATCGGCCAATTCTTTCTGCTGCTCGCTAAAGTCCTTTATTCCATTGAGCAATTCCTGAACGTTTTCGTAGCGCGTTACACCTTCAGGTGTTTTATCTTCTCCCAGTACTTTGATCAAGCCAACACTTTTCGCGACGTGAGCAACCGTATCAAAGGCATCGTGGTTTTTCGCGAAAATCGCGAAACTATTTACCAACGTAGTAAAGTCTATGATCTTGCGTACAGCTGCAGTTCCGACGCCACTGCTGATCGTGCCCAATTTTTCGCAAGTTTCCCACAAGGACCACTGCTGCTGTTCAGCGGCAACTGCGAGCTTCGCTAGAGTAGTAGCGCCAATTCCGCGTGTTGGATAATTGATCACCCTCCTAAAGGCTTCCTCATCCTTTGGATTAATCACCAAACGCAAGTAGGACAGCACATCTTTGATTTCTTTACGCTGGTAAAAGCTCAAGCCTCCGTAAATTTTATACGGTATGTTTTTCTTCCTCAAGGCATCTTCAAAGCTTCTGCTCTGTGCATTCGTGCGGTATAAAATGCAGAAATCATCGTGTTTCGCTCCGTCATTCATGGCGGTTTGCCAGATGTTGGTCGCGACGTAATTTCCTTCATCAGAATCTGAAATACTCTTGTGCACAACGATTTTATCACCGCTCCCATTTTGAGTCCAAACGTTCTTCTCAATCTGCTCCTTATTCTTCGCAATTATGCTGTTNGCAGCTTGTACGATGGTATTTGTGGAGCGGTAATTTTGCTCCAATTTGAAGAGTTGCGTGTTGGGATAATCCTTCTGGAAATTTAGAATATTTCGAATGTTGGCGCCACGGAAGGCATAAATAGACTGTGCGTCATCCCCGACAATACATATGTTCTCATATTTAGCTGCCAGTGCTTTGACAATCAGATATTGACTGTGATTGGTATCTTGATACTCGTCAACTAAAATGTATTTGAATCTGTTTTGATATTTCGCGAGNACTTCGGGAAATTTATAAAGTAACTCATTGGTTTTCAAAAGTAGATCATCGAAATCCATAGCGCCGGCTCGAAAACAACGCTCCGTGTAGGCNTGGTAGATTTCGCCGAACATAGGCATCTTCGCCGCACTATCTTGTGCCTGCAATTCACCGTTTTGGAAATAAGCCTTCGGTGTTAAAAGGTTGTTTTTTAATGATGAAATTCTAGAAGAGACACTTTTGGCTTTATAAATGTCTTTATCCAGTTGTTTCTCTTTAATGATGGTGGTGATCAATTTCTTACTGTCGTCCGCATCATAAATGGTAAAATTTGTAGGATACCCGAGTCGTTCAGCTTCTATTCTGAGAATTTTGGCAAAAACACTGTGAAAAGTTCCCATCCACAAATTCTTTGCTTCACCATCGCCCACAATCTTCCCAATGCGCTCTTTCATTTCTCGAGCAGCTTTATTTGTGAAGGTTAATGAAAGAATGTTGAATGCATCGACCCCTTTATCCAATAAATAGGCAATTCTGTAAGTCAGCACTCTGGTTTTACCCGAACCTGCACCAGCAATTACCATGACCGGACCGTCAATCTTTTCCACAGCAACTCGCTGTGCGTCATTTAGTTCTTTTAAAAAATGTGCCAATTAGGGGAAACTTTACCGTTCGACAAGATGTACAAAGTTACACCTATTTAACGCCTTTACAACCCTCAAAATCGGACCAATTTCTAGCCGGCTGCAGCCCACTATTCGCCAATAATCACAAATAATTCAGAATGAGCCAATTATTTTATCCACACCCGGTTTGGTTGTGGAAATATTTACCCTACATTTGCAGTCCCCAAAAAATGGGGTAACTGATTATTGGAATAAACTAGAAATCAAAAGGTACGTATGCCAACGATTCAACAGCTTGTAAGAAAAG
>JGI26086J50260_1002090_pt1 | contig 11003 bp, 10 predicted proteins | sample SaaInl3SG_22_DNA_FD_50260 | JGI IMG/M metagenome (IMG submission 50260)
TCCAGCTTTGGTGTACGCAGGTGCTCGTGCCACCTCAGCCCTGGCTGAGCACGCGGATGCTGCGGCGGTTGCGGTGGAACTATTGCATGCGTATTCGTTGATTCACGATGATCTACCCGCCATGGATGACGATGCCCTGCGTCGCGGACAACCAACGACTCATCTGGCGTTTGATGAGGCAACAGCGATTTTGGCGGGAGACGCCCTGCAAGCCCGTGCCTTCGAGATTCTTGCCCGCAGCGACGGACGCTCAGCTGAAACTCGAATCCATCAGGTGAGATTATTAAGTGAGGCGGTTGGATTTCAAGGTATGGCCCTTGGACAAGCGATCGACCTGGAAAGCGAAGGCGTGGAATTAGACTTAGACGCACTGCAGGCCATGCACAGCCGGAAGACTGGGGCACTCATTACAGCCTCGATTTTAATGGGAGCCTCGGCCGGTCAGTCGCTCGATCCCGATGCCTGGTTGGCACTGACTGAAGCCGGCCAAGCCATTGGACTGGCATTCCAGATTCAAGACGATATCTTGGATGTGACTGCCACCACAGCCCATCTTGGCAAAGAACAGGGCCGCGATCAGTTGCTGAAGAAATCAACTTTCCCCAAACTGTTGGGCCTTTCTGGTAGTGAAGAGGTCGCCAGGTCTCTGGTGGAACGCGCGCACCTGGCGCTTGATCGTGTGCCTGGACCAACCGATTATTTAAAGGGTTTAGCCACCCAAAGCGTGGAGCGTACGCACTGATGCCACACATGAAGTTGTTTCATGAAATCCCAATTGAGCGGCCGTTAACGCCCTTGCTCGATCGCATTGATGCGCCCGTGGATATCCGCCAGTGCACACGGGACACCCTGCGGCAGCTCGCTGATGAGGTGCGTGAGTACCTTTTGTATTCAGTTGGAATTTCAGGTGGACACTTTGGTGCAGGCCTCGGCGTAGTCGAACTGACTGTCGCACTCCATTACTGCTTCGACACGCCGTTTGATCAGTTGGTCTGGGATGTTGGGCATCAAGCCTACCCACACAAAATCCTCACTGGACGGCGAGAGCAATTGCCGACCATTCGTAAAGAGGGTGGATTGGCCGCTTTTCCTGACCGCAAAGAGAGTGCCTACGACACCTTTGGCGTTGGCCATTCCAGCACTTCGATCAGTGCAGCACTGGGAATGGCACTCGATGCACGACTGAATCAGTCGAGTCGCCGCCATGTAGCCGTGATCGGTGATGGTGCGCTGACCGCTGGTCTTGCGTTTGAAGCTCTGAATCACGCAGCCAGTGAGCGCGCCAATCTGCTTGTGATTCTCAACGACAACGACATGTCGATCTCCAGAAATGTCGGCGGAATTCGCGACTACCTGGCTAAACTTCTGTCTTCGAAGGCCTATACCCGCAGTCGTGACGAGGCCCGAAAGTTACTCGAACCACTGCCACCGCTCGCACACTTGGCGAAAAAAACAGAAGAGCATTTAAAGGGCATGATGAGTCCGGCCACCTTGTTTGAAGAAATCGGCTTCAACTACATCGGTCCCATCGATGGCCACGACTTGCCAAGTCTTGTCACCACGCTGAACAACATGAAGGACCTGCCTGGTCCGCAGTTTCTGCATCTGGTCACACAAAAAGGCTGTGGTTTTGTGCCGGCCGAGGACGATCCCATCGGCTACCACGCGATCGGGAAGATTCTCGCACGCAGTGATGCCCCCAGCACCCCACAGCCAACCTACTCCAATGTATTTGGACGCTGGCTCTGTGACATGGCGGAAAACGATCCACGGCTGGCCGCGATCACGCCAGCAATGTGTGAAGGCTCCGATCTGATCGAGTTTGCCAAGCGCTTCCCCGACCGATACTTCGACGTGGCTATCGCCGAGCAACACGCAGTCTGTTTGGCAGCCGGTATGGCGACACAGGACACCAAGCCTGTCGTGGCTATCTACTCCACATTCTTGCAACGCGCCTACGATCAGGTCATCCACGATGTGTGTGTGCAAAATCTTGATGTGACTTTCGCAATCGATCGCGCCGGCTTGGTAGGCGAGGACGGACCAACGCATGCGGGAGTCTATGATCTCGCGTATTTGCGGACGCTGCCTGATATTCTCATTGCCGCCCCCTCCAGTGAGGCGGAATGCCGGCTGCTTCTCTCGACCTGTTACCAGCATCCTGGACCTGCAGCGGTGCGTTATCCGCGAGGTCAGGGACCGAAAGAGCTGCCTGCAGAAGATCTCGCTGTGCTGGAAATTGGTCGCGCCCATTGCCGTCAAAAAGGGGCCTCGGGAATCGTCATTTTGGCGTTTGGATCGCGGGTCTTCCCGGCGATTGAGGCAGCCCAATCACTGGATGCTACCGTCTACGACATGCGCTGGGTAAAGCCTTTGGATACCGAAGTGTTAGATCAAGTCGCTGAAGCTGCATTGATTGTCACGGTCGAAGAGCATCAACGCATGGGTGGAGCGGGCTCAGCTGTGGCGGAGTACTACGTCGATCGCGGACTGCAGCCACGTCTTTTGAGCCTCGCACTGCCGGATCGCTATGAAGCCCATGGCAAACCGGAGGCGATGCTGGCGCGGGTTGGTCTCGATGCCCAAGGTATTCTGAACGCTATCCGGCAGCGGATTTAGCTGAAGCTTTCCGGCTGACTCAATAAGTGTCCCAGTCTTACTGACTTGGTCTTCAGATAGTTGGCGTTGTGCGGCGTCAGACCTGTCTCTATGGCATGACGTTTGACCACCTCAATGCCAAGCGCTTGGAGTGCTTCCACTTTTTTCGGGTTATTGGTCAGCACTTCCACCTGTTTGACACCGAAGTACTGCAACATCGGGCCGACCAAACTGTAATCGCGTTGATCAGCGGCGAAACCAAGCGCCGTATTGGCATCGACGGTGTCCGCGCCGTCATCCTGCAGATGGTAAGCGCGGATCTTATTTAACAAACCGATGCCACGGCCTTCCTGCCGCAAATACAAAATGAGTCCAGTGCCGCGTGCGGCAATCGCTGCCATTGCATGGGCCAGTTGCGCACCACAGTCGCAGCGCTCTGAAAACAGGGCATCACCAGTCAGACACTCGGAATGCAAACGCAACAGCACCGGCTGCTCTTGGGCAGGCACGCCCATAGCCAGCGCAACATGCTCTTTGCCGGTGGTCGGTTCCTGAAAACCGTGCAACTGAAAAGTGCCCCATTGCGTAGGCAGTTGGCAGTTGTCGATGTGTTCTAGGTTCATGGTATTCATCCAAGCGAGCCCGCCATCATAGCAAAGACCAGAGTCAACAGCAGGACATAGATGCCTGCGGCCAGATCATCTGCAAGTACGCCCAGTGCTCCAGGAATCTGTTCCTCACACCAGGACACAGGCCACGGTTTGAAAATATCGAACACCCGAAAACCCACAAAGGCAATCAAGATTCCTATCGGCCAAGACATCTCGGTGAAGCCCGCAAGCCCAAACCCAGCGATCCACATGCCGGCCCACTCATCAATCACGATCTGTCCATGATCGGGAGCACCAAGGATTTCTCCAGCCACCCCAATACTCCAAAGTGACAGCGCACAAAGGAGTACAAGACCCAAGGTCCACACCCAGAGAGGGCCATCCCAAACCAACACCACCAATGGCAATACACCCAGCGTGCCGGTCGTACCTGGCGCCTTGGGTGACAGGCCCGACCCCAAGCCAACCGCAATCCAATATTGCAAACGTCTCATCGGCTATGGTCCCAACCGAGCTGCCAATCACTTGGCAAGGGCTCCGAATCGAGCAAAATTTCAGAATGTTCAGCCGCTTCAAAATAACCCAGACAAACCGCCCCTGCTGGCGCATCCTCAGCCTTTGCAATGGCCGCTAACAGGCAATAATCGTCACCACCGGTCAACGCAAATTCGAGTGCTTGATGTTCGTCAAACTGTGCCAAAAGTCCGGGCGCTATAGGTAGTGCTTGGCTGTCGATTGAAATTTTCAGTGGCGCCGATGCGGCATCTAAAACATGCCCAAGGTCTTGGCAGAGCCCATCAGAAATGTCGATCGCTGCATGCGCCACACCGCTCAATGCGCGTCCCGCGTCAAGCATCGGCTCTGGGCGCCAATACCGTTCCGCCCAAACCGGATTCTCCGGAATTTCTGCATCAAGCACCTCAAGATACGCTCGTGCCCCACCCAAATCACGACCCAAAAGCCACAACCCATCGCCGGCAACGGCACCAGAGCGGGTTAAAGCAGCCCCGGAATTCACCTCGCCAATCGCAGTCAAATGCGCCGCCAGCGGCCCACGACTGGTATCACCTCCGATCAAATCGACACCCCATTGCACGGCCAATTGATGGAACTTTTCCGCAAATTGATCCACCCAGGCGGCATCGAAAGATGGCAGCGTCAATGACAACAGGACATAACGTGGATCTGCGCCCATGGCGGCCAAATCACTCAATCCGCGGCCCAACAAGCGCGCAGCAAATCCTTCCGGTGGGCAGATGGATGGCACATGTCGCCCGGCGATCAGTGCATCCACAGAGATTACCGTCTGTCGGCCCGGCGGTGTCGCAAAGACCGCTGCGTCATCGCCATTNCCGACAANCACAGACGCACCGTGATGCGCACGATGGAAGCATCGTCGAATCAGTTCAAACTCGTTCACGGGATCCGTGAGCAGCCACTTCCACCGCGCGGACGTCGGTCGCGAGCTGATCCAACACCCCATTGACGAATTTATGTCCGTCGTTGGCACCAAACTTCTTACTGAGTGCAACCGCCTCGGCGATCACCACTCGAAACGGCACATCGATCCGCTCCATCAACTCGTAGGCGCCCAGCAGAAGAATGTTCCGCTCAATCGGCGTCAACTCNAAGAACTCACGCTGCAGATGCGGTGTTAAGGCATCGACGAAGGCTGAGTGATTGTGGTCAATGCGACTCAAGGCGGAGTGGAAAAATGCCAAGTCCGCGCGCTTTAGGTCATTGTCTGCGCGGAATAACGCTTCCACCTGAGGCATTGGATAGCCCGACAGCTCCCATTGGTAGAGCGCTTGGATAACCGCTTCGCGCGCACGGTGTCGTTGCGATGCGGTGGGCGCAGTGGGTGCTATTTCACTCACCGAGCTGCCTCAGAATCGAGACCATCTCAATGGCCACCAACGCTGCTTCTGCGCCTTTATTCCCAGCTTTGGTTCCAGCCCGCTCGATCGCTTGCTCAATGGNATCCACTGTCAGAACACCAAACGCGCAAGGAACACCAGTGTCCATTTGCACCTTATTCAACCCGCNGGCTGACTCACCAGCGACATAGTCGAAATGGGGTGTCGACCCACGGATCACTGCACCAAGCGCAATGATTGCATCCACATCCCCGCGCTCAGCGACCGCTTGTGCGACCAATGGAAGCTCGTAGGCTCCTGGGACACGTACGACCGTGATGTTGTCCTCATTGACCCCATGACGGACCAGCGCATCAATCGCNCCCTCCACCAAAGAATCCACAATGAATTGGTTAAAACGGCCAACAACGATGGTGTAACGGCCATCGGCATCGGTGAACTGTCCTTCAATCATTTGCATGGGTTAACCCTTGTATTCCACATATTCCACCACCTCAAGATCAAATCCTGAGAGCGCACTGAATTTCATTGGGGCCGACAACAGGCGCATCTGACCGACTCCCACCTGTCGCAGAATCTGCGATCCTGTGCCCACGGTCAAATACGGCACCAAGCGACTGCCCGGTTTTGGTAGCGAATCATCCACATATTGCGCCAGACGCTCATCCATGGCCTCGACACCACGCGGCTCCAAAATCACCACAACACCTTCGCCGGCCTCAGCCACAGCGGCCATTGCGCGAGCCAACGGCCAGCTGCCTCGGCCGGTCCAATCGATTTGCACCAGGTCACGCAATGTGTCCGGCACATGCACGCGCACCAAACAGGGCCGCGCACGGTCGGGCGTCCCCATCACAAGGCACAAATGGGTGCCACCAAGAATCTGATCTTTGTAAACCTGCATTTGGAAAGCCCCAAAGGCCGTTTGGATCGGCTCTTCACGGACCAACTCAATGGTGGTCTCGTTGGTGGCTCGGTACTGGATTAAATCAGCGATCGTGCCGATCGACAGGTTATGCTGCTCTGCAAAGACTTCCAATTCAGGTCGTCTCGCCATGGTACCGTCATCATTCATGATCTCGCAGATGACAGAGGCAGGCTCAAGCCCAGCCATCCGTGCCAGATCACAACCCGCTTCAGTGTGGCCTGCGCGCATCAACACGCCACCGGGACGCGCTTGTACGGGGAAAATATGTCCTGGCTGCACCAGATCAGTCGGTTTGGCTGCCGGTGCCACCGCAGCCTGTACCGTGCGCGCACGATCAGCCGCACTAATTCCGGTGGTGACCCCTTCGGCTGCTTCAATACTGACCGTAAACGCAGTCTTAAGACGCTCGGTGTGATCGCTCACCATCGGCGGCAAACCCAGTTGTTTACAACGACTCTCTGTTAGAGTCAGGCACACCAGCCCACGCGCATGGCGTGCCATAAAATTGATGTGCTCGGCGGTGCAATGGGTCGCCGCCACCACCAGATCGCCCTCGTTCTCGCGGTCTTCGTCGTCCATCAAGATCACCATCTTGCCGGCGCGGATGTCTGCAATCAGTGTTTCTACAGCAGCCAAAGGCATGTCATTGCGTCCTCAATGTCCAATCCACCCGGAGATCATCTCCAACAGATTGGCATCCTGAAATTAAAACGTGCGGCGCATCAGTCAGTTGCGCGGGGGCGACATCATACAAGGATCGGCCAGAGGGCCCAAGGAGTTTTCCGGCCAGATACAACACACCCTGATCTACCAGGCCGTGAGAAATGCAGGCACCCGCCAATGTTGCGCCGGCCTCAACCAGAACCTCGTTGATACCAAGGCTCCCCAAATGCTGAAACAGCGCCTCAAGATTGATGCGTCCCGCCGTATCGCTCGGTGCCTGCCAATGTCGCATGCGACCTGAGCCGACCGCCGGGTGCGACACAGACTCCGTGGTAATCCACAGGATCGGCCCCTCGGTGTCGAGAAACACACCCTGGTGCGGTAAGCGTCCACGCGAATCCAACACAACACGCAGGGGTTGTCGCACTGGTAGGTCAGATGGCCAGTCAATCGCTGACTCACTGTGACGCACCGTGAGCCGTGGGTCATCGGCAAGAACCGTCTCAATGCCGGTCACTATCGCGCCACATCGCGCGCGCAGTCGCTGTACATCGGTCCGCGCCTCAACGCCTGTGATCCACTTCGACTGCCCATCCGACATCGCCGTCCGACCATCGAGGCTGGCTGCGCTTTTTAACCAAATCCATGGCCGGCCGGTCTGCATGCGTTGGAAAAAACCGCAATTCAATGCGGTAGCCTGTTCTGCNCANAGCCCCACATCGACCGTGANACCCGCTGCGCGAAGCCTGTCCAGACCCCGACCTTGCACCAGGGGATTGGGGTCCTCGGTGGCCGCGACCACCCGTTGGATGCCTGCTGCTAGCAAGGCGTCTGCGCACGGACCGGTTCGACCCTGATGCGAACAAGGCTCAAGGGTGACATAGCAGGTGGCTCCGGCAAGTTGCTCTTGCGGCACTTGGGCCATGGCACGAACTTCGGCATGTGGCTCGCCTGGCGCGCGATGAAACGATGCCCCAAGCAATANACCNTCTTTGGNAATCACAGCGCCAACCCGCGGATTCTCTCCCGTGCTGTANAGNCCACGNTCGGCTTCTACCAACGCTTGCGCCATGGCTGAGCGATCAAAGGCAGACCACTCACTCATCAGAGAGCTTCTCGATTTCACCAATAAATTCCGTGACGTCACTGAAGCTGCGGTAAACCGAGGCAAACCGCACATAGGCCACCTGGTCCAGCGCTTTCAACTCACGCATCACATGCTCACCCACGCGACGCGACTCAATTTCCTTGTCGGACTCATTTTGCAACAGCCGCTTGATGCGTTGCACACACGCATCAATCTGTACCGTACTGACCGGCCGCTTTTCCAGCGCTCGAATCAATCCACGTCGCAGCTTGTCCTCATCAAAGTTTTCACGCTGACCATTACTCTTTACCACGCGAGGCATTACCAGTTCCGCCGTCTCATAGGTGGAAAAGCGCTGATCACAATCTGGACACACCCGACGACGTCGAATCTGCGCACCCTCGGCGTGCAAACGCGAGTCAATCACCTTGGTATCAAGTGCTTGGCAAAACGGACACCGCATCAAACACGCTCCACATGATTTGTGGGTTGCGCGAGCACGCCACGCTTACCCTGCAGGTCAAATAACAACACACCAGTCGCAACACTGACATTCAGGCTTTCCATCTGCCCACACATCGGAATCGCTACCAGAGCATCACAAACCTCGCGGGTCAGCCGACGCAAGCCGCTACCCTCAGCGCCCATCACCAAGGCCATGGGACCACCATCAACAATCTGCTCGAGTCGGCCTTCGGATTCACCTGCCGCACCAACCACCCAAAAACCAGCCTCCTGCAAACCGCGCAGACAACGCGCCAAATTCGTGACCCGCACTACAGGAATCAGTTCGCTGGCACCTGATGAGGTCTTCCGCGCGACTTGATTCAATGGTGCTGAGTTGTCTTTCGGAACCACGACCGCCGCGACGCCAAAAGCGGCTGCCGAGCGAAGACAAGCACCGAAATTGTGTGGATCCGTGACTCCATCCAACACCAGCACCAGTGGGTTGTGAAGACCATCCAGCAAAATCGGTAAGGCATTTTCAGGTTCCATCTCACGCGGCTTCGCCATCGCCAATACCCCTTGGTGATTGGCCTCGCCTGAGGGCAGCGCTTCGTCAAAGACACGCGCGGCCACTTCGCGCACGCTGACCTGAGTCGCCTGTGCTTCGGTAACCAAGGACTGTAGGCGTGCCTCACGCACCCCCGAGCGAATCCAAATTTCTGACACCCGACCGGTGCGCACTAGAGCGCGGACCGGATGCACACCACAAACAACCCACTGCTGTGCACCACCGGATTCACCATGACCCCGCCGCTTGGCACTCATCGCTTACCCTTTCTTGGTTTACCTGTTTTTGCCGCCTTGTGATCTCGCTTTCCTTTCCCTGGAATGTTGCCTTCTTTGAGGCGCGAACGGACTGAGCTCTTTTGCACTCGACCGGACCCGCCACCAGCAATCGCAAAATCAATTCGCCGTGATTCTAAGTCGACGCGGGCTACCGTGACCTTGACCGAATCCGCCAAGCGATAGACCTGCCGCGTGCGCTCACCCAGTAAGGTGTGCTGCGCTTCGTTAAATACCCAATAATCAGGTGGCAACTGCGTGACGTGGACCATGCCTTCGACAAACAATTCGTCCAGCAAAATGAATAAACCAAATCCCGCAACACCAGTGATCGTGCCCTGATACTCCTCACCCAGCTTTTCGCGCATGAATTGGCACTTAAGCCATTGTCCCACATCGCGACTCGCCTCATCGGCACGACGCTCGGTCATCGAGCAGTGTTCACCGAGCGCCACCATCCGCTGCATATCCGGCAATCCATCACGAACCAAACGCGAGGCTTCATCTTGCGCACCGGTCTGAATGATCCGCTTCAATAAACGGTGCACGGTCAAATCGGGGTAGCGGCGAATCGGCGAGGTGAAATGCGTGTAGTGGTCATACGACAGACCAAAGTGACCTATATCCGGATCGGGCGCGTATTTCGCTTGTTGCATCGAACGCAAAATCATGGCCTGAATCAACGCAAAATCTGGTCGCTGGTGCGCTTGCTCGAGCAAGCTCTGATAATCTGCAGGCTCCGGTTTTTCACCACCGCCAAGGCCCAATCCCATTGAGCCAAGAAATTGTCGCAATGCAGCCAGACGCTCATCGCTCGGCCCTTCATGGATCCGGTACAGCGTGGGCAACTTGAATTTTTTTAAGCAGCGCGCGGCAGCAACGTTAGCAGCCAGCATGCACTCTTCTATCAACTTATGCGTTTCAAGTCGTTGCGCGGGTGCCACACCTGTGATTTTGCCACGCTCATCAAAGCTGAATTTCGGTTCGACCGAATCAAAATCGAGCGCGCCACGGTCTTCACGTGCCGCACGCAGCATCCGATACAGACTGAACAACTGACCAACGTTCTCACCCACCGCCGGTGTTGCAAAATGTTGAGATTGGGTTAACTGAGCGATTAAGCCGACGTGATCTAAGTCCGATGCGCCCACTGCATCCAAAGCATCCTGCACCTGGTTGTAGGTGAGTCGGGCTTTCGATCGGAATACCACTTCATGGAACCGATACTTGGACACACGCCCAGTGCTGGCGATCTCGAGAGACACAGCCAATGCCAGCCGATCGACCTCAGGATTCAGTGAGCACAGACCATTGGAAAGGGTCTCCGGCAACATTGGGATGACTTCACTCGGGAAGTAAACCGAAGTACCTCGTTCAATGGCCTCGCGATCCAAAGGGGAGTTTTCAGTCACATAATGCGCCACATCGGCAATCGCAACCCACAGCGTCCAGCCCGATTTGCCTTTGGGGATGGCACAGACTGCATCATCAAAATCTTTGGCATCCGCGCCATCGATGGTGACAAAGGGTAGATCCCTGAGATCAAGGCGGGTCCCGGCTACTGCCGGATCAATCTCCGATCCAAATGCCTTCGCTTGGGCCACAGCCTCTTCGGAAAACTGGTGCGGTAAATCGTGGGTGCGAACGGCCACTTGCACTTCAATGCCCGGATCAGAGGCAGCCCCTACAATATCGACCACATGGCCAACAGGTTGGCGGTTGTGTTCGGGATAGCTGTCGAGCTCCACCACGACATACTGACCAAACTTGGCCCCATGAATTCCAGATTCTGGTACCAACACTTCATGTAAAAATCGGTCATCTTCAGGGGTAACAAAGTTCACACCGGCCTGCTCACGCAAACGGCCAATCAAACGGGTGACCTTCCGTTCAATAACTTCAACAATCCGTGCTTCACGCTTGTTACGGGTGCTCTTTGAGGGCGGCAT
>JGI26086J50260_1002091_pt1 | contig 11002 bp, 9 predicted proteins | sample SaaInl3SG_22_DNA_FD_50260 | JGI IMG/M metagenome (IMG submission 50260)
AGTGTAGCAACAATCATTTGGGAACTGCGTCAAGACGGTTCAGGAGACTATGATTATATCAATGGTGTTGTGACCCACGTTAACTAAGCCCACAAAAAAAAACATAGTAAAGCCTCGCAGGAAACTGCGGGGCTTTTTTTTTCTTTCAACAAGATGCCATTTCTTCTCTACATATTTCTGACGATTAGCTTTTGGATGGGTGCCAACCCTGGTGGTGTCATTGAAGAGGGTACCTGGGCGAAAAACGCCGAGGCTGCAGCTTTGGAAGCTGGAAAATGGATCATCAGCAATGATGAGAAGGACGTTAATCTCAAAGAGATCGGTGGATACACAGGAGGACCAACCATTATAAGCTTCGAGAACCGGACCGTCGAAATGTGCTAACAAAAAAAGCCCCGCTATTGGCGGGGCTTTTTTTGCTAGGGCGGACTCCCTTATTATTTTCTTCGCTGTGATCTGTTAAGATTCTGCTGGCGCTGCATTTCTTCTAAGCGTGCCTGAAACTTACTCTTCTTTTCCCCTTTCGGCTGGGCCTTTTTAGCTTCAATTTTAGCTAGAATCGCTTCATCATTACGCTTTTACGAATTCCCCACTGCATACCGAAGGTTACGATATTACTCAAGAAGTAATAGTACGTAAGTCCCGCAGGGTAACTATTCAGAACAAACATGAACATTAACGGCATCACGTACATAATGATTTGCATTTGCTTCATCTGCTCGCTTGAACCGGTACCTGCAGTCATTTGCTGATTCATTCTAGTATAAAGAATGGTCGATGCAGTCATGAGCAACGTAAAGATCGAAATATGATTTCCGTAGAAGGTACTGATCAAAGGGATGTGTTGATCCCATGAAATAAGTGCGTCATAGGTACTTAAATCTGTGGCCCAAAGGAAACTTTCACCGCGTAGTTCTATTGACGCGGGGAAGAATCGGAACATGGCAATCAAAATTGGCATCTGAACAATCACCGGGATACAACCCCCTAAAGGATTTACACCTGCCTCTTTATACAAAGCCATTTGTGCCTGTTGTTTAGCAACAGCATCTTTCTCGCCGAATTTCTTATTCATCTCGTCCAATTGCGGCTTAAGCACACGCATTTTAGCCATAGAACGGTAAGACGCGAAAGTCAACGGCGACATGGCTCCTTTAATAATAAGGACCATAATGAGGATGATTAAACCGTAACCTAAGCCGTAACCTTCAAGCCAATTAAAGATGGGCACGACAACGCCTCGACCAATCCAGCCAAAGATTCCCCAGCCGAAATTAATCACCTTTTCGTAGCCTTGATCGTAGTCTTTAAGCGTCTGGTAATGGTTGGGACCTATGTAAAACGTAAACGGCAAGGTATAGGAACCGTCAACTGTTGTATTCAACGTAGCTGTGCTCGAGAACTTCTTAACGATACTCTCGTCTTCATCACCACCATTCACTGTGGCAGCCTGCACTTCGGAAAAACCAGCTTCAGGCTGTGCTATAAAAGAAAAGAAATGCTGCTTTTGTGCGAGCCAATCCACAGCCCCGAGCGTTTCACTATCATCACCGCCTCGACCACTCATGTTCTCAATATCACCATCTTCAGTGACTTTGTACGAATAGGTCGAATACACGCGCTCATTACTAATGCCTTTTTCAGTACGCTTGGCGGTACGCTCCCAAAAGAGTTGGGGTTTACCAGCAGCTGCTGCAGTTCCACTCACAACCCATGAAAAATCGAAGCCGCTCTCAGGTAGCGTGATACGAACCTTTGTCTCACCATCACTTAGAACCACGCCGGATGAAGTACGCGAATCCACAGTAAATCCTTTTTGACCAAGGCTTTCCGCACCTGGTAAAATCAAATCCATCGTCTGATTCTCATTCACTACATAAAGCGGTAAACTGTCATAGGTCTGGTAGTCNTTTAATTGAGCTGAAACCATTTTTGCCCCTAGCGTACTAAAGGTCAATTTTAGATCATTATTCTCAATAACGAATTCTTCCGCTACAAACGCGCTGCTATCAACTACGGCTGTAGCATTTTCTGTAGCCCCATCTAAAACGATGAGTTCCGATTCAGTTGGCATCACCTGCGACTCTTCTACTGCAGGTACTACGGCCTCTTCTGGTGCATATTTACTTTGCCACCAGCCAAAAACTCCCATGATGGTAGCAATCAGCACAAACCCAATAATTTGGTTTTTATCTAGCCCTTTATTTTGGTTCTCCATTTCCTATTTGTTTTGATGGAATTCGTCACATGCCTTAACGAAAGCAACGAAAAGTGGATGCGGTTTTACTACAGTACTTTTATATTCTGGGTGGTATTGCACACCGACAAAGAAGGGATGGTCTTCCACCTCTACAATTTCAACCAGACCGCTCTCTGGATTGATACCTGTCGCTTTTAGCCCAGCGCCAGTCAAGGCGTCTTTATAATCATTATTAAATTCATAACGGTGACGGTGACGCTCTGTGATGTGCGCTTCACCGTAGGCTGCCCTCGCGATGGAACCCTCTGCAAGGTCACATTTCTGCGCCCCCAATCTCATGGTTCCCCCCATATCCGTGACNTGCATTTGCTCATCCATCAAGGCAATTACCGGCTTNTCCGTTTTAGGATCCACCTCCGTTGTATTCGCATNCGCGAAGCCCAATACGTTTCTCGCGTATTCGATGACTGCAGCCTGCATTCCATAACAGATACCGAAATACGGAATTTTATTTTCTCTTGCGTACTGAACGGTTGCCACCTTACCTTCAAAACCGCGCTCTCCAAAACCAGGTGCAACCAGCACACCATCCAATCCTTTGCAGGTAGAAGCCGCATTCTTTTCGGTCAAATGCTCGGAATGTATCCAGCGAATCTTCACTTCAACTTCATTCGCTGCACCAGCATGAATAAAGGCTTCGGTAATGGATTTGTAGCTTTCTTTAAGCTCAACGTATTTTCCAATTAATCCGATTTCCACCGTACGCTTAGGATACTTCAAGCGGCTTAAGAAATCGCGCCACTTATCTAAATCCGGCTGCTCTTTTGACTCTAGACCGAAGTAATCTAAAACTACCTCATCCANTTTTTCCTTATACATCATAACCGGCACCTCGTAAATGGTGCTGGCATCACGCGATTCTATTACATTCTTTGGACGAACATTGGTAAAAAGTGCCAATTTCCTTCTGATATCCTCATCGATAGCATGCTCTGATCTACAAACCAGCACATCCGGCTGTACACCACTCTCAAGTAAGGTTTTAACGCTATGTTGAGTAGGCTTCGTTTTTAACTCACCCGTTACGGCCAAAAACGGAAGCAGTGTCAGGTGCACCACCATACAATCGCGCTCCATCTCCCATTTCAGCTGGCGAACACTCTCGATATAGGGCACGGCCTCAATATCACCCACCGTGCCACCAATTTCTGTGATTACGATATCGTAATTTCCAGTTTCACCTAGAATTTTTACTCTGTTCTTAATTTCATCGGTAATGTGCGGAATGACTTGAACCGTCTTTCCCAGATAATCCCCACGACGCTCTTTTTCAATCACGCTTTGATAAATACGACCGGTGGTAACATTGTTCCCCTGTGAAGTCGGGGTTCCTAAAAAACGTTCGTAATGACCTAAATCCAAATCTGTCTCTGCACCGTCCTCTGTAACGTAACATTCTCCATGCTCGTAAGGGTTAAGGGTACCTGGATCTACGTTGATATACGGGTCCAATTTCTGAATGGTCACCCGGTAACCTCGCGCTTGCAATAGTTTCGCCAAAGAAGCGGAAATGATCCCTTTACCTAGAGAAGATGTTACGCCACCGGTAACAAAGATGTATTTAGTACTTGCCATAGTTCATTTGAAACAGGGCAAAAGTACCTCTTTTCTCGCCTAATTAAAAGGAGAAACTGCAGCTAATCGTAGGCATTATTGGCAATTGATTCACACGCTCCGCCTCGACCCGGTCATAATAGAAGATGTTTTCTCTATTGTACATGTTCGTAGCGCCAATAGCAGCCTCCATAGGACCGTATTTCCACTCGCCGGTATATTTCAAACTCGCGTCTAATCTGTGATAGGTCGGCAATCGATTACTGTTCAGCGTGCCATAGAGGACAGAAGGGTCTCCGTTAGCCGTGGTATAATCAAAGTTAATGTCCGGATTCCCCAATGGATCTAAGAAATCTATACCTGGATAATACCCTTGAGTTGGCGTAAATGGGAAACCGGTTCCTAAATTCCAGCGCACACTGACGTACCACTGTTCTTTTTGGCCCAATTTCGCATTTCCAACGAGGTTCAAATTATGTCGGCGGTCAAAATTTGGCGCATATACCTGAATACCATCATCGCGTCGCACCTTGCTCCAAGCATAAACACCCCAGAAATAATAGCGTCCCTTTTCATATTTCAAGACGGCATCATAACCATAAGCCCAGCCGTGCTCTACGATAAAATCCTTTCTTAAAATCTCCGGGCGATCGCTGTACGCAGGAACATCGTCATAGAGCTTGTTGCGATTGACATTCGTGATTTGAGAAAAATCCTTGAGGTAGGATTCTAAATTAATGTCCCAATGATCGCCTAAGTCGTATTCAAATCCACCGACCACGTGCGTCGCTTTCTGCAACTTCGAGGTAATGGGGTTTTCCCTGAAGTTTTCTGGAAGATCCGTGGCACCGGATAGGAATCCATAAAAGAGATTCACGACATCACGATCGGAATTAGCTGCCACAAGATTTTGACTGTACAAACCACCAGATGCTTTAAATCTAAAGTCCTCTGTGATGCTGTATTTCACACCAAGCCTAGGCTCCATACTTAATTCAGACAATGAACCGTAGTAATGCAAGCGCAGTCCCGGCTCTACAATGAGCAGTGTCCCTACGTGACGGTAGTTAAAGTAACCGCCCAATTCTGTAGTACTTTCCTGCTGATTTAGGTTGAGACCTAAGCTGTTTGTGAAATTAAAATCTGTGGTGTACCCGATTAAATCAATACCATATTTCGCTTCATCCGCCTTGCCGATAAAGTAAGTAAAGTCCAACCCGCCATTGAANCCATTGATGGTAGAATTCCGCGGTTGATCTGGATTCTCCGTACTCTCTATGTAATATTGGCTTTGCGCAAAATCCCCTTGAATTAGGGTCGCAGAGGCTGGAGGTATCACTGTGAAATTTGCCCCATAACCCCAACTGTTCCANTGTATTCCCTTCGCCGAATCGAGGAGCACTGCATCCGAAAAATTAAAAGCCTTCGCACTAAGCTTTGATCCGTTATCCGTTTGCGTGGTGAACTTACCATACAAATCGTTGAAGGTAAAGGGTAAACCGCCGAAACGCGTTTCTACGTATGGATAGAAAATAGGAGCTGCTTGGCGTAAATAGCTCGTTTTACCCGAGAGGAAAATACTGTTATTTGATAAGCCGTTTTTACCTTTTGGTCCAATCGGCGCCTCCACNAACAGCTTACTCATGTACGTTGAAGAGTACAGCTTTCCACTAAGGTCTTTTCTATTTCCGTCCTTCGTTTTAATATCCATGACAGAAGAGTTCCGAGAACCGTATTCTGCCCCNAAACCGGCAGTATATACTTTTGCGCTCTGCAAGATNTCCGTATCAAAAACNGAGAAAAAACCGATACTATGAAAGGGATTGTAAACGATCATACCGTCCAGTAGGACGAGGTTNTGGATGGGGGCTCCTCCACGAATGTANAATTGGCCACCTTGATCTCCCGTAGTAACCACACCAGGTAAAACTGAAATCGCCTTCATCAAATCCGGATCTCCTCCTGCGGAGAAGGTTTCAATCGACTTAGGATTCAAGGTTACCACTGCTGTATTTACCTTCACTTTCTTCTCAGCACGTTCGATATTCAAATCGACCGTATTTAACATTTGCGTCGACTCCGTGAGGTAAACCTTTATGGTTGTAGGTTTATTCCCATAAATGCGCGCCTCCACGGTGGCAGATTCAAAGCCCAAAAAACTTACTGTGATGTTTTGAAGCCCAATGGGGACTTTATTTACCTGAAAGTAGCCGTCAAAATTAGTTGTGGCACCGACATTCGCGCCTTCAACGACAATGTTCGCGTAAGGAACAGGCTCTACACCGCCCTCAACATAGACAAAGCCTCTTAGCATTTGTCCTTGGGCAAATAGGCCGCATTGAATCAATAAAAAGAGGACGGTAATTCTAGCTTTCATAGTGGGGTTCATGCTGCAAAAATAAGGCCTAAAGTGTGCACCGAATCAACCATTCCCGCAAATGCTCATACTCCCCTGAAGAAGAACGGATTACACCCTTACACTTACGGTCAAACACCAACAATTCCTCAAGCATATTGTGCGCATGAGCCGCAGAATAGTGCCGGGCAGCGACAGAAAACTGTTTCAAGAAATAGGGATGGACCTTCAAGGCTGTGGCAATCTGTTTTTCATTTTGGCCTTTGAGGCTGTGGTATTGAATGAGGTTGTTAACGAAATTGAATAAAATCCCAGTAATCATTTGTACAGGGTGCTCCTTCGGATTTTTACTGAAAAAATGAACGATTTTAAACGCCTTTGCCACATCCCTCGTAGCAATGGCAGCAACCAATTCGAAATTATTATAGTCTTTGGAAATACCTATGTGACGCTCAACATGTGCAGGAGTTAAATTTCGCTCCGCGCCCATGGCGACATCGAGCTTATTCACTTCGTTGTGTAGTCGACTTAAATCGGTGCCGACCTGCTCGGCCATGGCAGCTACTATGGCGGGGTTTGCGGTAAATCCTTTTGCGGTCAATCGCTTTTCTAACCAAGGAATGACCTGGTAATCACGCAACGGATCCGACTCCAGAAAAACCGTCTTCGCCTTGATGGCTTTACCGGCTTTTGAGCGTTTGTCCAATTTTTTATGCATGTGACCAAAGGCCAACACTGTGGTTGGCTGAGGCTGGTCGAGGTAGGCAGTTAACAGTTCCCAATCGGACGCCTTTAAATGTTGCGCTTCCTTAACGACCACCACCAAATGATCACTCATCATTGGAAAACGCTTCGCTTCCTCCAAAATTTGCAACATGTTGGTATCCTTACCGTAAAGTACACTTTGATTAAAGCTCCGCTCCGCCTCATCTAAGACTTCCTTTTCTATCACCTCAAGCAGTTGTTGGGCGTAAAAGGACTCCTCACCGGAGAAAAAGTAGACCGGAGCCAATTTCTTCGCACGCAGATCTTTGACTATACTTTCGTAGCTATACGTTGCCATTAGTCGTTATGGTAAGGTTCATTGTTTAGAATCGTAAATGCCCGGTAGAGCTGCTCTAAAAATACAATACGAATCAGTTGATGTGAAGTCGTCATTTCGCTCATACTTAGCATACCGTTGGCTTTTTCATACATGCCTGGAGAAAATCCGAACGCCCCGCCCACGACGAAAACTAATCGCTTTGGGCCACCGTTCATCCATTTTTGCAGTTGTTGCGCGAAACCCCTTGAGTTGTGGCGTTTGCCTTTCTCGTCAAGCAACACAATCCAATCCCCAGCCTGAAAATGCTTTTGAAAGGCTTCGTATTCTAATTCCTTGAGCGCCTCAGCAGGCCGTTTACCGCCCCCTTTAACATCGGGGACCACTACTGTTTCATAGGGCAGGTAATGCTTTAACCGACCTTCAAACTGCGCCATCCCCTCTGAGAGATAGCGTTCAGAAGTTTTACCAATAACAAGAAATACAATCTTCATGAGCCATACAAAGATGCTAACTTGCAATGAGAAGCACACTTTTAAATGCGATTTTATGCCCCACGCTTCCTGGACACCTGATTTTGACTCATTAAAGGCCCAATTTGACTTTGCCATTGCAGAAGATATCGGCGATGGAGACCACAGTGCCCTCTCCAGTATTCCCCATGAGCATCGGGGTAAAGCGCAGCTTATCATTAAGGAAAATGGCATTTTTGCCGGTGGCGCTTTAGCAGCGTATTTATTCAAATACATAGATCCCACAGCTACAGTACAACATTTCATTGAAGACGGTGCACTTGTAGAGAAAGGTACCGTGGCTTTGATCGTTGAAGGGAATACCATCCAACTGCTGCAGAGTGAACGGCTCGTCTTAAATTACCTCCAACGACTCTCAGGCATTGCTACCCGCACCTATTCCTACGCTCATAAAATTGAACATACGCCATGTACAGTTTTAGATACCCGGAAAACCACACCAGGGCTCCGGGTTTTGGAGAAATGGGCGGTTGCCTTAGGGGGCGGAGGGAATCACCGAATGGGACTTTACGACATGGTTATGCTTAAGGACAATCACATCGATTTTGCCGGAGGAATTCCTGAAGCTGTCGCACGAACAAAGGCGTATTTAGCAAAAAATAATCGTGCTTTAGCCATAGAAGTGGAGACTCGAAACTTAACGGAAGTTAAAGCTGCGCTAGAAGCTAATGTGGACCGTATAATGCTCGACAACTTTAGTATCTCTGAGACGAAAGAAGCCGTAGCATTCATTGCCGGACGAACAGAAGTTGAAAGCAGTGGCGGTATAACTCACCATACCTTAGTACCTTACGCCGAATGTGGCGTGGATTTTATCAGCGTGGGTGCGCTAACACACCATATTAAGGGATTAGACATGAGTTTAAAAGCACTGTAGATGAAACTCTTAACCACCATAGAACGCTACCTCAGCAAGGTTAGGCCTCCATTTTTCGATGGACTCTCGATGTGGGATATTCTTAGTTTTTTCGTTCGCGGCATTTATCAAGGCGCTATTACCTCTCGCGCTGGCTCCGTGAGTTTCAGTTTTTTCTTAGCACTGTTTCCTGGTATTATTTTATTTTCACCCTCATCGCTTACTTACCGCTCGATGTTTTTCAGGAAGAACTCTTCGGGGTACTAGAGGATGTCTTACCCGCTAGCACGCATGAAATGGCTTTCGACGCGATCGAAGATGTGCTCACTATTAAGCGTGGCGGGCTCTTATCCGTAACCTTCATCGCAGCACTCATTTTCGCAACGAACGGTACATTAAGTCTTATTTCAAACTTGGGGATTAGCTACCATAACATCAACGTTAAAAATTTCTGGTCGCAATACTTTTCCGCATTTTTACTCACCATCGGCCTTACAGTCCTGATCATCATTGCGATTGTCGCATTAATTTTCACCCAAGGGTTCACGGGTTGGCTTGTTGATTTAGGCTACCTCGCAGAATATGCTTCCTTTATGATTTACTGGGCAAGACTACTTGTTTTACTCCTGACCATTCTATTAGCCATCTCTTTAGTGTATAATTATGGACCTGTGCGCTCGAGAAACTGGCGCTTCATCTCAGCGGGGAGTTTATTGGCCACCTTCTTAATTATCATTTCCTCGCAAGGATTCAGCTTCTATGTAGAAAACTTTTCTACGTACAACAAATTCTATGGCTCTATAGGCACACTCTTAATAATGCTCCTATGGATCTATGTGAATGCCTTCGGTCTGATCATAGGGTTTGAGCTCAACGCAAGCATTTCTGGCGCGCAGCAGCAAAGAGAACAGAATGCTGTAGAATAAAAAAAGCCCCGAGAATGCTCTCGAGGCTTTAGAATATGATCCGTTCTAAGCGTTTAACGCATTAAACTGAACTGCTGGTATTTAATAAACTCTACACCATCGACATCACGGTACATGATCTGAGCAATGTAGACTCCCTCGTAACAAGATTTGTCATTGAATGTACCGTTCCAACCGGTATTAATGTCTTTACTGTGGAACAGGATGTTTCCATCTCTATTGTAAATCTGCATTTCGAAATACGTGATTGCATTTGCTTTTACCAGATACACATCGTTTTTCGTATCACCATTTGGCGTGAATGCACTGGGCGCAAAAACTGCAGCAACATCCCTAGGATCGCGTAAAGTATCACATTCCGCTAAGGCAATGTACACGGTATCCGTACAGTAATACTTGCAATAACCCGCTTCTACGACCACAGTATCGTTGCGCGTAAAGGTTTTTTGGTAAACACTACCGCTCTGCGTATTGCCTGAAGTATTTGTCCAGCTATAAGCGAAATTAAATGTCATTGCGGGTCCGCCCATAATGTTCACCGAAGGCGTAGCACTTCCGTTCGGCGCAACAATACCTGCTGCACAGTCTTCCCATCCATCTGCATCAGTCAACTCATTGAAATCAAAGTTCACCGCGAGGGTTGAAAACGAAGCGGGGTTAAGATGCGTGCTCATATAGGTCTGAATGTCCCCTGAAGAACGTTCCTCATTCCAAATTCTAAATTCATCGATCTCGCCATTGAGATAGGTCGGACTACCTGTGGTAGGACTGATTCCATATCCTAACGTGATGGCATCAGTGTGGGAAATGTCCCCACCTACGCCAAAGTTTTTCGAAGTTTCAAATCCACCGTCGATGTATAGGGTTGCAGTGGTTGTACCGCGGTTCCACGTTACTGCGATGTGGTGCCAAGCGCCATCATCGATAGAAGTGATGTTACCAAACACAAAATCAAAAGCAGCAGCGTTATCTCGAGCAGCAAAACCTACCGTTCCATTGCCGTTTTTAAAGATCGCCCATCCCTGTCCAGTGGCGTTGCGATAGACAGCAAGGTATTCCGTGTTGGTAGTATTGTTTGTCAATACCCAGAATTCAACTGTAAAACTGTTCGTCCCGTTGTTGAACGCAGCATTATTCGGGATTTCTAAATAATCAGTGGCACCGTCAAACTGTAACGAGTTGTTGGCTGTGGTGCTGCGCGAAGCAACTACTTCCACTACTTCATCAGGACAAACAAGAAAATCGTCTTGATCGACAGAGACGGTCATCACCTGAGCAAAAAGTGCTGGTGAGACAAATGCGAATAAAAGGAGAAGACTGTTCTTCATGTATAACTGCTTGAGTTCCAAAAATAAGATTAAAAACCAATTGTTCGGCGTTCTGCCCACTTAACTATGGAATTTCCGTCCCAAGCCCAATAGGATGGTACCGTCCGAGAGCAATGTCTCGACCAAAGTGCATAGGTATTCGCTCCG
>JGI26086J50260_1002092_pt1 | contig 11000 bp, 7 predicted proteins | sample SaaInl3SG_22_DNA_FD_50260 | JGI IMG/M metagenome (IMG submission 50260)
ATGGTTACAGAACTTCCACTTTTTGCTTTGGCGAATTCTTCATTAAAAAAATGTATACTTTTTATGGTTGATGTTGTTTGCGATGGTAATACAGCTACTTTATCGCCAATTTCAAAATCGCCACCATAAATTTTACCTGCATAACCTCTAAAATCGTGATGTTCTTCTGTTTTTGGTCTAATTACTGTTTGAACAGGAAAACGTGTTTGAGAAACATCATTTATATCTTCTGCATCTAATTTTTCTAAATGATTTAACAATGTTTCGCCTTTGTACCAAGGCATATTTTCTGATTTTTCTACAACATTATCGCCTTTTAAGGCAGATAAAGGAATAAACGTCAAGTTCTGATTTTTATATTCGCTTTTACTTGCTAAATATTCGATTTCTCCTTTTATAATATTGTATTTTTCTACAGAAAAATCTACCAAATCCATTTTATTTATAGCAATTACAACATCTTTTATGCGTAATAAATTATTGATAAAAAAGTGACGATACGTTTGTTCTACAACTCCATTTCTTGCATCAATTAAAACAATAGAAGCTTGTGCTGTAGAAGCACCAGTAACCATATTTCTTGTGTACTCTATATGCCCAGGAGCATCTGCAATAATGAAACTTTTCTTTTTTGTAGAAAAATAAATATGTGCAACATCAATGGTAATACCTTGCTCACGTTCTGCAACTAAACCATCTGTTGCTAAAGAAAAATCTAAATAATCGAAACCACGTTGTTTGCTTTTCTCTTCAATAGCTTCTAATTTATCGTCTGTTAAGGATTTTGTATCANATAATAAACGCCCAATTAAGGTACTTTTACCATCATCTACACTACCTGCTGTTGCTATTTTTAAGTGCCCCAACCCAACCTTCCCCAAAGGAGAAGGAGTTGAGTTTGTTTGTGTTTTATTGCTATTCATAATTAAATCCTAACCTTCCCATTTCGACTGCGCTCAATGCAGNCTTGGGGAAGGAACANTCTTGTGAAAAATGCTACTTTTTATTGATAATTAATATTTTTTTGTTTTCAAACTTGCTGACTTCCCCCTTTGGGGGATTGAGGGGGCTTTTAAAAATACCCTTGTTGTTTTCGCTTTTCCATTGCAGCTTCAGAGCGTTTGTCGTCTATTCTTGCACCTCTTTCTGAAATGGAGGAATCTCTAATTTCTTCTACTACTTTATAGATATCTACTGCATGAGATAATACTGCTGCTGTACAACTCATATCACCAACCGTTCTAAAACGAACCATTCTTTCTACTACCTCTTCTTCTTTATCTCTGTACACCACATCATCATCTGCCGACCAAATAAAACCATCTCTTAAAAAGGTTTTTCTTTTGTGTGCAAAATAGATAGACGGAATTTCGATATTCTCTTTTTGGATATAAGACCAAACGTCTAATTCTGTCCAATTTGAAATTGGAAAAACACGNACATTTTGCCCTAAATCTATTTTTCCGTTTAACATNTCAAACAATTCGGGACGTTGATTTTTTTCATCCCATTGACCAAAATCATCTCTAACAGAAAAGATACGTTCTTTGGCTCTTGCTTTTTCTTCATCTCTTCTTGCACCACCTATACAAGCATCAAAACCGAATTCTTCTATAGCATCTAACAAGGTTTCTGTTTGTAAAATATTTCTACTTGCGTATCTACCCGTTTCTTCTTTTACTCTNCCAGAATCGATATTATCTTGNACGTTTCTTACAATTAATTCAACGCCTAATTCTTTAACTAAATCGTCTCTAAATTTTATCGTTTCAGGAAAATTATGACCTGTATCTATGTGCATTAATGGAAACGGAATTTTAGCTGGATAAAATGCTTTTTGGGCTAGTCTTACTAACGTAATACTATCTTTTCCTCCAGAAAATAATAAAACAGGTTTTTCAAATTGCGCAACGACTTCTCTTAATATATAAATAGCTTCGCTCTCTAAAGCATCTGCCTGTAATGTTCTTTGATTCATAATTGTGTTTTTTAGATATGCAAACCACATTCTCTGTTACTTTCTACTTTTGTAGGATCAAAATATTTGAACTCATTTGGTAAATTGTATTGTTCTAAATATGTGTCTAAATCTTTGTCTGTCCAATGATAAAATGGGCTTATTTTTAGAACACCATCATTACTTTTCGATACAATATTGATACTGTCTCTAAAAGCGGTTTGCCCTTTTCTTAAGTTGGTAAACCAAACATCTGGTTGATGTTCTTTCATTGCTCTAGAAAANGGTTCTAATTTTACTTGTTTTGTAAACAGCGCATGTTTTTTATCATCTATAGATGGAACTCCTAACACCACATTTCTATGGGCCACAGTTTGCTTAGGCACATATAAATGGATGTTTAAATTCAATTTTCCGATAAGCTCTTCTGCATGTCTATAAGTTTGTACAGTATTATAACCTGTATCGCACCAAATTACCTTAATATCTTTTTTTACTTCTGTTACTGCATTTAAAATAGCTACTTCATAAGGTCTGAAATTGGTTGTAATTACAGGNTTTTCTGCTATTGAAACTGCCCATTTNACAATATCTAAAGGATTTTTATCAGATAAAAAATCATTAATTTCTTCAATATTCAAGTTCATTATTTTCCCCATTTTATTTTATTCCAAATTCGTTCATGAAAAAAGTACAACACCAATTTTGTTAAAAAATCTATAGAAGCAATAGAAGTTGCTAGTGCAATTTCTCCTGTTAAAATATAAGAAACCACCAAGGTATCTAAAGTACCTATAAGTCTCCAGCTTAATGCTTTGATAACACTACGCAAAGGTTTTTCTGAGACCCTAACCTCTTCAAAACCTTTGCTTTGTGTCTTTTTACTAAAAATTATTTGATCTAAAATCATAAATATTTAATAAACAATTCAAATAACCCTACTATTTTAGTAGAGATTACAAACATACTTTATAAAATGGAACTTATAGAACTAAAATTAAATTATTTTATAATTACCCTATAGATTTAATAGATTAATAAAAATACTAAAGTTTTATTGTGAATCTTAAAATAGATCAACTAAAAGTTAAAGAATAAAAAGTAAAACTATGGGATTATTACTGGCACAAATCTGCCAAAGAGGTGTTTCTAAAGATTTGCAATGTATTATCTCTTACTTGTAACATTAATTTGTGAACTGCACAGGTATTTTCATCTGGGCAATCATCACATTTTTCATAAAAATTTAGACTCACACAAGGCACCATAGAAATTGGACCTTCTAATACACGCATTATGGTAGTCATTTGAATTTCTGAGGCATCTTTTAGTAAATAGTAGCCACCACCTTTTCCTTTTTTAGAGCCTAAAATTCCGTTTTTTTTAAGAGTAAGTAAAATACTTTCTAAAAATTTTAAGGAGATATTTTCATTTTTAGATATGGTAGCAATTTGCACAGGCACTTTATTTTCTTGTTTTACCAAAAAAGTAAGTGCTTTGATACCGTATTTTGTTTTTTTAGAAAGCATATTTCAAAAATACGCAAATTTAATTATTTACGCATTTAGTGCTTGTTCTAAATCTGCAATAATATCTACAATATTTTCTAAACCTACAGAAACCCTAACCAAACCTTTTGTAATACCTACTTCTAACCTGTCTTTTTCAGATAATCTCCCATGCGTTGTAGATGATGGATGCGTAACAATAGTTCTGGTATCACCCAAATTTGCAGATAAAGAACACATTTTAATATGGTTTAAAAATTTTCTACCTGCTTCTATACCTCCTTTTAGTTCAAAAGCTACAATATTACCTCCTATTTTCATTTGTTTTTTTGCAATTTCATATTGCGGATGAGATTTTAAAAAAGGATATTTTACTAATTCTACATGCTCATTTTCCTCTAAAAACTGTGCAACTTTCAGCGCATTTTCAGAATGTTTTTCTACTCTAATAGCCAACGTTTCTAGACTTTTAGACAAAACCCAAGCATTAAAAGGAGACATTGCTGGCCCAGTATTTCTTGCAAACAAATAAATTTCTTGCATTAAATCTTTAGACCCCACTGTAACACCCCCTAATACACGACCTTGCCCATCAATTAATTTGGTAGCAGAGTGAATTACCAAATCTGCACCAAACTTAATAGGTTGTTGTATGTAAGGTGTTGCAAAACAATTATCAACAATAAAAATTAAATTATGTTTTTTAGCAATTTTACCAATCAATTCTAAATCTAAAATATCAACAGCAGGGTTTGTAGGTGTTTCTATGTATAAAATTTTGGTGTTTGTCTGAATTAAACTTTCTACCAAATCTACCTCGTTTACTTTAAAATAAGAAGTTTCTATATTCCATTTTGGTAAAAATTTGGTAAACATAGAATGTGTAGAACCAAATACAGATCTACAAGAAACCACATGATCTCCAGCATTTAATAAGGCAGCAAATGAAGTGAAAATTGCAGACATGCCTGTTGCAAAAGCATAACCAGCTTCTGCACCTTCCATGTGTACAATTTTATCTACAAACTCAGTGGTATTTGGATTTGTAAACCTACTATATAAATTACGTTCTTTTTCTTCTGCAAAAGAAGCNCTCATTTCTTCTGCATCNTTAAAAACAAAACTAGAGGTTACATATAAAGGTGTAGAATGCTCTGAAAACTGACTTCTTTCTGTTTGAATTCTTATGGCTTCTGTTTCGAAATGTTTGTGCATTTTGGTTGTTCGTTGTTCGTTGTTGGTTATTGGATTTTGGTGCTAACTAACCACCAAAAAACATCAATAAAAAACTAATTATTATGTTTTGCCAATCTTAAAATATCACCAAAAACGCCTCTTGCTGTTACTTTATTTCCTGCTCCTGCTCCTTGTATTACAATNGGTTGCTCTCCATAAGATTCTGTATAAATCTCGAAGATTGCGTCTGAACCTTTTAAAGAGCCTAAAGGTGAATTTTTAGAAACAGAAACCAATTTTACATCTAAGTTTCCTGTTTCTTTTGATAAATCTCCACTTAACTCTCCAATGTAACGTAAAACGTAGTTTTCTTGTTGATTTTCTTTTAGCTGTTGATATTCTTCGTTCATCAATTCTAAATTAGATAAAAAATAATCAACCGTACCTTCTCTTAAATTTTCTGGAATTAAATTGTTNATATTCACATCCTCAAACTCATTTTCTAATTCTAATTCTCTCGCTAAAATTAATAATTTTCTAGCTACATCATTACCCCCTAAATCTTCTCTTGGGTCTGGTTCTGTAAAACCAGCTTCGATTGCGTCTTTTAAAACTTTTGAAAAAGAAACATCTTGTTCAGAAAAGGTGTTGAATAAATAGCTTAAACTTCCAGAAAAAACTCCTCTAATTTTTGTGATATTTTCTCCAGATTCATGTAATAAACGAATGGTGTCAATTAAAGGTAAACCTGCACCAACATTGGTTTCGTATAGATATTGTTTTTTATATTCTTTTAATTTAGAACGTATTTCTTTGTAAAAATCAAAAGACAGTGTATTGGCAATTTTGTTACAAGAAACCAAATCGAAACCGGCTTCTATTAACGGAATATAATTTTCTACAAATGAAACACTTGCCGTATTATCTACCGCAATTAAATTTTCAAAATGATGTGTTTTTACAAACTCTATAATATCATTTACATTAGTTGTATCTTCGCCTTTTTCTTCTAAATCTTGTTCCCAATTTTTGGTAACACCNTTTTTTTCTAGCAATATTTTTTTAGAATTTGCCACTGCAAAAACATTTAATTGAATTTTTCTACGCTCTAAAACAGAAGGTGCATTTTCTATAATTTGATGTATTAGAGTACCACCAACTAAACCTTTCCCAAAAATGGCAATATTTACTTTTTTTGCGACTCCAAAAACTTGTCCATGAATTACGTTTACTGCTTTGTGCAATTCGGTTTTTTTAACTACCAAACTCACATTTTTACCGGTAACTGTATTATTGAATAATACAGGAATTATTTGGTTTTTAATTAAGGCATTGTATGGTAAATGAAACTCACTTAAATCTTGCCCAATTATAGAAATTACTGCAACATCGTCAACAATAGAAATCTGGTTTACATCTTGCGCATAAAAATCGTTTTCAAATTCTCTTTCCAGTGCTAAAACNGCTTCATTTGCTCGNTTTCCGTCAATTATTAAACCAATTCCTCTTTCTGAAGAACCTTGAGAAATGATGCTTACACTTATATTTTTTTCGCTTAAAGCTTTAAAAATACGTGCATCTACACCTACTTTACCTAACAAACCTCTTCCTTCGAAATTTAACAAAGAAACATTGTTAATTGTAGAGATAGACTTGATTCCTTTTTCGGAGGATTCTGCAGTAATTAAGGTGCCTTTATCTTCTTTTTGAAAAGTGTTTAAAATACGTAGATTGATATTTTTTTCTAATAACGGAATAATGGTTTTTGCATGTAAAATAGTTGCTCCAAAATTTGCCAATTCATTGGCTTCTGAGAAAGATAGTTTTTCTATTTTTTTAGCATCAGCCACTAAATCAGGATTTGCAGTAAAAATTCCACTTACATGCGTGTAATTTTGTAACTCATCTGCATCTAAATAATTGGCAATTAAAGCAGCAGTATAATTGCTGCCATTTCTTCCTAAAGTTGTGGTTTCTCCTTTTTCATTAGATGCAATAAAACCTGAAAGAATGTTTACAGGTTTAGTATTTTCGTTAAAATATGCAATTATATTTTCTGAAGATAAGGCATGAATAGGTTGTGCATTACCAAAGTTTTCATCGGTAATAATTAAATTTCTGGTATCTGCAGATTTTGCTACAACACCCTTTTCTTCAAGTAAACTAGCAACTAATTTTGTTGATAATAATTCGCCTTGTGCTAAAACTTCATCTTTAATTTTATTACTATAATCTCCTAATAAAGAAACACCCTCGAAAATAGTTTCTAAGGTTTTAAATTCTTTACTAAAATCTACTTTTTTACTTGGTTCTTGTTGATAAGATTTTAAAGCATCTAAAGTTGTTTTATACGCTTCTTTTTTAGCCGCTTTTTCTAAAATAGCCTCCAAATCGTTGGTTGTAGTTCCTCTAGCAGAAACAACTACCGTAAACTTTTCGCCTTTTTTATGTTTGTCTAAAATAATTTCTATGGTGTTTTGCAATCCTTTTCCGTTGGCTAAAGATTTGCCACCAAACTTTATTACTTTCATCTTTTTTGCACTATAATCTTTATTGAATATAGGTTCTATTATTTTCTGTAGTTGATCATATTCGATTAAAAATGCATCATGACCATGTACAGAATTTATTTCGTTATAGGTAACATTTTCTTTTGTTAATGCTAACTTTTTATGGGTTTCTCTGTTTTCTTCGGCTGTAAAAAATAAATCTGAATCTACACCTATAATGTGAATATTTGCTTCAACTTTATCTAAAAGACTGCTGTTTTTTTCTTCATTTTGAGTAACATCAATACTTTTTAGCAATTGATTCATCAACTTATAAGAAGATAATTGGTAACGTTCTTGCAACTTTTTGCCATGATGCAACAACCAACTCTCCACATTAAAAATATCTGAATTTTCTTTTTTAGTTCGATGAAAACGCTCTTTAAAAGATTCTGGTGTTCTGTAACACAACATCGCATGCATTCTTGCATCGTGCACAGGGTTACTAGAATTTACCAAAAATTGCTCTTGTATTTGACAATTGGCAATTAACCAATCTGTAGATTTCCAGTCTGTGGCAATGGGTAAAAAATGTTGCGTTAATTTATTATTTAAAGCAACCATTTCCCAAGCAATTCCACCACCTAAAGAACCACCAATTAATGCAAATAATTTATTTATTTTAAGTTTTTTTAATCCTTCAATAAAAATTCTAGCAACATCTCTGGCTATAAAATCTTTATAATTTTCAATTAAAAAACCATCGAAACCATTTCCAGGAATATTGAAAGATAAAATACTGTAAACCTCTGTATTTATAGCTTTTTCTTTTCCTACAATATCAATCCACCAGCCATTTTTGCCAGCAACATCACTGTTTCCTGTTAATGCATGATTGATTAAAACCACCGGTGCTGTACCTAAATCTTGACCAAAAATTTGGTAACTTAAATTCAACTCAGGGATTTTAGTCCCCAATTCTGTGGTAAAATTTTTAATTTTGATATGTTGTAATGGATATTCCAAATTTAAAGTATAAAACTTCACAGGTTTTAAAAACCTGTGAAATTCGTTTTTTTTCTAATTATATTTCTGAAAAAGCGGCTTTTAAATCTGCTTTTAAATCTTCTAAATCCTCAATACCAACAGACAATCTAATTAAATCTTGAGACACACCTGCACTTTCTTGAGCTGCCTCATCTAATTGTTGATGTGTTGTACTTGCTGGATGAATAATTAACGATTTTGTATCGCCAATATTTGCCAATAAAGAGAATATTTTAGTTTTATCTGCAATTGTTTTTGCAGCTTCAAAACCTTTTTTTGGTCCAAAAGTTACAATTCCACTTTGCCCTTTTGGTAAGTATTTTTTAGCTAAGGCATTGTATTTATTACTCTCTAAACCAGGATAGTTTACCCAAGCAACTTCCTCTTGTTGTTCTAACCATTTTGCCAATTCTAGTGCATTTTCTGAATGTTTTTGAATTCTAACAGGCAATGTTTCTAAACCTTGAATTATGTTAAATGCATTGGTTGGACTTAAAGCACCACCAAAATCACGTAAACCCTCTAAGATTAATTTAAACGTATAAGATGCAGCTCCTAAAACATCATGATATTGCAATCCATGATATCCTGCAGATGGTTCTGTAAACTCAGGGAATTTACCATTAGCCCAGTTAAAAGTTCCAGCATCTATAATTGCGCCTCCTAAAGATGTTCCTTGACCACCAATATATTTTGTAAGTGAATGAATTACAATATTTGCACCGTGTTTGATTGGGTTTAANAAAGCTGGTGTTGCTACTGTATTATCAACTATAAAAGGAACTTCTGCTTTTTTTGCTTGTATAGAAATTGCTTCTANATCTAATACATCTAATTTAGGATTTCCTAAAGATTCTACAAAAAAGGCTCTTGTATTATCTTGAACAGCAGTNTCAAAACTTTCAGGGTTTGAAGCATCTACAAAAGTAGTTGTAATNCCAAATCTTGGTAATGTAACGCTTAAAAGATTGTAAGTTCCACCATATAAACTACTAGAAGCCACAATATGATCTCCAGCTTTTAACAAGGTTAGCAAACCAGTTGAAATGGCCGCTGTACCAGAAGCAAAAACTACAGCTCCNATACCACCTTCTACAGCCGCTAAACGATCTTGCAAAATTTGATTGGTTGGGTTGTTTAACCTTGTGTAAATAAACCCTAATTCTTGTAGCGAAAAAAGATTTGCTGCATGTTCTGAATTGTTAAAAACATACGATGATGTTTGGTAAATTGGCACTGCTCTTGTACCTCCATTGGCTGCTACATCATGTCCTGCGTGCAACGCATTGGTTGCTAATTTTTGTGTACTCATTTTTCTATTTTTTTTGAGTTAATTTAAATTCCTGTCTGTTCAGGAACAGTTTTTAAAAGAAACACAATTTTTAAATTGTGAATCAATTTCTGATTAAACCAAAAGTCAAATGCATCAGATTCTTTTTTTTTGCTGATGTACTTACTAGAAAAATGTTATTAAGAATTATTCAATTACACGAACGTGCAATTGTTTTGGGTTATCTATCTAATTTCTGATAAATGAATCTGAAACTAAGTAGAATTTAGCACCTTCTTTTCCTCTTGAAAAGGGTTGCTAAGGCTTCAAAGGGTCTAATCCCTCCACCTTTCTTGATAACATTTCAATAAGTTATTGAACTTTGTGAGTGCAAATATATGTTTAGAAAAATTTAATATCCAAATTAAAAAGTAGTTTTTTTAATTTTAATACAGATTATTTAATTAAAAGCTCAAAAAATTCATCATTCTTTAAAAAGAAAAGCATAAAGAGCCTAATATTGTTTAATTAATGATACTATCAAAAAAAATTATTGTAAAATTATGTTCAATTATATTTTTATAATGTAGCTTTGCACCAAACTTAGAGGAAAAATTTGAACTGATTGCAACCTCATTAAAAAAATGCTAAAGCAGTAAATCCCTACTNCTTTTAGCGNCCTTGCAATCAAAATTTATTTTTCATTTAAATTATTTTAAATAAAAAAACAATATTATGTCATATTTATTTACCTCAGAAAGTGTTTCTGAAGGACACCCAGATAAAGTTGCAGATCAAATTTCTGATGCATTAATAGATAATTTTTTAGCTTTTGATAAAAGTAGTAAAGTTGCTTGCGAAACCATGGTTACAACAGGACAAGTTATTTTGGCTGGTGAAGTCAAATCTAAAACTTATTTAGATGTTCAACAAATTGCTAGAGACGTAATTAATAAAATTGGTTATACCAAGGGAGAATATATGTTTGATGGAAATTCGTGTGGGGTTTTATCTGCCATACACGAACAATCTCCAGATATTAACCAAGGTGTAGATAGATCTAGCCCAGAAGAACAAGGTGCAGGAGACCAAGGTATGATGTTTGGTTATGCAACAGATGAGACAGAAAATTANATGCCTTTGGCGTTAGAATTATCTCATAGATTACTTAAAGAATTGGCTGCTTTAAGAAGAGAAAATAATGATATTACTTATTTAAGACCAGACGCAAAAAGNCAAGTAACTATTGAGTATTCTGATGACAATAAACCTCAAAGAATAGACGCTATTGTTATTTCTACACAACATGATGATTTTGATAAATCTGATGATGTCATGTTAGCAAAAATCAAAAAAGATATCGTAGAAATTTTAATTCCGAGAGTGGTTGCAAAACTACCAAATCACATTCAAAAATTATTTACAGATAATATTACCTACCATATAAACCCAACTGGTGTTTTTGTAATTGGAGGGCCTCATGGAGACACTGGTTTAACAGGAAGAAAAATTATTGTTGATACTTATGGTGGTAAAGGTGCACATGGTGGAGG
>JGI26086J50260_1002095_pt1 | contig 10990 bp, 11 predicted proteins | sample SaaInl3SG_22_DNA_FD_50260 | JGI IMG/M metagenome (IMG submission 50260)
TCTAGTTAATAACCCTTCTTTTTTTATTTAATTCTTTTCGAAGATATGGGGTTTATTATTGTTTGTTAGTAGCTACAATAATTATTTGATTAAAAAATTGACTTTATGACTTATCAGAAGTTTTAAACTAGAGATTTAGAAAAAATCTTTTGAAAATCAATTATTTAGATTAGTTTTTAACGCTTTTAANTACNTAATTAACAATTATATTTTAATTCTTTTGATAGCGTTTTAACGTTAATAACTATAATATTTATATTGATTATTAGTAGAAAAAAGAGAATAAATAAGTCTTGTTTACTAGCTCAAAATATCGCACTACATTTATTGTTTAATAATCATAATGATAGTTATTAAGATCTATTAACTACCTATCAACAATCAAAACCCTGTTCTCAACATGAAACTAGCCATTGGAAATGATCATGCCGGAGCTGATCTTAAGAAAAAAATAGTAGACCTACTTGAAGAACAAAAAATAGAGGTTATAAATTATGGAACTNATCAAAAAGAATCAGTTGATTATCCTGATTTTGCTCATCCGGTAGGTATNTCAATACAAGAAAATAAAGCTGATCTAGCCATAGTAATTTGTGGTAGTGGTAATGGAGTAAATATGGTAGTCAACAAATATCCTAAAGTTAGATCTGCTTTATGTTGGAATACTGAATTAGCAACTCTAGCTAGAAGCCATAATAACGCTAATATACTAGCAATCCCAGCGCGTTTTGTTTCAGAAGAAGTTGCTATTGAAATGGTAGATACTTTTTTAACAACCCCTTTTGAGGGTGGTAGACATCAAAATAGAGTAGAAAAGATTTAGATATGGAATTAAAATCTTTTAAGGAATTAGATAGTTCTGAACTCTATGAAATATTAAAACTTAGGGCAGAGGTATTTATTATTGAACAAGACTGCAATTATTTAGACCCTGATGGTCAAGATTTCAGTGCCTACCATCTTTATGATAAAAAGGGAGGTCAAATCGTCTCTTATGCACGCCTTTATGAATCAAATGAATATTGTCATATTGGTAGGGTACTCACTTCTAAATCTGTTAGAAGAGAGGGTTATGGTATTANCCTAATGAACGAAGCAATCAAGCATTGTAAATCGCTATATCCGAATAAAGATATTATTATATCTGCACAAGAATATCTTTTAAAATTCTACAGAGATTTTGGGTTTGTGGCTGAAGGAGAACGTTATTTTGAAGATAATTTACCTCACTTCAAAATGAGAATCAANTTGTNTTAATCCTTTATTCAAAGCTGCTGTAATTTTATCTGATTGTTCCAAATTAGAAGTAGCTAAATAACTAATAGCTAGGTGAATTGGGTATTCCTTAAATCGTTCATGTTTTCTATATCCTTCTCTAAGAATTCGTTTAGCTCGGTTTCGATCAACAGCCTTTTTAAATAACCGTTTAGGAGCAGAAAATAAAATTTTAGAATCTAGATTATCATTGATGATNTAATGAAAACGCAAAGGATAAGTTGTAAAACTTTTACCCTCTTTAAACAANAGGGTAATTTGTTTATCAGATTTTAATTTTGCCTGTTTAGGGAGCTTGGTAGACATTATTTTCTTTATCTATATCTGCCATACGGCCTGTTGGGTCGATTTCTATTTTATCTATTTCAAGACCTTCTAAGGTGAAAGAATAAGAAGGTTTAGCCCAAGACCAATCTTTTAAAATTATAACCTGGTTCGATTCTTTTTCACCACGCATTTCAGCCAGAGGGATATAATAGCTTAATTGATNGCCATTTTTAAGAGTTACAACAACGTCTAGAGGCATTGGCATTAAACCAACTCTCTTTAAAGTAACCACGGTATTTTGATCATTATTAGAAACTTTATCTACCGCATAATCAATGGTGTTTGTGGTTTGAGTCCAATCTTGCAGGTACCAACCTAAATGCATACCACTTAATTTTTCAGCCGTTCTAATGATGTCTGTTGGGGTAGGGTGAGTAAANTTAAAGTCTGAATAATACTTTTTTAATGTTTGAGCCAGNGCTTCTTCTCCAATAATGTAACCTAGTTGAGAAAGAAAAACAGAACCTTTGGAATAGGCGCCAATACTGTAGGTATAATTGAAATTATATCGATCAGAGTGAGTAGTTAAAGGTTGTTCGTTACCTGATTTCACTAAACTGTAATAACCCCTATAACTTGATAAGTAAGGCTGTTCGTTTTTACGATCCATAATTTCATTCATGCACCAGCTTGATATATACGAAGTGAAGCCTTCATCCATCCAAGCGTGTTTTCCTTCGTTGGTAGCTAGTACATGTTGAAACCATGAGTGAGCTAATTCATGAACCATTACACCAACCAAACTAGAAAAACTTCTTTCACCAGTTACTAATGTCCCCATAGCATATTCCATACCACCATCACCTCCTTGAATAACACTGTATTGTTTGTAAGGATAAGGGCCTATATGCGTATTGAAGTATTTCATTGCATCAGCAGTTTTCGGCTGTAATCCTTTCCAGTTCTCTACTAGCTCCTCTTTGTTTTTATAAAAGAAATGTAATGTTATACCATCTTCTGTGATTAGTTGATCGTGAACATAATCAGGATCAGCAGCCCACATGAAGTCGTGAACATTTGGAGCTATGAAATGCCAAGACAACTTTTGTTGTTTACGCTTTATTCTAGGCTCAACTTCACTGTAGCCATGACCGATTTCATCGGGATTTTGAAGGTATCCACTAGCGGCAACAGTGTAAGTTTATCGATATGTAAGGTTACATCAAAATCCCCCCATACTCCGTGAAATTCTCTAGCGATATACGGGTAGGCGTGCCACCCTTCAAAATCATATTCAACCATTTTCGGATACCACTGACTCATAGACAAAGCAATACCCTCTTTACTGTTTCTTCCAGATCTACGAATTTGTAAAGGAACTTGGCCCTGAAAGTCGAATTCGAGGATCGTTTGCTCCCCTGGTTTTAATGGATCATTAAGGTTAACTACTAAAANGGTTTCTTCCTCTTCTATTTTAAGCGCTATATCTCCATTTTGAGTCATATTAGAAACGTGTAGAAAGCCTTTCTCATCATCAGAAAGTTGGGCGATACGACTAAACTTATTTTCATCGACCATTCTAGAATCTGGGTCTGCTATCGATTGTAAGCGATGATCCATATCACTCCCCGGCTGAAATGCATTGAAATACAAGTGAAAAAAAACACGATTTAANGTTTCGGGAGAATTATTGGTATAAACTACTTTTGAGGTCCCGGCGTAGGTGTAATCTTCTACATTAACATCTACATTCATTTGGTAGCTTATTTCTTGTTGCCAATATCCTGGTTGTTTTTGAGCCAAACAGGTTAAAAATGTAACACTGAAAAGAAAAGCAAAAAGGTTTTTCATGTTAGTATCTATTTTGAGCTAATAATAACGCGTTATACAAATTTACAATACCTCCAGACTTGCTGAATCTANCAAAAGAATTGATTTCTTCATTGTCGGGTGTTAATACGCTAATAGGAAGTCTAATACTGCTATCCATAAGAATTTTCTTAAGATCAGAACCCTTGTGTTTTGGGAAATAAGCCGCGATCCATGCTGCCACTCCAGAAACAACAGGCGCAGCCATTGAAGTGCCCCCTTGAAATGCAAATACACCGTTAGGCATACTAGAGTAAATATCTTCTCCTGGCGCGAATAAATCGACTTTTTCTTTCCCATAATTTGAGAAGTCCGCAATTAGTCCTTGGTTGAAATAGGGGGCCAGTGCCCCAACAGACAAAAAATTAGAAGCGAATTCCGTATTAAAATCTGGCTGGTCGTCAGGATAATTTGTGTTTTTCATGACGTCTAAATCTTCTGACTCATTACCCGCCGCATGCACAATAAGCGCCCCGTTACTTTCAGCATACGAAATAGCCTCTTCAACCCATTTTCGATTGGGAGAAAAGGATTTTCCGAAGCTACAGTTAATAATTTTTGCACCATTATCTGCCGCGTATCGAATAGCTAGCGCAACGTCCTTATCATATTCATCTCCTGCAGGTACGGTTCTTAAAATCATAAGTTTTGCAAAAGGGGCTATTTGAGAGACAATTCCAGCCACATGTGTTCCGTGCGATTCTTCTATTACGCGGTTGATTACGTTTCCATTACCGTAACCCTTATCAGTTATATCGTAAGGATCGTCTCCTATCAACGTTCTACCGTCATAATTTACGTTGAGATTGTAGTCGGAACGTTCGGTGTAATAGGTTACGCCCTCAAAAAGGTCTTTGATCAACAAATCTGCACGATCGGTATAACTTAAAAACTGAAGAGCCAAGGCTTTTTGTTGAGCAATAAACGCCGATTCAGGTGTAAATTTTCTAAGAGACTCAGAGTTAAATTGATCGTCGTTTAATAGAACAGACAAGGTGTCAACTGCCGATTTGGCCAATTCATAGATTCGCCTNTATTGTCTTTTGTTCTCTTCTGCTTTTGGCAGTTCTTTTTCTAGAATGANGCGCGCTCTTTTTAACTGCTCCTCATCGCCAATTTCTTTTGCTATCATTCTAATGTATTCCATTTGTTCATAGTAACTCTCTCCTAGAAAATTATATCCATGAACGTCATCCACAAACCCGTTAACATCATCGTCTATGTTGTTGCCGGGAATTTCATCTTCATTTACCCAGAGGTTATTGTCGAAAACAGGGTGATTGATATCTACGCCTGAATCAATAATAGCCACGATTACTTCAGAAGCTTTTCGATTACCAACGACAGCCTTAGTTTTTTCAAAAGATATACCCGGCAGGGCATCTAAGATTGGGTCTGAGAAAAACCAACGTTTTTTTACCTCATCACTTAAGGTTTTACGTTCAGTTATTGAGGACACTTTTATAGGAGTTTCATCCTTAAAGATTCTTGTAGAAGAACAACCAACCCAGAGGGCTGATGATGTTAAGACAAAAAAGTATCGCCAAAAGGTATTTTTCATTTTATTCAAAATATTCATTGAATTGAAAGGACTGATTTAAACGAATTCCTTTCTCTGTTTGTTTAAGAGATATAAGCTCGTTATGAGCATCGTGTTCGAAGAGCAAAAGATAATCGTTTTTCAAGGCTTCTTCCAAGAAATTAGATTTCTCTTTTAGGGTGAGGAGCGGACGCATATCAAAGCTCATCACNTAGGCAATTGGCAAGTGTCCAGCAGTGGCGATTAGGTCTCCAGTAAAGAAGATTTTTTTACCACGATAGGGTATAAGAGGAAGTACCTGCTTCTCGGTATGCCCATCAAAGTATCTAAGCTCGAAGGGAAATCTCGTGTTATCACCTATAAAGCAAAGCTGGCCAGACTCTTTTAAAGGGATTAAATTCTCTCCTAAAAAGGAGGCTTTTTCTCTGAGGTTTGGGTTCATTGCCCAATCCCAGTGNTCCTTAGAGGTCCAATATTTTGCGTTTTTAAAACGCGGATTAAGTTCGCCCCTGGGTGTTCGCAATACAGCTCCTCCAACATGATCAAAATGTAGATGAGTAAGAAGGACGTCGGTGATTTGGTCAGGATGAAACCCTTTTTCAAGAATGCTTTTTTCAAGACTATGATCCCCCCACAATCCGTAGTGGGAAAAGAACTTTTCACTTTGTTTATCCCCCATTCCTGTATCTACCAGAATTAATTGATCCCTTGTTTCAATGAGCAAACATCGAGCAGCGAGATCGATTTGNTTGTTGTCGTCTGCCGGATTAGTTCTTTGCCAAATGCTTTTGGGAACAACNCCAAACATAGCCCCTCCGTCTAGTTTGAAATTTCCCGATTCGATGATATGGAGTTGCATGCGAGTGTTTCTATAAGTTCACGTCCGAAATAAACCAAAGCCTTTACCTCTGTTGGGCTCAGTAGCCGGTCCTTTTTAAGTATGAGCAGTTCATTTCCGCTAGATTCGATAAGGTATATAGGGCTGCTCTCTATCAAGAAAATAAGTTCTTTACTAAAGAGACTTCTGATTTTATCAGGTTGAGATCCACTCAGGTGAAATTTACGATTAAAATAGTTGTGACCTTCGACGGTTAAGTCCCCAAATCCTGCAATTGCATTTAAACGGTCTAATAAACCTTCTTTGTCTAACACGAAGGAGGGTATGTTGCTTTCTAGCTTGATGGTAAGTGCAGTTACTCTGGCTGATTCGCGCGCAATAAATTCTCCCTCGTTGAAAACGATGTCTTGTACCACACCGTTTGATATAGGATCAACAAGGGTGTTATAAATATGAACAATAGGTTTGGTTTCGAAAAAAAGAAATCGATACAAAGAAGGATCTATTGGCTGGTTTTTAGCACAGTATTCCCACCCNTATTCTTTCGACATTTTAGANAGGTTCTCTTGTCTNCGGCTAAACAATTTTTCTATAGAACCAAGCGTATTCTCTGTTGTCAGGTTTCTAACNGCAAAGGGGTGAGAAGAACTTGCCCCGTGAAGATCGAGACCAATAGTTGAAACNGTGCCTCCTTTTTTCTCAAAAGAGGCAATATAGTTTTCAACGGTTTGCATAGCGCTGTGGTCTACAAATTCACAAAGCGAAAAGTCGATAACAACCGTTTTTGTTGCACCAATAGCGTCCAGTTTTGACTTGAGCTTGAAGAGATTTAAGAACGAACAAAAGTATTTAACACTGACATAGAAAGAGTCGGTGTCCTTTTCTTTGAATGCAAGAACGTTGGGCTGAAACAGGTGCAGTAAAAAAAGCAAGGGCCTTCTAGTGATGACAAAATGAGATAGCAAGGTAATTAGAGTGCCTAGAAAAATTCCCGTAATAATATTAGTACTTAAAGTAATGAGGGAGGTTGCTATAAGAATGAGCAGCTGTTCTTTCCCCACTTTTACTGCCGCAACTAGCTTGAGGGGGTGAGCCAATTTATATCCTGTATAGACCAAAATAGCCGCAAGCGCAGAAAGCGGAACCCGATTTAGAAGCTTGCTAAAGAACAGAATAAACAAAAGCAGAAACACTCCATGAAAAAAGTTGGACGACCGATTATTGGCTTGCTGGGTCACATTTACCGAACTTCTTGAGATCACCGTTACCACGTTAAGCCCTCCGAGAAATCCACTAATCGCTGTAGCGACACCAAGGGCCCGAAGGTCTTTGTTTGCGTTAGACCTTCTTCTTTGAGGATCTAAGTTATCTACCGCTTTAATTGACAAAAGAGATTCTACACTGCCGATTACCGCAATAGTAATAGCCACCGACCAAAGCCCCCAAGAATTGATTAAATCAAAGTTCGGGTGGTAAATCATACTTTCTNCCGAATCAGGAAGCTGTATAAAGAGTTCGGGTCGAATAGGGTTTTCTATCCCCCTCAACTGACAGTAATAACTATAACCAACGGCCAAGAGAATCACCCACATGGGAGAGGGAATTTGCTGATAATATCGGTTTCGTATAGATGAATTGAAAAGTAGTATAACCAGAGAAACAACTCCCAACAATCCCGCAGCAAGNGTTGATGCTGATTCAGGTGCAGACTGAACAAACTCAGTAACGACCAAGGGGAGCTTGAGCAATTTAATTAAAGGGTTTCCGTCCCCTGCTTCAAGCCCAAGCATGATGGGGAACTGCTTTACAAGAAGACTTAAACCAATTGCAGCCAGCATCCCTTCAATAGCAGAGGCAGGAAAAAACTCTGCTAGTTTTCCCATCCGTAGAACCCCTAATAAGAGATAAGAATTCCAGCCAAAGTAATCGCCGCAAGGGTATGGGTATAACCTAGAAAAAGATCGCCTCCACCCAGGGTGGTAACTGCGGTAAGAAGTACTACCACTAAGCTATATCCAGGTCCAGAGATGGTAACGTAAGACCCACCCAAAAGAGCAACAACGACACCCCCTACAACCGCAGAAACAATACCTGCGGTGGCCGGCATTCCACTTGCTACGGCGAGACTTAAACCTAAAGGCAAGGCAATAAGAGACACTACAAACCCCGCGAATAGGTTTTTGGGTAACGATGATATGAATTGATTTCTTGTCATTTTGCTCTACAGATCAGTAAGTCTGATGGTAGATCAGACAAAATGAATTCAATGTCTCGTGTTATGATTCGGCTTAAAAGAGAGGTTTTGACAGGAGCGTCCATTACCAAAAGATCAGCCCGGGTTACCTCAGCGTAATGACCGATTGAATAACCTCTTTTGCCGAAAATTGCCTGCTTTTGAACACTAATCGAATCGGTAAGTACTGCTGGAAGCTGGTCGATGAGCTCCTGCAACCCTTCGATTTTCCTCGGCCTCTAAAACTCGTTTTTTTCTAAGACTTCGAATAAGGCTTCGGTCATCATCAACAATTACCTTGACCGATTTGTTGGCAATTTCTTCTACAATGGTAGCCTTGTTTGCACCTAGACACTGGGCTGAATAGAAAGCCTGAAAAAGGGTGTTAGGGAGCGTGCTTGTTTTAAAACCACTAATCACAACATTCTTGCAAGCTACGCGTTCTACCGCAGGCTTGATTAGTAGCAATACCGAACACTTAACGGATCGGGTAAGTTTACGTGCGACCGAACCTACATAAAATCGAAAGAGCGACTCGTGCTGCACAGCTCCTAAGACCAAAAGATCGATAGATAAACTTTCGGTAGAATCTAGAAGAGTGGTGTGCGGGTCACCCGTTATCCAGTGATACTCACAAACTCTTGAGGNTGATGCAGTTGCATCAACAATTGAACTTACTTTTTTCTGCTTTTCTTCAGTTTTTTCACCCACATGGAGCAGAATGAGTTCAGAATCAAAAAACTCAGCGAGACGCACTACCTCATGCAAATTACTCTCAAGGCTTGGCGAAAACGCAAAACCGAAGAGCATTCGTTTAAAAGGGTTGTGCTGGTGTAAGCTTTGATTCATAGCCCGTTTTTAGGGCTAAGAAGATACTAAATTCTATGCTTAGTCATTTAGTTTTAACACCGCCATGAATGCTTGTTGCGGGATTTCAACATTTCCGATTTGACGCATTCGTTTCTTTCCTTTTTTCTGCTTTTCAAGAAGTTTTCGTTTACGAGAAATGTCTCCTCCGTAACACTTGGCTGTCACGTCTTTNCGTAAAGCCTTGATGGTTTCTCGAGAGATGATTTTNGCTCCGATAGCTGCCTGAATTGGAATGTCGAACTGTTGTCTTGGGATGAGCTCTTTAAGTTTTTCGCACATTTTTTTACCGATTGTATGTGCGTTGTCAAAGTGAACGAGGGCAGACAAAGCGTCAACAGGTTGAGCGTTCAATAGAATATCTACACGAACCAGCTTAGATTCGCGCATCCCGATCGGGCTATAATCGAAAGAGGCGTATCCTTTAGAAATGGTCTTCAAACGATCGTAAAAATCAAAAACAATTTCGGCCAGGGGCATATCAAAACTAAGCTCAACTCTTTCGGGAGTCAGATAAGTTTGATTCGTAATATTCCCTCGTTTCTCAATACAAAGCGACATCACATTACCCACAAAGTCTGATTTGGTGATAATAGAAGCTTTGATGTAGGGCTCTTCTACTCGATCTAATCCAGAAGGGTCTGGAAGATCAGAGGGATTGTTTACAATGATTGACTGATTAGGGTTTTTCTTGTTGAAGGCGTGATAGCTTACGTTGGGAACTGTTGTAATCACCGTCATGTCAAATTCACGCTCTAATCGCTCTTGAATGATCTCCATGTGAAGCATTCCTAAGAACCCACAACGAAAACCAAANCCTAGTGCTGCCGAGCTTTCTGGGGCGAAAACCAGAGAAGCATCGTTTAATTGAAGCTTTTCCATCGAAGCCCGAAGCTCTTCATAGTCTTCGGTATCTACAGGATAAATACCCGCAAAAACCATCGGTTTTACTTCTTCAAAACCCTCGATTGCGGAGGTAGATTTTCTATCGGTTAAGGTAACAGTGTCCCCCACCTTTACCTCTCGAGCATCTTTGATNCCCGTAATTAGATACCCTACATCTCCTGTGTGAATCTCTTTTTTTGGTTCTTGTTTCAGTCTAAGNGTACCAATTTCGTCGGCGAAATAGTTTTTCCCCGTTGCCATAAAGGTGATACGATCTCCTTTTTTAATNGAACCGTTAAGAATTCTAAAATAGGTTTCAACGCCCCTAAACGGATTGTAAACTGAGTCGAAAACCAGAGCTTGCAAAGGCTCATCAGGACTACCTTTTGGAGCCGGAACACGATCGATAATTGCCTTTAAAATGTTTTCAATTCCCAAGCCTGTTTTAGCACTTGCAGGGATAACCTCTGAAGGATCGCAACCAAGCAGATTTACGATGTCGTCGGTTACCTCCTCAGGATTAGCACTTGGCAGGTCGACCTTATTCAAGACCGGAATAATCTCTAGGTCATTTTCAAGCGCTAAGTATAAGTTTGAAATGGTTTGTGCCTGAATACTTTGCGCTGCATCTACAATAAGCAAAGCCCCTTCACAAGCGGCAATCGATCTCGACACTTCGTATGAGAAATCTACGTGGCCGGGAGTGTCAATAAGATTCAAGATGTATTCTTCACCTTCATAGGTATAGTTCATTTGAATCGCATGACTTTTAATAGTAATCCCTCGCTCTCTTTCAAGATCCATGTTGTCAAGAAGCTGATCCTGCTTCTCTCTTTCAGTGACAGAACCTGTAAAATCTAAAAGTCGATCAGCCAAGGTGCTTTTACCATGGTCAATGTGAGCGATAATGCAAAAATTTCGAATGTTTTTCATAGCCAAAACAGGGCTGCACATAATGATTTGCAGGCAAGCAAAGATAATCCATTATTTTTGCTATAAAATCGAACGGTTTGGTGAAAATTGCAGACATAGAACTTCCTGAATTTCCACTGCTTCTAGCTCCAATGGAAGACGTGAGCGACCCCCCGTTCAGAGCCTTGTGTAAGGAACAGGGGGCAGATGTGGTTTACACCGAATTTATTTCTTCTGAAGGCCTTATTCGAGATGCTGCAAAATCGGTGATCAAACTAGACATTTATGAAAAAGAACGACCCGT
>JGI26086J50260_1002097_pt1 | contig 10989 bp, 10 predicted proteins | sample SaaInl3SG_22_DNA_FD_50260 | JGI IMG/M metagenome (IMG submission 50260)
GGGGTGTTGCTGTTTGATCAAGGCGCTGAGTTTTTCAAATACACGCTTGAACGCCCCAGACCATGTCATGAAGTAGAAGGTTTGAGAGTTTTAGCACATTGCAGTCCATTTGGGTTTTTTAGTGCCCATGCAGCAAACAGCTTTGGACTTGCTTTTCTTTTTCGAAAATGGTTGCACTCAAGCTGGTTCCCAATCCTATTACTTGTGGCCATCCTTCAAAGTTTTTCACGTATTCATTTAGGCGTACACTATCCATCAGATTTGCTTGCCGGAGCACTATGGGGATTTCTCATTAGTTTCGTCTTACATAAAATCGAATCTACATGGAGTTAAATGCAATGGCCTATCTGGCAGTGTTTGTTGGCGGTGGAGGTGGTTCTGTTCTGCGATTTGCAATGTCAAAGGCCATCGTCGCAAACGAATGGCTTCAAGGACACTGGGCTACATTACTCATTAATGTTTTAGCAAGCATTGTCTTAGTCGTCATTGTCGATGCCTATGACGATAAGTCTAAACACATGTACTTATTACTTTTAGGAACTGGATTTTGCGGTGGGTGGTCCACTTTTAGTACTTTTTCGATGGAGACGATCCACTTGCTTAGTGCGGGAAGAACTATAGAGGCCGTTCTTTATGTGAGTCTATCTGTACTTCTCGGTGTAGGAGCCGCCTTTGCTACCGTGGTTTGGCTCAGCCGTGAACACACATCGTAATTATTAGCGAAGCAAACTGAGGTGGCCTCGCTTTTCGATCAATTTATCATTCTGCCCTTTCGCAAAAACCGTCCAGGTATACACCCCTTGAATGGCTTCTTTTCCGTTGGGATGCATACCGTCCCAACCTGTTGATGGATCGGTAGTTTCGAATAATACTTCTCCCCAACGATTAAAGATTTTGAAACTAAATTCTTTGATTCCAACAGCGGTCGCAAAGAAAATTTCATTCTTTCCATCACCATCTGGCGTGAAGGCATTAGGAACGAAAATGAGGGTCTCTGGATTGATTCGAATAGTTGCCTTGGAAGTATCTGGACAATCAAACGTATTTATAACGACATGTTCCACCTCAAACCAACCGGTGTCGGTGTAGGAATGATTGAATTGGGCTTGATTGTAATAAATACTACCATCACCCATGTTCGTTAGGATGTCGTCTGTTGGATCAGCAGCTAAGTCCGTGATTTCAATATTCGAAGTGTAAATGGTGGCGTTCGTAGGATCTGCAACGAAGGAACTGGTTGGTGATGGATATACCGTAATGAAATCGGCATACGAAACAGTGATTGTATCCGTGCATCCTTCAATGAAATAAATAGTGAGGTTTAAATCATATGTTCCCGGATTGGCATAGGTATAGACAGCATTGCTATCATTGCTCAACACACCATCCCCGAAATCCCAATTGTAAATGACTTGCCCGTCTGTTATCGTGCTGTCCCAGAAGGCAACGGTAAATGGNGCACATCCTATTTGGTTTTCAACACTAACGTTGGTTTCGGGTCTTCTATAGATACGAATCGTATCAAGAAACGTGTCCTCACAACCGTTTTCCTCAATGGTAAGACTCACATAGTGATCCCCCCAAGTGNTAAATACNATGGGCGGTGGGTTCCAACCGGTAAATGTTGGAATGCTTGCGTCCAAACCGAAGTCCCAATTGGCCACNGCATTTCCTCCGTTCGAGCTTTGATTTTGAAAGGTGATTAAGTTCTCATCAAAACAAACGGGTCCGGTGAAAGAAAACGCAGGATTTACCGGATTGTAAAGTTCATAGGTGACTTCTGCGGTATCTGTACAGGGGTATCCTGGGTTCAAAATCAATTGAATGGTATAGGTACCCGTATCGCCATAAGTATAGGTAGGGTTTTGACCCGTGGCCGAAGCGCCTTGATTGTTTGGGTCATTGAACAACCAAAGGTAGTTCGTCCCATTGTAGGAACTGTCTAAAAAGGTAACCGTGGTTCCATTACATATGGTATTGGGCTGAAAATCTTGTGGGGTTGGATTGGAGACTACATTGCTCTGGCAAACCATTACATTGAACTGATAATCCCGCCTTAGCGTTGAAAGCAGGACGCCATTTGAGTCGTATTCCTCCGCACACACGGCGAATACGTATTGCCCTACACCAGTTGGAGTTCCCGTGAGTATACCTGTACTGCTATTGATAGCGACCGTAGGAGAGGTGGGTAGTGGGTAACCTGTGGAGTAAGGGAATAAAAATGGGACCGGGGTATAAGGCGGAGCGCTTGGAGGGTTCGGTGCAGGACTCTTTTGCGAACCTCCGTGTAACGGTTGACATAAAGAATAAAAAACACTATCGCCGTCCAATTCTAAAACAGCGAAATTAATATTCAAGCTGTCGTCCTTACACATGACAATAGGTGGGTCTGAAATAAAGGCGCAACTGCTGTTACAGACAGAATCTTGTGGAGGTATTTTAATATAATAGGAACTGCCCCAAGTACCTGAATTCGCAACATTTGAAATGGTGTTGTTTCTACAGCAGCGCTGGTACGTAATGGTGTATCCGTGGGTCGCTGGCTGCAAGGTTACGTTCGTCGTATAGGTCGCTTTTTCCGTACACACATTCGGCGGTGTTTGGAGGCAAGGGTTATTTACCACTGCGGGTATCCCTACAATGGGCCCGCGCGCCACCATCACTGTTTGAACAACTGTATTTTGATTGGGACCGCCGTAAATAGTTATAGGTGCTTGCATGTCGAAAGGCGCGCCGCTCGAATTGCAATCCCGATAAATCGTCAGTCGTATTTGGTAGGTATTGCCATTCGTTCCCGTTCCCACACATTTGTAGGAGATTTCACCACCCACTAAATGCGCCGCCTTCGATGAGAAGGAGAGGAGAAACAGGGTGATAAATAGAACGATTCTACGCATGGTTTAAATCTACCAATAATTATGCCCCAACAAACAATTAGAGTATGGCTAAAGTTCTCAGTGGCAGCACATGCTCAAAACCATTTTCCTTTAACCACTGCTGATTTTTAGAATAACGGGTGACTAACACGAAATCACCGCCCCAACCACCTAAGCTCTTCACCGCCCCGTTGTATCCTTTGAAGAGGTGTTCACTCACGGGCAGAAGTCCTAAATGGCCTCCTATAAGTTGTTCGTGCTCGCGCATTACAGATTCTAGACGCTCCATAGTGGATGCGTTAATAAAGGCAGAGGTGAGTGCGTTGATTTCTTCGATTTGCTGCGGGTTAAAGGGCTGTTTTTGTACCAAGGCTAAGCTTTCAGAAGTCAATTGCTTCTTACCGCTGAAAACGAAGGCGAGATCATCCCCGAAATCCGCAGACCACCCCACGGGTGTGGCTTCAGCGGAACCTTTTTCGATACGATAAAGAATGGGGCCTGCAGCAGATGCGCATGCCAGGTCGTAACCGCTTCCGCCGTGCGCTTCATGAAAGAAATCTAAAGGATCTAGATTCGCGAATTGGGCAAGTAAACTGGTAAAAGTACTGGAGGAACCTAGACCCCAACTGCGGTCAAATTCAAGATGAGTTTCAAAATGAAGTCCCCCCGTTAGTTTATTGCTGTTAGCCGCTACAATTTGAAGTTGCTTTACCAGATGTTGGGCTTCCTTTGGCTGGTCCGTTTTTACTATTTCGAGTTGTGAACTAAGCAGTACATCAAGCCAACAGTCGCCTTGAACGGTATATGCTTGCCAGTGAATGTTTGGCGAGTCAAAAGATCGAACATACATCTTTTGGCCTAAAGTTGTAGGTACGGCTAAACCAGTCGCCCCCTGGGTAATGGCATATTCTCCAGTGAGTAATAGCTTGCCGTGGGCATAAAATTCCTTCACTGTTTATTGGCCGACTTTGGGAACGGGAACACCGCGTAATTCACAGAAATAATTCACTACTTCTCTATGATGAGGAACTTTGTCTTTGAAGTAATTCGCGATATGGATTTTCTCCTCTGGTGTAGCTTCAAGCTGCGTTAAAATATTCATCAAGTGCATTTTCATATGACCTTTTTGAATACCTGTAGTTACTAAGGCACGTAATGCAGCAAAATTCTGTGCGAGGCCACTGACGGCTACTATACCCATTAATTCTTCAGCATCGGGATTTCCGAGCATTTCCAGACTTTTAACCACTAGGGGATGCAGCTTTGTCAATCCCCCAACAACGCCAAGCGATAATGGGATTTCTATCCAAAAAGTAAATACGCCGTCCTCTACATTACAGCCGGTAAGGCTCTTGTAACTGCCTGAACGCGAGGCATGGGTGTGACAGGCGGCTTCTACCGCACGGAAGTCATTTCCTGTTGCAATAATCACCCCATCGATACCGTTCATGATGCCTTTGTTGTGAGTGGTCGCTCTATAGGGTTCAGCATTAGCGATTGCGATTGCGCGCTCGAATTTTCGGACGAATTCCGCTGCGCTTACTCCTTCGCTTGCCAATTCTTCTACTGGACAACTTACACTTGCACGAACGATACAGCGGGGAGTGTAGTTACTTAGAATACGCATCACTACTTCAAGTGAGTTAACATCTAAGCGGTCATGGCTCGATACAAAATTTTCAAGACACTTCGCCATCTCCTCTAGGTTGGAGTTGATGAAGTTTGCCCCCATGGAATCACAGGTTTCGAAAGTGACTTCCAATTGGTAATACGCTTCGAGACGATCGGTAGCATCAATAAATTTGATTGATGTGATACCGCCACCCCGCGCCTCCATATTTGCAGTGAGCTCTGCAGTTGCTCGCGCAATTCTTGTTCAAGTGAACTAAAATCTTCTTTTAAAGCACTGGCATCGCCTGTATACATGAAATGTACATGACCAATTTTTTCCGTACCCAATACCTCGGTTTTGAAACCGCCACGGGCCATCCAAAATGCAGCGCTTTTTGCCGCCGCTGCAACCACTGAACTTTCTTCAATGGCCATAGGAATCGTGTAAAGTTTGCCGTTGATTTTGAAATTTGGCGCGACACCATATGGCATGTAATAATTGCTCATGGTGTTTTCAATGAATTCGTCGTGACGCTTCTGAAGTGCCTCGTCTTCGTGCCAATAAGTGGTTAAGACAGATCGTGCGGCATCCGCATCTTCAAAATTATTGTTGACGAGCCATTCAAGTTTGGCGGCCTTGCTCAGTTTTGAGAATCCTTTAATGGGATCTTTCATGGTGGTGTAATTATGATGTCAAAGATAACCCTACTGCGCCTAAGAATGTTCAAAGTGAGCAGGTTAGTTCCCTAAAGGCACTTCAATCAGTAAGATTCTTGATTCCGGGGCAGTGGTTTTTAATGAAATGGTATTGGTGTCCCAAATTCCAAGGGCATCGCGGCGGCCCAATTGGTGCTCGCCCAACTCAAATCCACCTTCCAGTACAAACGCATAAAGACCATTGTTATCCGATTTCCACTGATATTGCGCCCCTTCTGAAACATCAAAGCGGCCCATGTGGAACCACACATTTTGATGTATCCACACTCCAGCATCATCAGCAGAAGGGCTGAGCACTTGGTGCAGAACATTCTTCTGATCAAAATCTGGAAGTTGCTGCTGATCGTAACGCGGCGTAACATCACGTTCATTTGGTATCACCCAGATCTGGAGAAACTTTACTTCCTTGTCCTTATTGGGATTGAATTCACTGTGGGTAACACCAGATCCTGCGCTCATTACTTGAATTTCGCCCTCCTTGATGGTCTTCTCATTTCCCATAGAGTCGCGATGTCTTAAATCACCACTGATGGGAATAGAGATGATCTCCATATTTTCGTGCGGATGTGTCCCAAAACCCATTCCAGGTGCCACGGTATCATCGTTAAGTACGCGCAACAAACCGAAGTTCATTTTTTGGGCGTTGAAGTAATTCGCGAAGCTAAAACTGTGGTGGCTGTTCAACCAGCCGTGATTTGCATGACCTCGTGAATCGTGAGGATGAAAAATGGTTTTCATAGTTTCTTTTGAATAGATGTTATAACAACCATATAAACTAGAAATTGTTCATTTTCACGATTCATCATGGTCCTTAGAGGGAGTTTTTTTGAATTTCGATATCGATCGCCTTCTGAAGATTAGCCAATTCACGAGAATATTCAGTTAAAGCCTTTAGGCGACGTTCGATCTCATCAGAATTGATGCGATTGCTTTCTTCTGAAACTCTATTGATGTGTTCCATGACGTTCTTCACTTCAAAACGCATGCGATTCACCAGTCTGAATTCATCTTTCTTTAAAGGGTGCATAGTTGTAGCAGCTTTACCCATCAAAATTCCGAAGTTTACGCCTACTCCTCATCAGCGGTCAACTAATTTTGTTAACAACGCGGATTGTTGGGGTTCTATTCAAGCGGATGTGACAATCCAAAGTTTATTACCTTTTGCCCATGAACGGTAGGGTACGGTCGATTGGCTTTGCACATCATTCAGTACATCAATACACCTAAAAATTTGATATGAAAAAAATCATGTTTACTCTGCTGATGGCAGCATCTGTTGCGGCCTCTGCGCAAGCCTTCCCATTCGATTTCGAATCTACAACCGCCGGAATGGTAGGTTATGACGGGGCAACCTTTACCATAGTCTCGAATCCAAGTTCGGTAGGTAATTCTAGCGCTAATGTCGCTAAGATTGTTAAAGTAAATGCAGCCGATTTGTGGGCAGGAGGAAAGATTACATCAGTGTCCTCACTGAACTTTACAAGCGCTGCATCGAGCGTATTGTCCATGAAAGTGTACACGACTCAACCCGTGGGTACTGTTATAAAGGTAAAATTAGAGAGTCCTTTTACCAGCGAGGTAGATGCAGTGACCACGGTATCTGGCGCCTGGGAAACGCTCACGTTTGACTTTGGAATTCCGGCGCCTTCAGGTAGTGTGGACTTAGTCATTATGCCCCAGCCGTTTACACCAGGTGGGGGAAATACCTTTTACATTGACGACATTGAGCAGGTAGCTGGTATCATTGCTACACCGAGAGTGGGATTGCCTGTTACTTTTGAATCGGGTACCACTGCACGTCATTTCTTTGATTTTGAAAGCGCTATTATGACAAGTGTGCCTAATCCTGACGTAGATGCAGATAATGGAAGTGCAAACGTCGGTAAGATTGTGCGTTATTTAGGCGCTCCATATGGGGGAAGTAAAATCACCTTCGCAAACAACCTTGATTTTGTAAATCACCCGGTTATAACAATGAAAGTTTGGACGTCCGCGCCTATTGGTACGAATGTAACTTTGAAAGCTGAGAAACCGTTTTGGGGTGAAGAGCGTAGTGTTCAAACCACGAAAACAGAAGAGTGGGAAACACTATCCTTCGATTTTACAAATGCTCCGACTGATATGCCTACGCTGGCTTTGTTGTTCGACTTTATTGCGGGTAGCTCGAACATTGGCGATGGATCGTCAACTTCTACTTTCTATTTTGACGATATAAAGTATGCGAATGTGGCTATAGGGATTGAGGACGAGTCGAAAAATGGGATGTCTATTTATCCCAACCCAACAGCAGATCACTGGGTAGTCAGCTACCCTTCGGTTGATTCTTATACAATACAACTTTATGATTTAAACGGTCAGCAGCTGTATCATGCGTTAAGTAGTGGCCAAACGCATGCAATAGATGCATCTCATTACGCAGCGGGAGTTTATCTTGCTAAGATTCAATCTGGTAGTAACGAGCAAACCGTGCGTTTGATCAAGTACTAGGCATTTAATTGAGAAACTAAGTTCCAAAGTGGTAACCAATTTCCGTTGGTTACCACTTTGGTGCAAAAAGGCCGGGGTAGTTCGCTATCTCGGCCTTTTTTGTAGCTCCTGCACAATGTGTTGCGAGGTCTAATAAGCCTACTGTTTTCGCGTGTTTGGATATAAAAAAAGCCCTTCAGTCACACTGAAAGGCTTTTAGGTGGTGGTGATGGACGCTCTACATGAACCTGTATCACATCTGTGCAAATCGTTGTAAAATCAGTGCAATAGGAGCAAAGTTGTCACTAAAGTAGACGCAAGTCTGCGCAATTTGGCGCAAAGCAGCGTACCCCAAATCGTACCCCATTACTTTTTGGGGTATGATTTCGCTTAATGAAGTGCTGCGCGAAGATTGCGCTCGTTTGCGCGCTTTTGCATAGCTGGGTGTTGCGTAGGGTTTTTACCTTGCTAATGCGAAATCAGGAGACGTAACCAGCCTTGTTTTAATGCAACATCAAGGCATAACATTGTTACGTTATGAAGTCAAAGAAAACGACCTTCAGTATTCTATTCTTTCTACGATTAGAAAGAAAAAACAATTCAGGTGCTCCACTAATGATGCGGGTAACCATTAATGGCAAATCGGCTAAAACATCCTTAGGTATTCGGGTGCAACCTGGTGACTGGGATTCCAAACGGTCTAGATGTAGATTGCGTGAACACATTGAAGGCAAGCGCATCAACATCTTTATTGAGAATGTCATTAGTAAATGCAATAGAGCTTATACTACACTTCAAGATGAGTATGACGTAGTGACTGCTCAAATGATTATTAATTCACTTCAGGGAAAAGGTGAAGGAAAACACCAGGGTATCATAGAAGTATTCCAAAAGCAGGTAGATGAGCTAGAAAAACTCATAGGAAAGAACAACTCCTATACACATTGGGTGAAAAACAGAACAGGAATGAACCATTTACGGGACTTTTTGAACAAAAAAGACAATGTTTCAGACATTCCAATAGGTAGATTCACGCATGATCATGTAGTTGGATTCTACAATTTCCTTAGAACAGAGAAAGGCCACGCTCATAATTCAGCAGTAAAATGCATGTCTTTGGTGAAGAAAGTCACCAGTAGAGCCTTTCATTCAGGTTGGATCAAACGCGACCCGTTTATTGGCTTTTCACTAGGATGTAAGCCTGTTGAGCGCCCTTACTTAGAACAGCACGAAATAGAGAGTATCATGAACTATAAACCTAAAAAGGCAAATCTGGAGCTCATCCGTGATTTGTTCATTTTCTCATGCTTTACGGGATTAGCTTATGCAGATGTAAAGTCCCTCAAAGCTTCGGAGATAGTGAAAACCAGTGATGGGGTAGAATGGATAAAGACCAAAAGGACAAAAACTAAGACCAAAGCTAATATTCCACTTCTACCAATCCCTAAGAGCATCATTCTCAAGTATGCCAATCTAGATAACTTGGATCTAGAAGACTTAATCTTTACCGTTTACTCCAATCAAAAGGTTAACCAGTATCTAAAAACGATAGCAAAAGACGTAGGGATTGACAAAAATGTGACCTTTCATATAGCACGTCACACTTTTGCTACAACGGTGACGCTACAGAATGGCATCCCTATAGAGACAGTGAGTAAGATGCTAGGCCACACCAACATAAAGACCACTCAGCATTACGCGAAGGTGTTGGATGCAAAGATCTGTAAGGACATGGAAATCTTAAGGAATACTCATTTGAGGATTGCGTAAAGGCAAATACTAGGAGAAATTAAAGTGACTATTATTCAAGTTTAATGTGTTAAATCGAAAGGAGTACCTGCGGATAGTCTTTTCTTGGGGATGTTCACTACTTCAGAGAGTTTAAAGACGTCGTCAAAAAAAATGTTGCTGCTCTTTAGAGCATAAAAAAGCCCGGACTTGCCGGGCTTTGTTCAAGTAATTTCATCTTCTCCTCAAGAAGGAGTTAAATTCAAATTCACAACTTGACGTTGTATCAGAAGAAAACATATTGACATATAGTTTCGTTTGACTATCTGTGTCAATTGCAATATTAAAATGATACATTCCAACTTGATACACATATTCCTTCGCAAGAAAAAATTGGTTTGTCTCGACATCTTCATAAATCCCCGGATCAGGTGTGTAATAAACTCCATTATCCTCCAATAAAGGCAACTTAGCCCTACCCGATAATTCACATGAGACTCCACTCAACTTATCCTTTGTTACCAAGAAAAAATCAATACTTAAACTATCCACAGATTTAACAACTACCCTTTGTTCTAATCTGTCATTTTCAAAAAAATACTCTTTTGATTCCTCGTTTGACTGACTTTCAATTGAAGCGCAAGAAAGGAGACCAAGTAAAACTATAAAAAAGAACTTCATTTCATTTTAAGTTAATGAGAGGAATTATAATCTAATGACCTTCCTTTTAAATTATACTTAGGTAAGTTAAATATCGGAGTTGCACTAGAAGGTAAGCGATATTGAATTACCGAAGAAGGTGAATTTGGAGACAGGTTAACACTTCCTGGTTTTCCTTGATTCCCTCCTAACAAAATAACCCGTCCATCACTATTAAAACCCGCGACAAACCCAACATGGCTGTAATTCATAATCGCTACTGCACCAAGAGCAGGGCTATACACTTGCTTACCCCAAGTCTTCCAATCATAAGCTTTAGCTGAATTCCGACCTTCAAGGCCTGACTCCTGCATCACCCAATTACAATAACCAGCACACCAAGGGGTCTCATCAGAATTCCACCAACTTCCTGTTGTTTTTAAATACTCCACAATTCGCGGATTATGCTCTGCACCGGGTATCTCTGTTTGTCCAAGCTCTTTAGAAGCAACATCCATCCATGGAGCAGTCAACGAAGAAAGATCTTGATTACGATTTAAATAATTTGACCATCGCTTATTCCAATCTGGAGAATTTTGATTTTCCTTAGTTGTTCCATTCAAGGCAAAATCAAAAAGGTTTCTATCCTCGTTTTTGACAACCACGACATCATCACTTCCATCATCTGTATTCGCAATCTCCTTACCCATTTCATCAACATATTTGGTATCCAATCTACCATCAGGGTCAATACGGCTAATAGGGTTATTCTGAACAAAATTGTATGGACTTACCCATGTTCTCAAATGAGCTAATGGGTCAACACCCATCCACAAACTCACCTTCGGATCATAATACCTAGCCCCGTAGTAGTAGTTCCCGGTTTCTTCATCGTACTCCTTCGCATTGAACCTAAAGGCTGAATTAAAGCTCCCGGTACCGACGTGCTGGC
>JGI26086J50260_1002098_pt1 | contig 10985 bp, 9 predicted proteins | sample SaaInl3SG_22_DNA_FD_50260 | JGI IMG/M metagenome (IMG submission 50260)
AAAAAAAAAGCAAAATAATTATGCTTTCAGTCTTATTTTATGTTTTTGCGTGTTTTGCATTACTTTCAGGTATCATGGTAATTCGAGCAAAAAATCCAGTATACTCAGTACTTTTTTTGATTCTAGTATTTTGTAATGTATCAGGTTTATTACTTCTTTTAAACCTTGATTTTTTTGCAATGGTTTTTCTTGTTGTTTATGTAGGTGCAATTGCTGTTCTTTTTTTATTTGTAGTAATGATGTTAAATGTAAAACTTGCCGAAATTAATGACAATATTTTACGTTATTTACCAATTGGAGGTGTTTTTGGACTTCTTTTTCTTGGTGAAATTATTCTTTTACTTGAACAAGATCTTGTACCTGTTATTTTTTATCAAACACAATTAGCTCTTCCATTNACAGAGCAGTGGTTTATGTTTAGTATTTTTATTTTATTAAGTTTTTATAATTTTCTATGGGTGATTGTATCACAACCGTGGAATATTTTATCAGCAATGTCTCAATGGAATACTCATTGGCTTCAATTAAAAGAACGTTGTCAATCATACGAAACAATTATGCATTCTGATGTAAACTCTTTAAATACTTTAGAATATGTTGTATGGCCTCAAACAATGGATCAAACAACTACAATTAGTACAATTGGTCACGTAGTATATACTTATTATTTAATTTTTTTCTTATGTGCTAGTATTATTTTATTGATTGCAATGATNGGATCAATTGTTTTAACTATGCATAAAGGAGTCTTTGTTAAAAGACAAGATGTATTTGAACAAAATACTCGTGATTTTTCTAAAACTTTACAAAAAATTAAAACAATTTAATAAACTTGCAAGGTGTAANNTTACACCTTGTTTTGCATTCTTCAGTAGCTCAGGGGTTAGAGCGAATGGCTGTTAACCATTAGGTCGTTGGTTCAAATCCAACCTGGGGAGTCTTTTCTCTATGTTGGAAACAAAAAAACATAAAGTTTATATGACACANATGGTTTTTTTTATTATGGCATTTTTATGCCCATCGTTTGTTTTTTTAGATGCGCCTCTTCCTTGGCAAATTGGATTTCAAGATCCTGCAACGCCAATTGCACAGGGTATTCAAGATTTACATCACGATATCTGTTTTTTNATGGTAGTTATCCTTACATTTGTAATTTGGATGCTTTGCCGTACTCTTTGGCATTTTCATTGGACTAAGAATCCTGTTCCATCAAAAATTATTCATGGAACTGTGATTGAAGTTGCTTGGACAGTAACTCCTAGTCTTATTCTTATGGTGATTGCTGTACCTTCATTTGCTCTTTTATATTCAATGGATGAGATTGTCGATCCATCTATTACATTAAAAGCTATTGGTCACCAATGGTATTGGACATATGAATTATCTGATTATAGTACTAGTGATGAAGCATCAATTGTATTTGATAGTTATATGATTCCTGAGGATGATTTAACTTTAGGACAATTACGTTTACTTGAAGTAGATAATCGTGTTGTTTTACCAGTTCAAACACATGTACGTGTTATTGTAACAGCTGCAGATGTACTTCACAGTTGGGCAGTACCTTCTTTAGGTGTCAAGTGTGATGCAGTTCCTGGACGTTTAAACCAAACATCTTTTTTTCTTCAGCGTGAAGGTGTTTTNTATGGACAATGTAGCGAAATTTGTGGTGCAAATCACGGTTTTATGCCAATTGTTGTTGAAGGCGTTTCTTTAGATGAGTATATCTCATGGATTTCAAATAAACTTGAAGAATTATAAAANATTCCAAGTTTATTTTAGTTATACAAAAAAAATAGGAAAAAATTATGGGCCTAAATGTTCAAAAACATCCTTTTCATCTTGTAGATACTAGCCCATGGCCGATTTTTGCTTCTCTTGGAGCTCTTTGCACAACTGTCGGTATGGTTATGTATATGCACGGTTACCATGGAGGAGAACTNCTTGCTTCTCTTGGTTTTTCTATGATTCTTTATACAATGTACGTTTGGTGGCGTGATGTTATTCGTGAGTCAACCTTTCAAGGACATCATACACGTACTGTACAATATGGGTTACGTTATGGAATGATTCTTTTTATTGTTTCAGAAATTATGTTTTTTTTCGCATTTTTCTGGGCTTTTTTTCATTCTAGTCTAGCGCCAACAATTGAAATTGGTGCAATGTGGCCGCCAAAAGGAATTGAAGTTTTAAATCCTTGGGAAATTCCTTTTTTAAACACAGTAATTTTACTAACTTCAGGAGCTTCAGTTACTTGGGCTCACCATGCTATTTTAGCTGGTCAGAGAAGTCAAGCTATGCTTAGTCTTTTAGTTACAATTTTACTAGCTTCTGTATTTACAGGATTTCAGGTAATGGAATATATTGAAGCACCTTTTACCATTTCTGATGGAGTTTACGGATCAACCTTTTTCCTTGCAACAGGTTTTCACGGTTTCCATGTATTTGTTGGTACAATTTTTTTATTAGTATGTCTTGTGCGTGTTTATAAAAATCATTTTACTGTTAATCACCATTTTGGTTTTGAAGCAGCTGCTTGGTACTGGCATTTTGTGGACGTTGTATGGTTATTTCTTTTTGTTGCAATTTATTGGTGGGGTGGAAACTAAACTATACATGCATGGCGTATACGCCATGCATGGAACAATTAACCTAAAAACGCATAGGCAACTTTATAAGTCCATAAAAATAAGCTTTGCGGACAAAGGAAAAAAAATACAATAAAAACACTAGTTAGTCCAATTAATGTAGCTTTTTCTTGATCCATTGCTGAAAAGGTGTTAACATGTGAAGGTTGTTCAAAGTACATAATTTTAATTAAACGAATGTAATAAAAACAACTAACTACACTAGTTAATACACCAAGAATAGCTAAACTATATAATGATGAACTCATTGCAGCAAAAAAAAGATAAAATTTACTACAAAAACCTGCTAATGGCGGAATTCCTGCCATTGAGAAGAGAGTTGCACTAAGTGTTACTGCTAAAACAGGATGGGTTTGTCCAAGAAAACCTAAATCTTGAATATATTTAACTCGATTAGTTTTTGCGTGATCAATACTTGAAAGAATAATAGCAAAAATATTAACTGTCATAAACACATAAAGAACTAGATATAAAAGAACTGCATGTAAACCTTCTACTGTTCCACAACAAAGACCCATTAAAAGGTATCCAACATGGCCAATAGAACTATATACAAGTAATCGTTTTATTTTTTTTTGTGCAAGTGCACCAAACGATCCAATTAAAAGAGAGGATACACTACAAAAAAATAAAACATATTGCCAAGCAAAAAGAAAGTCATAAAAACTACATAAAAGGAGACGAATAAAAACCCCTAATAAAGCAATTTTAGGTGTCATGGCAAAAAACGCAGTCACTGAAGTTGGAGCTCCTTCGTACACATCTGGTGCCCAGAAATGAAAAGGTGCTGCTGTTAATTTAAATAAAAAACCAATACTTAACAAACACATACCAACATGTATTAATGATGGCTCTGTATGAGAAATACCAGCAAAACATTTTGCTAAATCTTCAAAGTTTGTGATCCCAGTACTTCCATAAATAAGTGAACATCCAAATAAAAGAATACCAGATGAAAATGCACCAAGTAAAAAATATTTTAAACCTGCTTCAGTTGAAAATTCTGAATTACGCTTTGATGCCGCTAGTACATAAAAACATAAACTTTGCATTTCAATAGCTAAGTACATCGAGATAAAATCATACGAAGATACTAAAAGAAGCATACTAATACAAGAAAGAAGTACTAAAATACTGTATTCAAATACATTTAATGATGAAGTTTTTAAATAATCCATCGACATTAATAAAGCCGCTCCTGTACTACATAAAACCATAACTTTTAAAAGAAAAGTAAGTTCATCTATTACAAATGTATTATAAAAACACACCATAATAGAAAATGGCATATGTAAAGTTAAGCCAAGTGCACAAACAATACTCCATACACTTAACCAAGCAACAGTATGTACTAAAATAGGATAACCTGAAGCTTTCGAGGTACTCCAAATAACACCAAACACTAATAGTAAAAGTGCAGCACATGTTAAAAAGAGTTCTGGAAATAATGCATAAAAATCATTTTCAAAAAGATTAATAAATTGCATACAATAATTATTTTTTCTTGTGTATACGTTTAATAACGTATACACTTAATTACATAAATGCTTTATGTTGAATTACATTTGCAACTGAAATATGCATAGGGTCCAGAAATACATCAGGATATACACCCATCCATACAATAGCTATTACAAAAGGTAAAAATAACCAGAATTCTCTTCGGTTTACATCAGAACACATTGCAATATATAAAGGCTTTAAACTTCCGAATACTACACGATTATATAACCAAATTGAATAAGCTCCACCTAAAATCATTCCTGTTGCAGCTAAGGTTGCAATCCATGTATTAGTTTGGAATGTTCCAACTAAAATTAAAAATTCACCAATAAAACTACTTGTTCCTGGTAAACTTAGATTACCCATAGTAAACACGAAGAAAAAAAATGAAAATAAAGGCATTACATGAACTAATCCTCCATAATATTGAATTAAACGAGTATGAGTTCGATCATATAATGTACCAATGCAAAGAAATAATGCAGAAGCTACAAAACCGTGACTTAACATAAGTAATAAAGCTCCCTCGATTCCTTGTACATTTAAGCTAAATAATCCAATAGTTACAAATCCCATGTGAGCAACTGATGAATACGCAATAATTTTTTTTAAATCAATTTGACGTAAAGTTGTTAATGAAGCATAAATAATTCCAATTATACTCATTGTATAAATAAGTGGAGTGAAATATAACGATGCCTCAGGGAAAAGTGGAATAGAAAATCGTAAAAATCCGTATGTTCCAAGTTTTAATAAAATACCAGCAAGAATTACAGAACCAGCTGTTGGTGCTTCAACATGTGCCTCTGGAAGCCAAATATGCATGGGTACCATTGGTACTTTTACTGCAAATGAAGCAAAAAAAGCTAACCATAAAAGAAGTTGTCGGCGTTCACTAAATTCAGATACAAATAAAACCTGTAAATCAGTTGTCCCAACTTGGAAATAAATTAGTAATAAAGCAAGTAGCATTAAAACAGAACCAATTAATGTATATAAAAAGAATTGGTAAGCTGCTCGGATTTTGCGTTCTCTTGAACCCCAAACACCAATAATTAAAAACATTGGTAAAAGGACACTTTCAAAAAATACGTAAAAAAGTAGCAGATCAAGCATACAAAAAACAGCGAGCATACAAGTTTCTAAAATAAGAAATGCTATACAATACTCTTTTACATGCTTTGTAATATTTGTCCATCCAACAAGTAAACATACAGGAACAAGAAAAGTTGTTAAGATAATGAAAAAAAGTGAAATACCATCAATACCTATATAAACATTCATGTTCAAGAATGGTAACCAGGCAATACGATCAACAAACTGAAATTTAGCTGTTGATGTATCAAATAAAAGCCATACACTTAGAGATGCAATAAAGTTTGTAATACTAATAAAAAGAGCATATGTCTTAATAAAGCGTACATTCCATGATGGAGTAAAAGCAATTACAAGTGCCCCAATAAGTGGACAGATCAGTAAAAAGTTAAGAAGTTGAAACATAATGCTACACGTTTTTTCAGACTATATTATGGGGCATTTTAACACCCCATAACATATGCTTTATTGGTTTTTAGTTTGATGATAAAAAATAAAACTTACCACAAAAATACCATATAAACGTGGATCTACCCACGGAGAAAAAAAGTCCCAAAGACTTACAAGAGCTACACATAAGCTTGCACCACAAAGCATAAGAAGAGCATAATGGTAAATATAACCACTTTGCAGTGTTCTTAACTGTTGTATAGCGTTTGTACAAATATGCATCAAACCTGTTGGTCCTAATATCTCAATAAACCCTTTATCAACTGTTTTAAACGAAATATGATAACCGAAAGATAATGCTTTTGAAGCTACAAAATCATTATAAACTTTATCAAAAAGCCAACGCTTATTAAGAAAAATATATGCTTTTCGTCCAATTGTACTTGTTTTTAACATGTAAGCAAAAGTACTACCAACAATATTAATGTTTAAAGCAAAAAAAGCTCCAAGAACACTAAAAATAATTGGAATAAATTTAATGGATTGAGGTATATATTCTGATTCTAGAATAATAGTATGTGTTGGCAATGTAAAAATAGCATTATTCCAAAAAGGTGTTCCTAATCCAATCATCATATCTTTACCCATATAACCCACAAAAATACTTCCGAATGCAAGTAAAATTAATGGCCAAGCCATTAATTGAGGAGCTTCGTGAACATTTTGTAAATTAGATTTAAAGGCATTTATAGGACCTAAAAAAGTAAGAAATAAAAGACGAAATGAATAATAAGAAGTAAAAAGTGCAGATAACACCCCTAACCAATAAGCAAAATTACCACCTACTGTGTATTTAGCATAGGCAACTTCTAAAATAACATCTTTAGAATAAAAACCAGTTAAAAACGGGAATCCGATTAAAGCTAATGATCCAATAAACATCATAGCATATGTAAAAGGTAACAGTTTAACAACCCCTCCCATTTTTCGCATATCTTGTTCATCTGCTAAAGCGTGAATAACTGATCCAGCACTTAAAAAAAGCAAAGCTTTAAAAAATGCATGATTCATTAAATGAAATACACCAACAGCATATTGAGAAAGACCACAAGCAAAAACCATATAACCTAATTGACTACATGTCGAATAAGCAATAACACGTTTTAAATCATTTTGAACAACACCAGTTGTTGCAGCGAAAAACGAAGTCATAGCACCAACTACAGTAACAACAAGTAATGCACTAGGGGCATATTCAAAAACCGGAGAACAACGAGCAATCATAAACACTCCAGCTGTTACCATGGTTGCAGCATGAATAAGTGCTGATACAGGTGTTGGACCTTCCATAGCATCGGGAAGCCAAGTATGTAACCCGAGTTGGGCAGATTTTCCAACTGCTCCGACAAATAATAAAAGACAAACAATAGTTAACGCATGAGTTTCCATATTAAAAAAGAAAAAAGATTCATGCGCAAGTTGGCCAGCACAGGCAAATACAGTATGAAAATGAACACTTTTACAAAGAGCAAAAATACCCATAATACCTAATGCTAATCCAAAATCTCCAACTCGGTTTACGAGCATCGCTTTTATTGCTGATTTATTAGCTTGAACACGTGTGTACCAAAAGTTAATAAGTAAATACGAAGCTACACCAACACCTTCCCATCCAAAAAACATTTGAATAAAGTTATCTGCAGTTACAAGCATTAACATAAAAAATGTGAAAATAGATAAGTAAGACATAAAACGGGGTAAATGCGGGTCTTGTCCCATATAAGCAATAGAATACATATGTACCAAGGTACTTACAACAGTTACTACAACTAACATAACTACAGTAAGACTATCAAATAAGAATCCCCATGAAGCATCAAAGAGTTCAGAATGAAACCAAGGAGCAAAATGTATAATACAAGGGCTACCACAAATTCCTACTTCGTAAAAAGCAACAAGAGAAAGTGCTGATGTACATGCAACACAAAATGTTGTAAGAATCGGTGTTCCTCTTATACCAAAAAAACGGCCAAAACCACAAGCAAGTAAAAAACTTAAAAGTGGAAGACAAATCAGTAAAAGATACATATTAAAGTTCTTTTGCTACACCTTAGATTAAAGGTAAAATGTTCCGAAGTGGATTTGAACCACTGACACAAGGATTTTCAGTCCTTTGCTCTAACCAACTGAGCTACCGAAACATAATTTTAAAATTAAACATATCTTTAAAGATATGAATAAAAAATAAATTTTTTATGATTAATCAACAAAAAATAAAACAGTTTCAACAAATGCAATCACATATTGGAGCTGTTGAAATAAATTCTTGGATGTTTCCTTATGTTTTAGGTTTTCGAGACCGTGTACCGTTTTTTAATATCGACGAAACATTAATTGCTACACAAAAAGCTTTAAATTTTATTCAACATGTTCATAAAGAAAAAGGAACTATTTTATTAGTCAATACAAACCCACTTTTTGGACCATTAGTTAAAAAAACTGCTTTACTTGCTAAGCTTCCTTATGTTAATGAGCATTGGATTGGCGGGCTTTTAACAAATTGGCAGCAATTAAAATATTCTGTACATGCTTTTCAAAAATTTGAAACATTTATTGCAACTTTACTTACAAACAATGCAGTAGCTTTCCCAAAGTATTCAAAAGCAAAAAAACGTTTTGAGGGTATTCAAAAAATGACATCGTCACCTGATGTTTTAGTTTTATTACAAGCTACAACAGCTCATAAACATATTATCGATGAAGCAAAAAGACTTAAAATACCTGTTGTATCTTGCGTAGATTCTTATTCACCAAATGTAGAAATTGAATATCCGATACCGGTAAATGTAAATTCAAAAGCTTTTTTTCATTTTTTATGTCATATTTTAGTAAAAATACGAAATAGTTCTTAATTTAAATTACTGGAGTAAAAGGGTTCGAACCTTTGCATGTCGATATCAAAAACCGATGCCTTTCCACTTGGCTATACTCCAAAGAACCCATCCCATATGGATGGGTGNTGTTTTACCACCAACGTTTTCTGATATAATTTCGATTATTTTCAGCTTGTTTATGCACAGTATTTTTTGTTTGGCAAGAAGCCCCTTCATTTTTATGTGCTTCATAAATTTCCATCGCTAAAAAGTATGCAAAAGAATACATATCATTATGTTTTTGCGTATTAGAATTTTTCTTTTGTTTAATTGAAGCATTTAAAATAAGTGTACGTATTGCTTTATTTTCTTGTTTATGCAAAGGAAGAGCTGCAGGAATAAATTGTGTACTCCCACCTATACGAGCTTTTCTAAGTTCAAAAGAAGGTTTAACATGATGCAAAGCTTTTTGAATAACCATTAAAGGATGATTTTTAACAAGAGGCTGAAGGTTTTGTAATATTTTAAAAACTTTCTTCATAATACGCCCTGCTTTTGCTTTTTGTCCTTTTTTTGTTAAAAAATTTGTAAATTTTGCTAATAAAGGTGTTTCTTCATTAACCATTTCTTCATACACATAAATTGGAGATGTTAGAATGTCTAAAGAATGTAAAGTTTTAGTATATTGTTGTTTTATAAGCGTGTTGGTTTTTTTGTGCCATATTTTGATCTGGCTTGAGTACGTTGTTTTAATCCTTGAGAATCTAAAACACCNCGAACTACTTTATATTTTATACCAGGCATATCTTTAACACGNCCTCCACGGACGAGTACAACAGAATGCTCTTGTAAATTATGCCCTTCTCCTGGAATGTATGCAATAATTTCACGTTTATTACTTAACCTAATTTTTGCAATCTTTCTAATAGCTGAGTTTGGTTTTTTAGGGGTTTTTGTATAAACACGTAAACAAACTCCACGTTTTTGAGGGCTGCCTTGTAACGCCGGTGTTTTTTTATCGCGCATACGTTTTTTTGGAAGACGCTGCTGTGCTCCTAAAAGAAGTTGATTAGTTGTAGGCATATAGAAAATTAATTTATTATATTTTAATATCTACCCTTTNAAAGGGTAGATACTAAAAAAGTTTATGATGTATGCGGGGTATAGTGTAAAAGAGCTTTTTCAAATTTACCTAAGAAAGGAATACATACTAGGAAATAAACAAAAAAATAAACTGAAGCAGCTTGACCAATGAATACATATGGATCTTCAACGGGCTGGCAACCAATCCAACCTAATAAAAGACAATCTGCAACAAATAACCAGAAAAGTTTTCTGTATAAAGGTCTAAAACTTGAACTTCGAATGTGTGATGTATTAATAAAAGGTAATAATAATAAAGACACAAATACAAGACCAATAGCTGCTACACCTGCAAGTTTATTTGGAATACTACGTAAAATAGCATAAACAGGAAGAAAGTACCATTCTGGTACAATATGAGCTGGTGTTGACATTGGATTAGCTGGNATATAGTTATCCGGATGTCCCAGAGCATTTGGAGCAAAATAAATAAAAAATGAAAAGAAAATGGCAAAACATACCCAACCTACAAGATCTTTTAAGAAAAAGTAAGGATAAAATGATACTTTGTCCACTGTCGCTAAACACCCAAGTGGATTATTTGAACCATACTGATGTAATGCTGCAATATGCACAATACTTGCACCTGCAATAATAAATGGAAGTAAATAATGAAGACTAAAAAAACGATTTAATGTAGCATTATCAACACTAAAACCACCCCAAAGCCAATATGTAATATCCATACCNACAACTGGAATAGCCGAGGCTAATGATGTAATTACTGTAGCTCCCCAAAAAGACATTTGACCCCAAGGTAATACATATCCAATAAAAGCTGTAAGAATCATTAAAAGTAAAATTACTACACCAACAATCCATACAAGTTCACGAGGACTTGCATAGCTTCCATAATAAAGTCCACGGAAAAGATGTAAATAAACAACAATAAAAAACATACTAGCACCATTTGCATGCATATAACGTAAAAACCACCCACCATTTACATCACGCATAATATGTTCAACACTGACGAATGCTAGATCAACATGTGGTGTATAATGCATTGCTAGAAAAATTCCTGTTGCAATTTGTACAATTAAACAAATACCGGCAAGTGAACCGAAACCCCACCAATAACTCAAATTACTTGGAGTTGGGTAATCGATTAAATGATCATTAACAGTTGCTAATAACGGTTGTTTTAAAATAGAAAGACGACGCATATTTTTTGTTCTTTTTAAAATATATTNTAAAATATAAATAACGATTCGGATACTGTTAAAAATAAACGAAGCTAAAGGTATAATATGTTTGAGTATAAAAAAGAATTAATTTTCTTTTCTTAATTTTAAACATAATTTAGTTTAATTTTATTATAATAATCTTCAAT
>JGI26086J50260_1002111_pt1 | contig 10943 bp, 10 predicted proteins | sample SaaInl3SG_22_DNA_FD_50260 | JGI IMG/M metagenome (IMG submission 50260)
TCCAGCAGGTATTTGTCCAATTCTGAAAACGCTTCTGTTGGCTTCGCAACAATCGCACATTTGTACGTATTCAAGCGGCGAATCATATCCTGTAAGTCGGGGTCACCGTTAGGCAAGGCTTTGTAGGCGGTCATCGAAAACCGGTCTACCGTGTAATTCTCACTCAACGCCAGACCAATTCCAGCCGTTTCAACAGCACTTAACTCACCGTGTCCTGTGATCATAGCAACCTTTGGCTTGTCAGTGGTCAGGAGCGTATTCAGCGCCTTTGCTAGATTAAATTCCAGTTGCTGAATGCTAATATTCACCTGTTCTGCAGGATCGTATACCATCACATCTTCTAACAATACGGCAGTCGCTTCACGTTCTTGATAGCTCAGAATGGCCCCAGGAAAAACGTTGAGCACACTTTGTCCGTCCTTATTTTGAACTTGCAATTGGACGGCATTAATGCCTTTGGTGCCCAATTGATTTTTAAACTCGTTGGCATTATCTACGGTGTTCGGATTGATGAACTCAAAAAAGACGTTACCGTTCTTTGCGCTCCACTCTTCTAATTGGTGTTGCGTCTCGCGTTGAAGTCGCTCAAACCCTGCTGGAAAATCCCCCGACAAGTATACTTTAATCAATAACGGTTCTTCAATCTGTGAAAGCAAAGATTCTGTCCCTTCACTCAACGAAAAACGTTGCTCCTCGGTAAGGTCAAAACGGAATCGGGCCGAGAAAGAAAGTAGTAGTAAAAGAATTGCTGCTCCCACATAAACGCCTGCTTTACCCCAAGGCGATTTTAAATGCGGGCGTCCTATTACCGCTACCGTCGCACCGATGAACAACAAAACTAAACTCACGAAATAACCCAGATCACGTGCATCAATCACCCCTCGTGACATCGAACGGTAATGCTCGTTGATGCCCAGGTTTCTCACGGTCAGCTCCCAACCTGAAAATTTATACAGATCAGCCAAAGCCTCAAAACCCAAATACAACCCCATGTTGAAGGCCACACCCAGTACGAAGGCGACCACATTATTCGTGGTAAGTGCGCTGGCAAAAACGGCCACAGCGGTATATGCTGCGCCTAAAGCAATGAGGCCAATAAACGAGCCTACCGCAGCACCCCAATCAAGATTTCCAACAGGTGAACCTAGCGCGTTTACACTCCATAAGTAGACCAGCGTTGGCAATACGGCCAATAAGACCACTGCCAGGGCCCCTAAGAATTTTGCCCAAACCAATTGAACCACAGAAATGGGACGTACCACGAGCAACTCCATCATTCCAGACTTCAGCTCGTCGCTAAAAATCCGCATACCTATAGCGGGTATAAGAAACAGGAAGACCCAAGGCGCCAAACCAAAGTAGTTTTCCAAAGAAGCATACCCGCCTTCAAGCAGGTTGAACGGGCCATTGAACACCCACAGCATTAACCCATTGATGAGCAAGTAAATGCCTATAATTAAGTACCCTAAAATGCCAGAGAAGTAGACTTTAAGTTCTTTACGAAGTTGTGCAATCATTTGGTCATATGCTCTAATGAGTTACAGGTCCAAGCCTGGGGCTTGCCTGAAAATAGCGCTTTAGTTTTGGGCCAAACCACCCCGAAGGTGGCGCTGTCCCGATACGCATTTAAATCGTTTTCACTGTCCCACCAACTGTAGGTGAAAAAGCAATTTGGCGCCGCCAATAGCTGGACACGTTGACAGCCCGACGCACCCAAAATAGCCGTTTTATAGGCTTGAAAGAGCGCCTCAAATTCAACGCCATTTGGAGTTCCGGGCACAATGGGTAGCTGGACGATTCTTACAATCATATGAAATCCATTCTGACCCAATCGTGCACTTTCATCCCCAAGAGTTCGTTCGATCCTTTTACGTGCTCGCCCCCACTTTTCCCGACCACAATACACAAATGCTGGTGTTCGTCCCAAATAGCGGCAAGTTTTCCAGGAGGCACATCGCCGATGCGGTCGTAAAAGCGGCCTATACTCCGGTTGCGTGGCGTTTCTACGGAAGGTTTGCGCCCTCTTAATTGGGCATCAAACATAGATTTTGTAATGTTCGTAATACAGGTCCCGTAATGATCAATGTAGACGACCGACCCGCGGATCATTTGCTCCTCAACCATGGGCTCGTGTTCCTTAATGCGTTTGATCCGCTGCACTACAGGACCGAGCAGTTCTAATTTCCCTCCTTCTGCTAAATGGGCTGCCGCCGTAGCGAACAATGCGAAGACATCGCTCGCATCGACACCGCGAATATCCAATGTTCTTGCATCCGTAATCTTCGCCTCCATTAAAAGGCTTGGCAATATGCCGTTATTCGCCGCAATAAAGTATTGACCGTTTGCTTTAATGCAAACGTAAGTCAGCCCTTGCTGTGGACTGCTTCCTACAAAAACCACGTGAATAGTACCCGTCGGAAAAGATGTAAAAGCGCGTTTTATAAGAAACGAGGCTTGCTGAATGTTATGTGGTTCGACCTCATGACTTATATCCACCCATTGCAACCCCTTGACACGGCGAATAAAGTGCGCTTTTGCCTTCGCAAGTGTTGCGTCTTTAGGTCCAAAATCTGAAGTTGCTGTGATGACCGCCATAGAAGGGCTAATGCCGCGTTGTGTATTGGTAAAAATGTAGTTACTTTGTCAAAAGTAAGGCAATTCCGCCTTCATTTACACCATACAAGGTAGCAGTAATTGACAGAACGCATATTTGAACTCACAGNGGCCGATCCAGCGCAACTTTATGGCCCCAGTAATACGTTCCTAAAACAGATTGGAACGCATTTTCCTCAGCTGAAAATTGTTGCCCGCGGTCACAAAATAAAAGTCAGTGGCCCGGAAGAAATCGTCATAGAATTTGAAAATAAACTTGACGGTATCCTCGCCTATGTTGAAAAGCATAAAACACTGGACCAAAGGGCCTTTGACAACCTAGTTCAAGCAGACGACACCGGAAAAGAGAATTATACTTTACTCAAAGACGAAGCCATACTGCACGGGCCGTCAGGACGGATTATCAAAGCCAAGACACCGAACCAGTATAAACTCATCGAAGCCAGTGTGGACAANGATCTNGTTTTCGCTATTGGACCAGCAGGAACGGGCAAAACCTATACAGCGGTGGCTTTAGCTGTTCGTGCTTTGAAAAACCGTGAAGTGCGGCGCATCATTCTAACNCGNCCTGCCGTTGAGGCCGGTGAGAATCTCGGGTTCCTTCCTGGAGATTTAAAGGAAAAATTGGACCCTTACATGGCGCCATTGTACGATGCGCTGCGCGATATGATTCCAAAAGAAAAATTGGAATTTTATCTTGAAAACAGGACTATCGAAATTGCGCCCTTAGCCTTCATGAGAGGACGAACGCTTGACGACGCTTTTGTCATCCTGGATGAGAGCCAGAATACCACCACCTCACAAATGAAAATGTTCTTGACGCGAATGGGAGAAAACGCTCGGTTCATCATCACTGGAGATACATCACAAATTGATCTTCCTAAGCACCAGAAATCAGGCTTAAAGGAAGCCATTAGCTACCTAAGAGAGGTAAAAGGAATTGGCTTTGTATACCTGGACGGTAGAGATGTTATTCGTCACCCCCTAGTAAAACAAATTATTAAAGCATACGAACAAAAAGATTGATCATGAATCAAGAGCCCACCTACCAATTTTCTGGTTTAACGCATTTTTACCGCGGAAAAGTACGCGACGTTTACACCATTGGTCGTGATGTTCTCGTTATGGTTGCTTCAAATCGAATTTCTGCTTTTGACGTGGTACTGCCCCGTCCTATTCCCGGTAAAGGACAGGTATTGAATCAAATCGCAGAACACTTCCTTGAAGCGACAAAGGACATTGTTCCGAATTGGCGTTTGGCGACTCCAGATGCGCAGGTCACTGTTGGCCANCGTGCAGAACCGTTCAAAGTTGAGATGGTTATCCGTGGCTACCTCGCAGGTCATGCGGCGCGGACCTACAAAAGCGGCTTACGCACCTTATGTGGCNTTNCACTTCCAGAAGGAATGAAAGAAAATGATGCGTTCCCTGAACCCATCATCACACCTGCAACCAAGGCTGACCATGGCGCACACGACGAGGATATTGCCCGTGAGGACATCATTGCTAAAGGAATTGTTAGTGAAGCAGATTATGTGCAGCTCGAAGCCTACACNCGTGCATTGTTCCAACGCGGTCAAGAAATGGCAGCGTCACAAGGGCTCATTTTGGTCGATACGAAATATGAATTTGGTAAACTTGCGGACGGCACCATCGTTTTGATCGATGAAATCCATACGCCTGACAGTTCTCGATATTTCTACGCATCGGGCTATGAAGAGCGCCAAGCTACGGGTGAGGCACAACGGCAATTAAGCAAGGAATTCGTCCGCGAATGGCTCATGGAAAATGGCTTCCAGGGAAAAGAAGGACAACACGTCCCTGAAATGACCGATGATTTTGTTGCGCTTGTGAGCAACCGCTACCAAGAACTCTATGAAAAAATAACGGGTAAAAGCTTTAATAAAGTCAATGATGAGGGTGCAGAGGAGCGCATTTATGCGAATGTAGAACAGTACCTCGCCACGCTTTCTGAATAAATNGGGGTGATTTGGAACTGTTTTTGTTTACACCTAATAAAAGATATATGAAGCGTTACTTTCTTTTTATCGGTATACTGCTATCTACCTTGAGCTACGGCCAGTTCAAAGTAATTAAGTTNGGTATGAAAGGAGGGGTAAACTACCCGCAAAGTGCGCTCAGCGCAGCAGATATTCTTACTATTTACAACGATCAGACCTACGACATTACCAACCTCCAAACAGACTTTCAGAACGGTTTCCACTTTGGCGGCATCACGAGAATAAGCTTGCCTTTAGTCCCTGTTTATGTTCATGGAGAGGCTTTATATACACAATTCAAGGAAACGCTAATAATTACGGATGGTGGTCAGGAAGTTGACCTGAGCTCTACCGTTCGGCGCCTAGATTTTCCTATCAGTGCAGGAGCAAAATTTGGACCTGCCTATGCTGGCTTAGGGGGGACACCGTCTTTACCCTTTGCAGATGCCAGTGCACTGTGGTCCAACGACCAGGAAGCCAACCTGACTTGGGGCTGGCACATTCAAGCCGGACTAAAACTTTGGCGGCTAATGGGCGAGGTAAAGTACGAAGGTGGATTCGGTATGCTTTCCAGAAACGTGACGTATACCGATAACGGCGGAACGGATTACAATTTTGATNTGGATGCACGACGCAGCCAGATCATGGTGAGCCTCACCTACTTTTTCAAGTAGTTATCCTAAAACTTTTAAGTAGCCTAATTGCAGATAGTGTTGCATTATACCAACTGTATAAGCATCGCTCTCTAAATGAACCATACGCTTCTTTAATTGCGCAACATTCGTAGAATCGGTAGCTAAATAGAAGTAGGTATAGCCTAGCACNCGGAAATTCTCAATTATAATCGCAGATTGTTCCGTTGATTTCCGACCTGGACCTACTAAAACCGCTTCTTGAGGCAACATATAACTGCGCAAAGTGCTCATCCCTATGCATTTGACTTTTGCCTTCCATTGCAAATTCTGTGTATGCTTGAAGTAATGTTCACGATCGCGATCTAAAAGGAACGTAAAGGGATCCAAACCTTCGGACATCATCACTTTTTGCAACCATGGATAGATGGTTTTTGGGCCTTCAAAATAAAAATCAGGCACCTTGTGACGTACTGGGAAAATCCTAACATGGTCTACCTCTGCGCCTTTTTTCGTATCAATAAAAATACCGAAATTCAAAAAATGCTTCTTCTTTGAAGTATTGTATACAGGACGGTGTTTATCTAACGTAGACCGCACCAATACCTCNGCTATGGCNTGGTTGCCAAGCTCTTCGACATCGAGTGTAGCCGCTTCTNTCTGAAGCGCTAACGCGACTTTATTATCCGCNACGAAATGACGATTAATACTGTTTTGTAAATCCTTACTAGAACCCACATAAATGGCCTCGCCCTCTTCATTATAGATGTAATAGATTCCTACTTTATTCTGCATGTTTTTCACCTGCAACTTGAAGGGATTTTTACGGACACTTGCTTCCTTACTCACGTGAACCTTATTCAGGTANGCCTCGCGGTCCTTCTCAAGCAATATCTTCAGCAATTCTAGGGTCAGCCTTGCATCGCCTTCTGCCCTGTGGCGCGCTGAATTTACCAATCCCAACTCCTTACTGACCGTTTTTAACCCATAATTTTCCCATTCTGGAAAGATGCGTTCACAATACGGTATGGTATCCAGTGTGGCACGGTGGTAGTCAAACCCCATCGATTCAAACTCTTGTTGAAAAACTCNATAGTCAAAGCTAATGTTGTGCGCTACGAACGTGCAATCTTCCGTGATTTTAACAACGCGTTTGGCCAATTCATAAAATTTAGGGGCCGTACGCACCATCTTATTGGTAATCCCGGTCANCTTTGTGACATAAGGATCNATGCCTTTTTCAGGGTTGACCAGAGAAACCAATTGGTCCACTACCTCCCCGTTTTCCAGCACGAATATGGCTACATCAATGATTCGCTCAGCACCAAAGGTCCCGCCGGTACATTCTATGTCAATCACAGCAAACTTCATGGAGTATAGTTTCTTGCACCAAAGATGGCAGAGCCAATTCTCACATGCGTTGCGCCACACGCCATAGCAATGGAATAATCACCGCTCATTCCTATACTAAGGGTGTCCCAACGTTGTGCCTCAGCATGGGTATTNAACAAACTTTGTAACCCTAAGAATTCATTGCGAACTTGCTCTTTATCACTGGTATTAGACGCCATACCCATTAAACCACAAACCTTGACATTGGAGTACGCGGAAAGGTTAGGAAGAACAGCTTCTAATTCGTCCACAGACCAACCAAACTTCGTCTCTTCCTGCGCAATGTGCACCTGCAACAAGCAGTTGATCGTTCGGTTTGCTTTTTTTGCTTGCTTNTCCAGCTCTTTGAGTACTTTTTCTCTATCGACACCGTGAACGAGGTGAACGAAAGAAGCCATGTATTTTATCTTATTCGTCTGTACATGACCAATCATGTGCCAGCGAATATCCTTCGGCATGGCCTCCGCTTTGAGCGCCATTTCCTGAACTTTATTCTCGCCNAAATCGCGTTGCCCAGCTTCGTAAGCCTCCTGAAGAAGCTCAACGGGCTTAGTCTTGCTTACAGCAACCAATGCTACCCCTTCTATAAGGGTATCACGTACTGTCGCTAAAGCTGATTTTATTTGTGTCATTTAAAAAGATGAAGAAGTAAACCGCTTCTTAATTTCGGCTCAATATACGTGCTCTTCGGAGGCATCGACCCTTTATTAACAGCGATTTCTTTCAATAGTTTTACACTTACTGGCGGCAAGCGAAAACCTAAGGCATACCCCTGCTGGAGCATCTCAGCACTTCGGTCCAATTCCGTTTGTCTATGGTAATGAAGTCTGGCATCGTTTCTAGGATCGACAACATCGAGCAAGGGGTGAAGGATAGTATCCAGCAACTCCTGTGAAGGCAATACCTCCCCTTTTGACTTTTTACTAAAAAGCGAATGCCATTTTCCTTCAAAAAAAAGCTGGAAACTGGCCCCTTGAAAATTCTCTGACGGCCCGTTGATAGGCAACACATCGTATTGAGTCTTTAGGTCGGTTAGATCAAATGAATCAGAACTTATATCAAACCAGCGTTCAAAAGATTCTATACCAACCTGTTCTTCAGCCATGAACATNCACAGCACTCCCTGCGCCAATGGNTTNTCAGNTGCCTCCTGGGCTACACGCACGGAAGACGCTAAACGATGATGGCCATCAGCGATATATTTTGTTCCCGAATGCTCGAAGAAGGCGGCGAGTGCATTTACGTAATCTGATGGCACCACCCATAATTTGTGGCAATACCTATCAGTGGAGGAAAACTCGTATTCGGGCCGGTCTTCTTTAATTCGATTCACCAAGCGATCGTAGTGCTCATCGGCTTCTCCAAAAACCAACACAGGTTCTGCCTGAAACCCTGTGATACTNAGATANCGGGCAAAAATGTGCTCGCGTTTTGCGATTGTTTTCTCGTGCGGNAGCGTTGTCCCGTTGACCACACTTTCGGCGTCNAGTAAACCAATAACGCCCGTATAGGTTGCCGAAGGTGTTTTTTGCTCATAGAGGTAATACGTCGACTGGGCTTCTTGAATAAAGATGTCTTCCTTTTCGAACCGATCGTAGCGGCTGCGTACGGCCTTGAACCGGTCCTTATAATTTGCTTCCGGCAATGCATTTGGATTGATGACGTGCAAGAAGGTATACGGGTTATTTTCTAANTTATCATCTAGCTCTTCCGCNCCGTAAGTAATATAGGAACGGGTGGCAACTAAATACGCTTTATCNCGCGTCGGACGTACCGCTTTGAAAGGTCGGAGCATAGCTCTATTCTGTTGGTGGTTCTTGAAGTGAAATTACACAATCAAAAAAGAAAAGCCCCGCGGAATCCGCAGGGCTCATCAAAAAGTTATAAGTACAGTCTANAGACTCGCTGCGAGCGCATCAATATGGGACGCCAATTCAGTCCCAATGCGATCTTGTGCTTCACCTGTCGCAGCACCAATATGCGGCGTTAAACTCACTTTTCCATTCATCAATACCTTCACTGCAGGCGTCGGTTCATTCTTGAAAACATCAAGTCCTGCACCAGCTACCTTGCCGCTCTCAAGCGCATCCANCAAGGCTTCTTCATTAATGACACCACCGCGTGCTGCGTTCAATAAAAACACACCGTCTTTCATTTTTNCGATTTCAGACGCGCCAATCAAATCGCCTCCGGGAACGTGCACAGAAATAAAATCTGATTGTGCTAAAACACCCTCCAAGCCTACATTTTTACAAGTAAAGCGCAACGATTGTCCGTCAAAAAACTCCAATGCTACATCAACATTGTCCTCGTGCATATCGGAGAATACAACCTCCATGCCGGCTCCAATTGCCAATTTCGCCAAGGCTTGACCAATGCGGCCAAAACCAATGATTCCTAAGGTTCTGCCACGGAGCTCCATACCACCAGCATAGGCTTTTTTCATNGTCGCAAATTTTGAATCACCGTCCAAAGGCATGTTNCGGTTTGAATCGTGCAGGAAACGCACTAAGGTACGCATGTGTCCCATGACCAGTTCAGCTACTGAATCAGATGAAGCTGCAGGCGTATTGAACACTTTCAGGCCTTTCTCACGCGCATACTCCACATCGATATTGTCCATACCAACGCCGCCACGGCCTATTCCTTTAATGGACGGACATGCGTCAATCAATTCTTTTCGTACTGTGGTTGCAGAGCGNACCAAAACAACATCAACCTGATGTTCGTTGATGTAGTTTTGCAATTGCTCCTGAGCCACCTTCGTAGTGATCAATTCGTGCCCTGAAGCCTCGATAGCTGCGATACCTGAGGCAGAAATTCCGTCGTTTGCTAATACTTTCATGCGTGTGTTTTTTCTAATTCTTGCATACAGTCCACTAATACTTGGACACTTTCCAAGCCCAACGCATTGTACATCGATGCGCGGTAACCACCCACATCGCGGTGACCATTAATGCCGTTAATTTTAGCTGCTTTAACCAATGCTTCAAAAGCATCTTTGTGTGTCTCGTCTTTTAACAAGAAACAAGCGTTCATGGTAGAGCGGTCCTCAACGGCCGCCGTTCCTACGAAAAGTGGGTTTCGATCAATTTCGTTATACAACAGTGCTGCTTTCGCAGTGTTCCGCGCTTCAATGGCTGCTACGCCACCGTTTTCTTTCAACCAGCGCAACGTCAACATGCTCACGTAGACGGAGAACACGGGCGGGGTATTAAACATACTGCCTTTATCGATGTGCGTTTTGTACTTCAACATGGTTGGGATGTAACGTCCAGATTTCCCTAAGGCATCNTTGCGCACAATCACCAAAGTCGCTCCCGCAGGACCTAAATTCTTTTGAGCACCTGCGTAGATTANATCAAATTTACTCACATCTACTGAACGCGAAAAAATATCAGAACTCATATCGCAAATCACCGGCACATTCGTCTCTGGAAAAGACTTCATTTGTGTACCGTATATGGTATTGTTCGAGGTGCAGTGGAAATAATCGGCCTGTGGATTAACGGCGTANCCTTTGGGGATAAAATTGTAATTCTTCTCTTTGGAAGAGGCTACTATGGTGGCATTACCTAGGCCCGCGGCTTCTTTGTGTGCTTTAAATGCCCACGCCCCAGTATCAAGGTATTCTGCACTACCTGATTCNCTTAAAAAATTAAACGCAACCATNGCAAATTGCAAGGATGCGCCGCCTTGTAAAAAGATCACTTCATGCGTTTCAGGAACATGTAAAAGTTCTTTTACTAGACCGACTGCCTCATCCATCACAGCAACGAAATTCTTACTACGGTGAGAAATTTCGATAACAGATAGCCCTAAGTTATCGAAGTCGATCAAAGCCTTAGATGCTTCCTCAAATACTTGACCCGGGAGGATACAGGGTCCAGCGGAAAAATTATGCGTTTTCATAGTTTGCATTAATGTGAAACACAAAGTTACACGGATGAAAAAAGGCAACGTTCGCGGGCGGGGAAAAGTTTCGGATATTTTTCACGCGTAATCAACAATTTCACTTCGTGTGTTAATCGTGTAAGGAGTTACCCCAATTCCAATCTCTAGTATGTAACTTTGACTCCATAATTAAAGAACCAAATCCCACGGATATGTCGAACGGAATCTCTCAAGTACCAACAGCCACCAACGAACCTATTTACGATTATGCGCCCGGAACACCGGAGCGCGAAGCGTTACTCGCAGCATATAAAGAGCAGTACAACAGCAGCGTAGATGTACCTATGTACATTGGTGGAAAAGAAATTCGCACAGGTAATTTAGGCGAACTTGCGCCACCCCACGACCACCA
>JGI26086J50260_1002112_pt1 | contig 10939 bp, 16 predicted proteins | sample SaaInl3SG_22_DNA_FD_50260 | JGI IMG/M metagenome (IMG submission 50260)
TCGCCAACAACAGTGAGATTACCAGACGCATCTAGCTTCATTTTGTTTGTGCCGCCAGTGGCGAAATACAAAACGCCACCTGATTCAGTAATCGTCCAGTTACCAAAATCAGCAGTAGTCACGTTTGCAGTCGTCATAGTTAGCGCAGTAATGCTGTCGCCATCTTCAATCTTCGCATTTAACTGAGTCTGGATCGCTGAAGTTACACCATCAACATAGTTCAGTTCGGCTCCTGTTGCAGTGACTGCTGTGCCACCGATTGTCAGTGTTGACAGATTTGGTGCAATCGCAGTTGTCCCATCAAGCAAATCATCGATGGCATCGAGATTCGTATTTAATTTTTCTCCCCATGAATCCTCTGACGCACCGACTTCGGGCTTTGTTAGACCATAGGTAGTAGTCGTTGTATCAGCCATGAGTTACTCCTCTATGCGGCAATATCTGACCAAGTTATTGATGTCTCAGGTATTGTACTCCAAGACTGCGTATCTGTACCAATAGGCTCCCACTTCTCTCTCCCGATAGCGGCAAATACAGATGTAACGCTTGGTGCGGCAGATGACTTACGCCTTCTGATGCACGTTGCGCTGATCGTTGCTACCGATGAAGTTGAAGCAGATGCTGATATCGTGAACGCGGCAGTTGCTGTGTTAGTAGATACTGCACTTGATTGACCGTCAACCTCTCTGATGCGCTCACACGCCCCTGAAGTTGATGCGGATACTGATGATGTCGCTGACGCACTCTGGACGCGCTCACAGGACGCTGTAGAGCTTACAGCAGTGGCTGAGACAATTGTCTGTAGGTCAGCGTTATCAAATACGTTGTAGCCATACGCGCCAGTGCCGTATGAGAACTTGTCTGACTCTTTGAGTACAAACTGTTCTGCCACTGAGGTATTGACCGCTGTTGAGCTTACGACAGCCCCAGATCCAAACGTGGCGTTACAGGATGCAGTGATTGAGCTTGACGCAGAACCACTGATCGTTCCTGANAGCGTGGTTGTATATCCATCTGCCGTAGTAGATGACGACACAGATGTAGCCGCACTACCAGTGTGAACTACACCTTCTGTCCCGTAATCACTGCTACCGTATAAGTCGTAGCCGTATCCACCGCGCTCAATTGGCATCTATTAGTCCAACGTAATATCGAGGTCACCGGCAGGAACGCGGAATACGTCACCAGTCTCGATTGTCTTTGAGCTAGTCAGTGCCGCGTATGCAAGCATGTTTCCACCTGTAGATGCATCCCACACAGCAACGTGGGTCACAGTGCCAAAGTTTGCAGTCGCGGTTGAGTATTCAACAGCAGCAGTGTTTGACGTTGTGTTGCCTGAAGTGGTGAACGCAACAGTAGCGCGAGCATATGCTGTGCCTGACGTTGATACCTCTGTGCCTGATCCATCTTCATCTGGGTTTGCAGTGTGAAGTGCCAAGTAAAGTGTGCCGGGCGCAGTGTAAGCCGCACCTCCGAAAACGTGATCCAAGATCTCTGTTTCCAAATAATTTGAGAATGACATTATCCAAGTCCTCGTATGTTAAGTCTGATACCTGTTCCTGAGTTCTTCACCCGCTCTGAGTGGTTATTCAGGTTCTGTACTGCCGCCGCATACATCTGCGCCCAGACAGCCAAACGTGCATCTTCTTGCAGGTATGGTGCTGAGTGCGTCAGTGCGCCGTACAGGTACACATCCGGGGCATATTCCAACAACCAGTTNGTAGTGTTGGAGTCGGATAATGCCGGAATCTTTGCNTAGTATAGCAGTTCAAAGTCAGTATCTTCATCCGGCGTGGGATAAAGCTCAAACTCACCGCGAACGTGGGCATAGAACCGTGGGGTTCCTGCCTGATCTTCTGCCGCCGCCCGCTTGTCAGCCATGCCGCTCAAACTGAGTAGCTCAACGACTGATGTGCCGCCGCCGGTTAAGTGNAGGCGGATAGTCTCGTTCCAATCAGCAGGGACTTGCATGTACTGGTCACCCTGCGACTGTTGACCACTTGACCGCTCTTCCATGCGCCAGTGGCGGATGTCCCGGTTGAACTGACCCTCGGCCAACTGAATGAATGTTGGGATCGCAGAGTCGAGATCATCCCGGTTCAGGAAGTCACTCATCGTGGTCTTTAAATTGGTGTAGTTCGTAATCGCCATTACTTGGCCATCCTCTGTTTAGCGAACTGTAGTGCCAAGTCTATCAGAGCCTCGTCTGACAGTCTGCCTTGCTCGGGGCTGTAGGCTTGGACGCCTGCTACGTTCTCTTCGTAGTCACCGATAGCGTCAGGCTTCCGGTCGCTGAATAGATACTGCTTACCCTGATATGCTCTGGCTCCGCTGATCGCCGCCTCTGGACTCATGCCTCTGGCCGCCATGTCGTAGCCGCCAATGAAGTTCAGCATCTGATCCTGAAGGTTGCGATCCACTCGTGGCCCTGCAAGCTCTGGGCGCAGTTTCTGAATCATCTCAGGTGATCTGTTGTAGTACGTCTGATGACCGCGTGTGAAGAACTTGTGTAGCTCTGAGTATGGTACGTCACCGATCAGGTCAAGGATGCCGTAGTCTTCATATGGATTAGCCATTACAGGAACAACTCCGCAAACAGTGCTAATGGATCGGTCATTCTGGATTCACCGTATGCCGCACGTTCTGATATGTCACCAACGTCTGGAGCAATCAATGACAGGATGCCTGCGTTGCTCAGGTTGCGGTTTAGCTTGTCTGATGCGAATGCCACCTTGTTTGCCGCTTGTGATACCGGGTTATTTGAAACGCCACGAATGGATCCAACATTACCTCTCTGGGCGGCTTCGTTCAGGATATCTGTAGCCATCTTGACGCCAACTGATGGCTTACCCATGACTTCGTTTGCCTGCTGTGATGGGCTTGGTACGCCAGTGTTGGCCATGGCATTACCGCCTGCGAGAAGAGCAAGCAACCCTGCTGACGGCTTGACCAATGGGCTACCCATAACACGGTCCACGATCTGTGGTGTGATAATCCCTGATGGCTTCATGCGACTAATTGAATACTGCGCTCTCGTGTGATCAAAGTCTTTGCTGTCTTTTGCGGCGCGGGGCAACGCTTTAAGTTCTGCCGATGTTGCGACACCGACTTCATCGCCAAACCTGTTTCCACGAATCGTTTGCGCGTCTTGAGCGATGTCGTATGCGTGAACATCCTGAATAAGTTCACCAAGGGTTCGACCCTGTGCGGCCATCGGATAAGTGTTGTGAACTCCATCCTTGACGTAATCAGCGAATGGATCGATCTCGATGACGCTCTGAAGCCCCATGTCTTGGCCTTCGTATTGAGCCGCGTCACTGATCGCCAAGTTTGCCTGCGTTGATGATAGACCGCCGTTATCAACGATGGTCTTCTTGTTCATCTCCATGCCCATCTTCTTGCGGACACCTGCATCGAGTCCTTGGAAGTGCGTGAGGATATTCTCAGAGTCAATTCCCGGCCATGTCGGATCGACAGCCTTCATTGCCTTGTCAACGGCTTTCTTTTGCGTCTTGTTCATCCCTGACTGTGCGTAGCTGAGCATTACCTCAGTTGGCATAGTTGAGAATCCTGTGGCTTGCGGACCCATGCGATATGGCAGTTTGATTGGTAGCATCCCCGCCTCATCTGCAAGATCGCGTGTCTTGTTGAATAAGCTCGGAATAATACTGTCGCCTGACGCCCAACCATACCCTGAGTCGAGAGCAAAGCCCTGACCACCTTGCAGATTTACTGGTAGCTTCAGTTCAACATCGTTGATTCGTTTGACCACTGCACCTGCCGCTGAGCGATCAGACTCACCGATCACATATGGGCGGCCCAGTAGCTCTTCAAATGAAAGTGGGTTAGCTGTCTGAGTTCCACGGCTGTCGTACCCGACCTCAAGTGCGTTTGCTCTTTCAAGCTCACCCTTGCGGTCTTGAATATATCTCTGATCAAAGCCGACTTCGCCGGGTCTGATGATAACTTCCCCTGCTTTACGAAACGGGCTGAATACGCCTGCTTCAGCGTCCTCGCTCATCATCATCGAGCCAAGAGTTGTCGCCGCCGCCGGGACACCGTAGACCTGAATGCGGTCATACACTGGGTGCTTTTTGCCGCGTACCTCGATCTCACCGACTTGGTTGCCCAAGTGGACGCCGCCTTTCTTTGTTGGCCGTAGTCGAGGCTCTGATGATGCGTTTGGATAACGCGCCATCTCGACACCTTCCGGGAACTCTGACGCCAGTGAGTAGTAGTGCGTCTTTCCGTCTTCAACTGAAACTATCGGAAAGTCCTTGCCGGGATTCGGATCGAAACCTTCTGGAGTCTTGGTCCAGTTCCAACCTGCTTTCTTTTTGAATAGGTTGGTCTTTACCTTGCGACCTGTCTTTTTGAACTCGCCCTCTGGGATGTTTGTGTTTGACACTTGCATCGATGGCTTACCGTCAGGTCCGACAGCAATGCGGGCTGAATCAGGGAACTGGCCAGATACATCTTGCAGTGGCTTACCCATTTGCATGTATCGACCGCCGGGCTGAAACTCAAAGTCGCTTAGGAATGGCTTGTATGCTCTGTCGTTTGGATCGAACATCCGCTGTGGTGCGGGCATGATTGAGCGAGAGTCACTGTCGAGACGCTTGATGCTGTCAAAGTCTTCAACGCCCTTTCCGATGATCTCGAAAAGACTTTTTGCTTTTGCCATTTGCAGTCCTAAAACCGCTCGCCCACGACTATTCTACCAGAGGCCGCTAATCAAGCAACGCCCGCGAGATTTCTTCGTATTGGCGTATTCCATGAATCGGTCTGATGGACGCCTTGTTTGTAGATGGCCACCAAGCCAAAAGCATCAGCGCCGTGGGAAGCCCAGTCATGTTCTGGTCCAAGCCCGACCCCTCGCACTTCGTCACGCTTCTCGTGATACCAACCGAGTGCCTCTCTTCCGGCCTTTGTGTTTTCGTCATGGAATCGGCAACTGGGGAATAAGCGTCTTGCCGCTTCGATGCGGGACAGTACAGCGCCTGCGCCTTGGTTCGGGATAGTGTCAACAGTGAATCCGGCATCTTGCAAATACGTCTCCGGGGTTACCTTGTAAACCATGTCATGCTTCCGACCGTCATGCGGCAGGACCATCAGCGCGTCCTCGTAGCCTCTGGCGCGTAACCAGTGAACGTGAGACTCAAACGGCTGACCTACGGCCTCATAGTAGTCAAGAAGCCTGATCTCTTCACCGATGTACTGAACTACCCATATTGCAGTAGCGTCAGACTTGCGAGAAGTACCACCGATATCCCATACAGCGTAGCACTTACTAAGAGGATCTTTACCAAAGAATCCGATTCTTCCATCGAGAGCGGCCCTGTTCAAATGTTCTGCGTAGTAAGCACCCTCCAGTACAGTGGCATACTCACCCTCCCATACATGAGCGTACCGCTCCGGGTTCATCGTCAGACAGTCATCTTTTTCCTGAAGTAGTACGTTACTGATCCACGGGTTGTGCTTCCAGTTTGCGTTGACGACAACAGAACCTGTTGGAGTTCTGTCTCCTCGCAGTAACTGATCAATCGCATCTGTCGGGCGGTGAGGGTTCCAACTAGCCCAGATCTCTGATCCCTCTTTTCGCATTGTTGGCGTGAGCAATTCAAGGGAACGATGTGATAGGGATTGCGCTTCTTCGATCCACGCACGATCAAAACCTTCCAGTGACTTAATTGAGTCAGCAGTGTGATCCTGCATGCCAGTGAATATGATAACACCGTCACCCGGCGTCTCGATGTACTCCCGGTAAACCCGGAAGCCTGCCTGTTCACCTAAGTTGTAGCCCTGTAGCTTGTCCTCGAGAAGACGTTTGGATGACTGCTTGAGAGACTTCTGCACCTCCCGAATACAGACAGCCCGGAGTCCCGGCGTTCGTAGCGCCTCTGCGATCATGAGGTCAGCAAAGAAGTGTGACTTACCACTACCACGGCCTCCCCAAGCTCCCTTGTAACGTGCCGGGTTCAGCAGTGGCGCGAATACCTCGGCGTATCTGAACCTAGCCTGCATGTGGTGATGGGACCGCTTCCCAGATACAGCTTGTGATCTTCTCGCCCTGTGTCTGGTGATCAATTACCTGCTTGTCGCCATACTTCTTCGGCAACAACCGTGAAGAGGTCCACTTACGAACATCGGTCCTGAGCTTGTCTACTTGGATTGTCTCTATCGTGGCATTGTCTGCGATCTCTTCGATCAATTCAGCCGCCCACTGTGCCTGAGCCGCCTTGGCTATCTCGTATTTGTGGAGAAATTCTGGGTGTTTAAACATCCATGTGTAGAACGTCTTCTTGTCTGGAGTCCAATCAAGGTCTTCGCATAGTGCGCGCACAGACATGCCTGAAGCGATCTCGATCATCATCCGATCCGCCAGTTCATCGTTGTACTTGCTTGGTCTGCCGACTTTACTCTGTGCCATTGAAGCGTCCAAAGTTGTTGTTGATGACAACTTTATACCACTGTGGGTATCACCTGTTCAATTGCTCCTTGCCCTTGACTCGCATCATCTTCCTGCCACGGCGCTTCTGTATGGCCTCATCACCTACTACATTGCGGCAGTTGAGTTCAGCGATCAGGAATGGAACCTTGGCACTCCCTGCCTTTTGGACAACGTGGTACTTGGCTGACCGTGTGCCTGAGTTCAGGATGCGGAATGTGTGGCCAGTCTCCTTCACTAGCCACTCCATCTCCTCAAACGCCGCTCCTAAGTCATCAAACGACATCCAGACTCTCCAGTCGCTTAATCTCGGCCTCTGCGTAGAACTTGATCTTCTTGGCGTCCCTGAGCATCTCGCTGTGTTCTACCTCGCCGTAGCGGTAGCAGGCACGAAAGATCTCACCGATCTGAGCGTTCATGTTCTTGTGGCTGATGAGATCCTGTAGCTCGTTCGCCGGGAACGGTAGCTCATAATACTTGGCAGTTGATCCGTCTGATTTGATCATAGCCCTACCCAAGTCATGTTGTGGACGATCTTGTGAACGTGTGTCTTTGACACCTCAAACTTCTCAGCGATCGACTGGAGCGTCAGACCTTCCTCACGCAGTGCCTTGATCAATAGCACATCCTCCGGGTCGAGCTTGCGGCTCCTGTGTTTTTCCCAGTGCCTGTTTTTTGCAAAATGAATTGACATTACTTCACCTTATCCAATTGGTCATCTTCATACTGGCCGATCCAGTTCTGGTAGTTTTCCCATTCAAGCTCGCCATATGTGTCGAGATCTCGAGTGGGGCCGCAGTGGATGCAAACCTCATGGCCTAAATCCAAATGCTTCTTCTCAACCTTTGCCCCGCAGTTAGGGCAGGTTGGGTAACGTGGATCACTCATTGTCATCACCCCACTTCTTTTTTGCCAACCAGTCACCAAGTGCCGCGAGAGCGCCTGCAAATGCAAACGACAAAGATGCGGCTAAACACACGATGAAAAGATTTTCTAATCCAGTGCCTGTCATTTCTCGCCCCTCGGGCCGCTTACGCGGCCTTTCCTAATTCAAAGTAGTGAGCCTCTTCGTATGGCTCAGCAGGGAGTGACTCGATGAACGCTTGATCCACGGTCTGCATGTTGTAGCCCATACCGTAGCGCCACATCATGTTCTGCTCATTTTCCCACTTGATGATCTGTTCAACAGAAACGTGACACTGAGCGGCTAACTCGTTGCGCTCAACCTCTTCACGATTATTCTCTTCCTCGATCTCTTCGCCGAGACGCTTAACAGCGATCTCCAGATCTTCCTCGGACATGTCGTATGCCCACCGAGCGCGACAGCCATGTAGGCTCTTGTGCATGTCGCTGAACAATTCTGCTAACGCTTCTTGATGTGTCATATTTTTCTCCTATTCCCAGAGGGACGGCTTACGCCGCCGCTCCTTTTGCCATTTCACGAACCGCATAACCGTTGCGGACCATTGACTTGAATGGGGCTGTAGCCGCCAAGTACATGTCAAACTCGAAAGGCAGAACACGCTCCCAACCTTCAGCCATTGTCAAAACGAAAAACTCACGGTCAAACACACCAGACTTTTCGTTGTATGTGACAACCTCAGCCGCGTCACCAACTGACGTAGAGCGTAAGCCCCAGTCACGGCCACGACCGCCAACCACTGTGATGCGATTATCGAAATCACGATTCTCGTCACCTTCCAAAAACTCACCGCGTGACCATGACCCGGCGATGTTTTGAGTCAACGCGAACGATGCTTCTAATGCATCACGAACTTCCATTGACGCTGTTACTGGCGTGAATGTCGCAACTTCTGAAGCCTCTGTCTCGAAAGCCGCGTGGAAGATCTTAACTTGCTGTGCTGTGATCATGTCGTTTTCTCCTAATTGGTAAATATTTCCGACACACAAATAATAACAGGTCTGAGCATGTATGCAACACTTTACGTTTCTTTTTATGCACTTTTTCTTTGTTCGATGCCCTCAAGCCTAGCCTTAGCCAGTCGTATGCGCCGCTTGTCCTCAAGTGTGAGGTTCTCTGCACCGTTGGCTATGCTGAGAACGATCTCGTCCTCAAGGGCTTCCTGTTGCATCTTCTTGGTATATACAGGGCGTATATACTCTCGGTCCGGCGGGAAGATTTCTGACAGCGGCAGGCCAAGAGCCTCAACCAGTTTTGGACCGTCAGCGCCACAGACAAAGCAGTGGGCCAACACAGTGCCGTCAGCGCACTCCTTGATGGACATGTTGAAGCCCTTGCCGTTGTGGACAGGGCATGGGATCCGCCACTTGTCCTGACCTGAGTTGCGGACCTTGCTGACACTGTTGAGGATATTATCAACTGGCATTCTTCATCACCTCATAGTTGCGTTTGATGTTCTGGCTAACGATGAATCTTTTCACTTCTTCAGATATCCCGTCAACCGGCTTGGCGGTGATCGCGTTAGGCCACACGCCAAACTTCTGTTTGTACTTGTGTGACGCCCAACCTTCCTTGAACCCGCGAGTCTTGGCGTAGTGCTGTAGCTCACCGAGGAACTCGGCCTTGCGCTCTTTCGAGTACACCTTGTTAGCGGACTTAGCCAACTGCACTAAGTCCGATCCGTCAGTCTCGATCCGCTCCTTGATCGGGATCTCGTAACCACAACTACACCTGATCCCAACCATTTGCCGGTAGCACTGTGGGCAGTCCTTGACCTTGGCTTCTTTCTTGTCCTTGAGTTGCTTCTTCTCGCTGAACTGTTTCTCGCCGTCATCCAGTGACTCCGGGATCATGTCCTCGCAGAAACCGAACCGGCTGACATTACCTGCGTGATCGAGATATATCGCGTTCTTCTTGCCCGGTGCTGTACGCATGATACGACCCACGCGCTGTTGGAACTGGATCGCTGACCTTGTAGCTTTTAAGTCAATACACGCCGATGTAGTCGGGCTGTCCCAACCTGTGTTCAGCAACTGAGAGCATGACAGGATCATGAACTCACCTGCATCGTGGGCCTCAAACAATTCGTCCCGGATGTCGGTGTCCATGTAGCCATCGATGTGTTCCGCCCGGATGCCTGCCTCATTGAACTGATCAACCAGAGCCTTGGATGTTTTGATTGATGGGCAGAATGCGACAGTCTGGCGACCCTCGGCATACTTCACCCAGTTTGCGATCACATCGCCAACCAAGCCCTCTTCCTTCTCGATAGCCTCGCCTAGTGATCTCTCATCATAGTCAGTGCCGCCAGTCTTGAGTGACTTGGTCTTGACGCCACTTAGGGACGCCTGACGGCCTCCGTAGTAATCGACAGGGCAGAGGTATTCCTCCTCCAGTAGCTCTCGTGTTGTGATCGGCACGATCAGGTCATCGTAATACTTTCCGAGTCCCTTGCTGTATGGAGTGGCTGACAGTCCGATGAACGGCACGTTGTTGTACTGCTCGAAAATCTTCTCGAGGTACTTGTACATGGTGTGCGCCTCATCAACGATGGCAAAGTCAAAGTCAGGCGTGTTCTTTCTGCGAGCCAGTGTCTGGACCGATGCGATCTGGATCGGGGCCATGGGGTTACTCATAAAGTGATCACCCTGCATGACGCCGAACGGCAGGCCATGGGCATCGAATGCTTCGATTGACTGTGAGATCAGTTTCACCCGGTCGCAGATAAAGATGCCACGCTTCCCTTTATCGAGAGCGTTCTTCAGCATCGCGGCGGCTGTGATGGTTTTACCGAACGAACATGGAGCGGCAAGCATTGGTCGCTTGTGTCCAGTTGCTAGTGAGTGCCGTAGCATCTCGATGGCTGTTTGTTGATGTGGTCGTAGTTGCATATTTTTCTTCCGGCCATAGTTGTCTTTTTGAGGGCTATTAGGCAACCCTCACTCTTCTTCTTGCGCTAGTCCATGAACATCCAGTCATCAGCAACGATTTGCGGCGGCATTAGCCGAGGCTCGTAACACCTCACCCCCACTGCACACTTGATGTGTACACTTGGTTGCCTTTTACGCTGTTTGTCCCGCCCTCAGAGGTCGGATGTTCACTCTTGCTTTTTCGTGCTACAGCACAATGCGACTGTTTTGACGGGAGGAGAGTATTTCGGACTGTTTCGGAGAGATTCGTATTGTATTGACCAGAACAACCTGTGCGGTCACAATACACCTGTGCCGGAATGCGACACGGGTCTTTATGTCTCTCATGTTTCAGTCCGGATACGCTAGGAGATTGGCAGTCTCCGCCCGGCACTGTTTTAAACCTTACCCCCGTCAGAATTTTTTTGCAAAGTGTTTTTCACACAAGTCTTCAACATAGTTGTCTGGAACCCACAACTGCACCGGCCCGGTGTACTGCACCAGAATGGCTGTGTAGTCGATCATTTCCCAGACCTCGCCCGCAGGCTCATCGTCACGATCCTTCCACGAATCGACCAACTGGATTGAGTATGACAACTCATACTCCATGCCGTTGATGATCGGCCAGAGAAAGATTTCGCACTGATCCATTACTTCCAT
>JGI26086J50260_1002116_pt1 | contig 10930 bp, 10 predicted proteins | sample SaaInl3SG_22_DNA_FD_50260 | JGI IMG/M metagenome (IMG submission 50260)
CATGTTAAAAATATACAAAGCCATGAGTCACTATAATTACCTCATTAAAAAGATTAATACAATAACTACTATTGCTTTGATTGGCTTATTATTTGTGAGCTGTGCGGGAGTTATTAAGGTTGGAAATAAAAACATCTACAAGCATTTTAAAGGGGAAAAATTTAATAACCAAATGAGCGGATTGGTTGTTATAGACCCTGAAAATAACGACACCATAGTCAATATAAACGGTAGCCAATATTTTACTCCTGCCAGCAATACAAAAATTTTCACCCTTTACACCGCACTTGAATTACTCCCAGAAAAATTGCCTTTATTCAGGTATCAGAAAAAAGGGGCAGACTCTATATTGATTGCTGGAATGGGAAATCCCACTCCATTTCATCCATTTTTTAAAGACAGCACCTTACTAAATGAATTGAATAAATACTCACACGTTGGAATTGTGGCCAACAAACTATTAGATTTTCCCTATGGACCAGGATGGGCTTGGGAGGACTTTGACGCTTATTACGCCCCTGAACGGGCTGCTTTACCCCTTTATGGAAATGTTTTTAATGTGATCAAGAATGACAGCGTCTCCATTCAAGAACCTGCACTATTCAATTCAAATGTAGCAAAGAAAAACAACGAAAACCCTTTTTACAGACGTGCAGAAAAGAACTTTTTTTACCTGCCAGAAAAAGAAGTGATGTCTCTTGAAATACCCTTTAAAACTTCGGATAGTTTAACGGCTATTCTTCTGGGAAATTTGTTGAAAAAAGATGTTTTTATCCTTCCAAAATTTACAGATAAAACAGAAATAGCCTACGGNATTTCAAGGGATACTGTATTAAAACAAATGATGGTCGTGAGTGATAATTTTTTAGCCGAGCAACTGTTACTAAACGCAGCTGCTTTTACCTTAGACAGTATGCAAACATCTANTATTCAAGCGTATGTACTAAAAGGCGTTTTAAAAGACTTGGCTCAAAAACCAAGGTGGGTAGATGGTTCTGGACTCTCTAGGTACAATTTGTTTACACCGCTATCCTTAACGCAGGTACTCCATAAAATGTATTTAAAACATTCTTGGGATACNTTGCTTCATTTCTTTCCTATAGGTGGAGAAAAAGGCACGCTAAGCAACTGGTTCAAAGGAGCACAAAAACCGTACATATACGCAAAGACTGGTAGNCTTGGAAACACCTATTGCCTTAGTGGTTTTTTGATTACAAAAAACAATAAAAGACTAATATTTAGCTATATGAACAATCATTTCACCAAGCCAAGTAGTCAAATTAAGCAGGAAATGGAAATGGTATTAGAGGCTATTAGAGATCAGTATTAATATAAAAAATCCATTTTAATAAGTTCCAAAACTGTATGTTTAAAACCTATTATCTCCATCCAATAAATCTCCTATACCACCAAGCAGACTACCCTCTCCTTTCCCTTTTCCACCCATTTTTGGTGCTGCTGCCCAAACCCTACTAGCCAAACGACTAAAAGGCAACGATTGTACATAAACAGNTCCTGGCCCTTGTAAGGACGCAAAAAACAAACCTTCACCGCCAAACAAAGTGTTTTTAATACCTCCTACAAAACTAATGTCGTACTGTACATTTTGAGTAAATCCTACCAAACAACCCGTGTCCACCTTTAAAATTTCTCCAGCCTTGAGTTTTTTTTTGGTAATAGTTCCGCCTGCATGAATAAAAGCGAGACCATCTCCCTCTAACTTTTGCATAATAAAACCTTCCCCACCAAAAAATCCTCTTCCAAGCTTTCTGGAAAACTCAATTCCAACAGAAACACCTTTAGCAGCACATAAAAAAGCATCTTTTTGGCATATGAATTTTTCTCCAAAAGCAGAGAGGTCTATCGGTATAATCTTTCCTGGATAAGGAGAAGCAAAACTCACTCCTTTTTTTCCTTGACCTATGTTTAAAAAAGCCGTCATAAATAGGCTTTCTCCTGTCAGTAATCTTTTCCCTGCAGAAAATAAAGAGCCCAATACACCTTCATTTTGTTTAGAGCCGTCTCCAAAGATGGTCTCCATTTGAATGTCTTGGTCCATCATCATAAAACTCCCAGCCTCAGCTACAACAGATTCCCCTGGATCCAAAATTACTTCTACAAATTGCATTTCCTCTCCAGAAATCTCGTATTCTATTTCGTGTGCATTCATTTTTTATTTTTTTCTAATAGTCCATTGAAATTCAAAAGTTGCTACCGTTAGCCCAGCGTCATTTATCCCAACTGCTTTCATCCAAAAGGTCTCCCCTTCTCCTGTAGCAATCGTTTTTTGAATGGCTGGAGCAATGAGATGACCGTCTTCACAATTAAAAACAATTCGTCCTGTTGCTTTTTTAGTGAAAGATGCCTTGTTATGTGCTACCAACATGGATATGGCTTGTCCAGATTGCTTAATTTGATCAATTACCATAGCTCCAGTGGCCAATTCAGCAGCCATTCCTTGTACAGCCCAGAACATGGAATTGAATGGATTTTGATTGATCCATCTGTGTGTAACGCTTACTTCTGCTTTATTCTGACTAATACGTTTTAGCCTAACGCCACACCACCAAGCAGAGGGTAGCTTAAAAAAAAGGTAGGTATTAAACTGAGAAACAGAAGTAGCCATATTTAAAATATTTCATTAAAAATACGTCATTTAATTCTAGTAATGAATCATATGGTTTTGTTAATTAAATGTTAAATTATAGTACTTTGTATTGCATAATACCTTTTAATAGATATATATTTGCATTGTAATGTAGCTTAGCGATGGAATTCATCACGAAAAACTGCACAATTATTTCAATTTATGAATATTGAAAATACCAAAGCACAAATGAGAAAAGGGGTCCTAGAATACTGTATCCTGTCCATATTAAATGGAGAAGATAAGTATGCCTCTGAAATTTTAGAATCCTTAAAAGACGCCAAACTTCTTGTGGTAGAAGGGACTATTTACCCCCTACTCACCAGATTAAAAAATGCTGGTTTATTGGCCTACAGGTGGGAAGAATCTAGTGCTGGACCTCCCAGAAAATACTATGCACTCACTGAAACTGGTAGGTTGTTCTTAAAAGAACTGGACACTACTTGGAATGCCCTTAAAAACGCCGTACAACTTGTTACAAAATAAAAAACGATGAATAAAACACTTACCATAAACTTAGCCAATAGCATATTTAATATAGATGAAAATGCTTACCAAGCTTTACAAAGATATTTAGAAGCTGTTAAAAAATATTTAACTGGCACACAGGGTAACGAAGAAATATTAGCAGACGTTGAGGCTAGAATTTCAGAGCTTTTTTCTGAAAAATTAACCCCTGAAAAACAAGTTATAGTATTACAGGATGTAGAACAAATCATTCAAGTAATGGGACAACCTGAGGACTATTCTATAGACGAAGATATTTTTGATGAAGNGCCTAAAACAAAAACCAGCACTCGTGTGAAAAAATTATACAGAGATGGAGATCAGAAACTGATGGGCGGTGTGTGTAGTGGTATTGGACATTACCTATCCATAGACCCGCTGTGGATTAGATTGCTTTTTATTGTATTCTTATTTGGCGGTGGCTTTTCTGTAATAACCTATATTATCCTTTGGGCAATTGTACCGGAAGCAACTACTACTGCTCAAAAATTAGACATGCAAGGAGAAGCTGCAAACCTCAGTAATATTGAAAAAAAAATTAAAGAAGGATTTGACTCTGTTTCAGATACCGTTAAAAACGCAGATTATAAAGGGGTAGAAAATGCTGTCAAAGAAGGTGGAAATAGTTTTGTAAAAGCATTAGGTGATTTTATTGGGATAATTTTTTCTACNATTGGGAAAATAATCAGTACTATTTTCAACCTTTTTGGAAAATTCATTGGTTTACTCCTTATTCTTATTGGTTCTGCAACCTTGTTGGGGCTTTTTTTTGGACTATTCACAGTGGGCATTTTAGACCTTAGTAATTTATCTGGAATCCAATTTTTTCCACTGATCAATGCCTCTGAATTACCCATCTGGGTNCTTTCCATTTTACTGTTTTTAGCCGTTGGAATTCCATTTTATGGTTTGCTCTATGTAGGACTTACTGTGGTTGCTAAGAACCTCAAAAAAATGGGGAATATAACTAAAGTAAGTTTATTTAGTATTTGGTTTGTAGCGGTAGGCTGCTTAATCTTTTTCGGAATTAAACAAGCCAATTCATTTTCTGTAAGGGGAAACCAAATAGAACAAGTATCCTTATTTGACGCGAATAATATTGGAGTCCAAGTGCCTGATACGCTATATCTCATGGCAAAAAGCTCGGAACATTTTGAATATTTAGACCATAATTTTTTTGATGGAATTACCATAAGTTACGACACAAATGGCAATGAAGTACTCTACTCAAAAAGGGTTTCTGTTAATATTAAGAATACGATTGAAAATAATATATCCATAAAGACGTATAAAAGTGCCCATGGTTATTCTTATGAAGATGCTAAAAACAGGGCTACTGCCTTATCCTACAATATGAAACAAATGGGAAATACCCTCTATTTTGAGGACTATTTTATAAGTGCACCCAATCAAAAAATGCGAAATCAAAAAATTGAAATGAGCTTAATCATTCCTAACGGAACTATTGTGAAAATAGATCCTAGCATGAGTGAAATTATGGGATGGGGAAATAAAAATGACCAAGACATGTACAGAAAAGACCTGCCTAATGAGATATGGAGAATGGGCGATAGTGGTGTTTTGGAGTGCATGACTTGCAATTCATCCATAGATTAATACAATCCAGTATTTATTATTTTATAAGTCTTCTTTAATAGCACACCTTTAACGGACCAACAATAACTATAAACATATGATAGCGCTAGCTAAAATTTTCATCGCACTTTTATTCAGCATACTTTTTTTGTTCTAAAGACAAATTTATTGATGGGTTTGGTTATATTTATTTAAACAACCAAACCCATTATGCGACTCACCCTTATCCCTTACCAACTAGAGTTGGCACATACCTTCAGCATTTCTAGAGAGTCTCACGACTTTCAAGACAGCTTAATAGTTTGTTTATCTCACGAAGGACATAGTGGTTATGGAGAAGCTACTGCCAATGGGTATTACCAAATAACGTCGGCCAGTATGGCCAAAGAAATTGGGTTGTGTAAAGTGTCATTAGAAGCCCACGATTTTAAAACACCTGAATTATTCTACGAACTATTGGGCACATTATCCCTTTCTAACTTCTCAAAATGTGCGTTAGATTTGGCCGCTTGGGATTTGTTTGGAAAAATTAAAAACACACCGCTTTACAAAATTTGGAATACAGACCTCCAGAACCTAGCCAAGACTAACTATACCATAGGTATTGATAGCATAGAAAAAATGGTGGCTAAATTGGAAGAAAAACCCTGGCCCATTTACAAAATAAAATTAGGCACTTCCCAAGATATTGAGATTGTTAAGGCATTAAGGGCTAAAACCAATGCTGTATTTAGAATAGATGCCAACTGTGCTTGGGAGGTAGAAGAAACCATTGTAAACGCTCAAACCCTCAAAGATTTAGGCGTTGAATTTATTGAACAACCTATGGCTGCTGACCGGTGGGAAGACATGAAAAAAGTATTTGAAACTTCTTGCTTACCGCTTATGGCAGATGAGAGTTGTTTGGTACCTGAAGATGTAGCAAAATGTGTGGGACACTTTCATGGAATAAATATAAAACTCACCAAATGTGGTGGTATAACCCCTGCTTTGTCCATGATTAAGGAGGCTAAAGCATTGGGCTTAAAAGTAATGATAGGCTGTATGACAGAGTCTAGCGTTGGGATATCGGCCATAGGCCAGCTACTCCCCCAATTGGATTATGTAGACATGGATGGTGCACTATTACTCAAAAAAGACATTGCTAAAGGCATTATAATTAATGAAGATGCTTCGCTTACTTACCCTAATTTAGGAGGTAGTGGGGTAGAATTATTACACTTATGATACGGTATTTTAACAAGGCTATTGGACCCTATTTATCTTTTGATAAAAAATCTTATTTATATTTTGGTGGAACAGGCTACTTAAGCCTTCAAACCCATTATAGGTTTAAACGTTGGCTGCTAAAAGGGGTTCTCAAATACGGTGCACACCACGGTGCTTCTCGTCAGTCAAATATTAGAATATCCCTGTTTGAAAAAGTAGAAAAAGTATTGGCCCAACAGTTTAAAGCTCCTCGGGCGCTACTGAGTTCTTCTGGTTATTTGGCCGGTCAAATGGTGGCCAAACAATTTTTAAATGATCCTTATGCTACCCTCTATTTACCTGATACCCACAGTGCATTAAAAATAGATCCAAATGCTACTGAAACACATTACGAGGGTCTTGATGAAAAATTAAAAGAGCTGCTTTCTTTAAAAAAACAACCCGTAATTTTTTTAGACAGTATAGATTTTAAAGGGCGGCATTATCCCGAATTCAGCCCATTGAAAACTATCGATCTCTCTGCTTGTATTTTGGTTGTAGACGACTCTCACGCCCTTGGGGTATGTGGTCTAGAGGGAGAAGGATCCTATGGAATACTAAAGCAGTTAAATCCTAAAGAATTAATCGTTACGGCTTCTTTGGGAAAGGGAATGGGGATTAGTGGTGGTGTAGTGCTGTGCGAGGACCACAGAGCGTCTGCCATTATAGCTGGTCCTACATTTGGTGGCGCTAGTCCTGCTGCTTTAGCAGGTCTATTCGCCTATTTAGAAGCGCCAGAAATTTATCAAAAACAACTCCTTAAATTGCATAAAAACACCAAACGTTTTATAAAAGGACTTGACAGTCCTGAATTTTTTGACAATCATTTAGGACACCCTGCTTTTGGATTTCAATCGCCTCAGTTATCAAAGGAGCTTAAAGAAGCTGGTTTCGTACTGACAAACTTTCCATATCCCACTGAAAGAGATCCAATGATGAGTAGAATTGTGATTAGTGCTGGTCATAAAAAAAAGGATATTGAAGGCCTTTGTAAAGCACTCAATACCCTTATTCCTACTTTAAAGTAAGTATAAAACTTGCTAAAATGTATAATCAGTCCACACTATTCAATAGTAGCCAAGTATCTTTCTGCGTCTAAAGCAGCCATACAACCTGTTCCTGCTGCAGTAATAGCTTGTCTGTATTCTTTATCTTGAACGTCACCACAGGCGAATACCCCTGGTAAATTTGTTTTAGTACTCTTGCCTTTGGTATGTACATAACCCGTTTCATCCATGTCTAGTTGGCCCTTGAAAATGTCTGTATTTGGCTTGTGACCAATAGCGATAAAGAGTCCTGTAATAGCAATGTCTTCCTTTTCTCCTGTTTGGTTGTTAACCATTCTAAGGCCTTCTACCACTTGGTCTCCAAGAACCTCTTCTACTTCTGTAAAGTATTTTACTTCTATATTTTTTAAGCTATTCACCCTGTGTTGCATTGCTTTAGAGGCCCTCATCTCCCCTTTTCTTACTAACATGGTGACTTTACTACAGATGTTGGCTAAATAAGAAGCTTCCTCTGCTGCGGTATCTCCTGCACCTACAATAGCCACTTCTTGACCTTTATAGAAAAAACCATCACAAACAGCACAGGCAGAAACACCACCGCCCCTTAGTTTTTGCTCACTAGGTATGTTTAAGTACTTGGCTGTAGCCCCTGTAGAAATAATCACTGTCTCCGCTTCAATAGGTGTTTTACCGTCTACCATTGCTTTGTGAATACCCCCTACTTCTTTACTCAATTGAACTTCTGTAATCATTCCGATTCTCACTTGGGTGCCAAAACGCTCTGCTTGCTCTTGTAATTCAACCATCATTGTTGGACCATCTACACCCTGAGGGTAACCTGGGAAATTGTCTACTTCTGTAGTTGTTGTTAATTGTCCACCTGGCTCCATACCCGTGTATAAAACAGGTTTCAAATCTGCTCTTGCTGCGTAAATTGCTGCAGTGTATCCTGCTGGTCCTGAACCAACTATAAGTGTTTTAATGCGTTCTATATCTTGAGACATTTGTAATGAATTTTTAATAATTAAAAATCAAAATTAAACAATTTGGCCGCCTTGTAAACGGTAAAGTTATTAAAAGTTATTACCGTATTATTTGGAAGATTGATTTAGATCTTATTTAAATTTTCTATTCGTTTTTAACCAAAATATTTTAGAAAAGATTACTATGTGAAGTCGCAACACACTTAAAATAAGGGTTTTAAAAAAAAATATAACTGCTGCTATTTTATAATATAGTTTTTCATTAAAATCAAAGCATAAAAATTAAAATTAAAAAAAGAAAGTATATTCCTACAAAATCATTACTTTTGATATGGGTATTATAAATTTAGGGGCTTCCCTAACAAACAATTCAAAAAATGAGTAATTCAACATTTAGATCTAACTGTGGTTTAGCCACAGGCTTGGATATTATTGGTGATAAGTGGTCTTTGTTAATCGTCAGAGACTTGATGGAAGGAAAAAAAACCTTTACAGAAATGAGGCTTTCTAAAGAAGGGGTAGCCACAAATATTTTAGCAGACAGGCTCAAAAGCTTGAGCATTAATCATATTATTTCTTTTTACCACGCTGCAGATAATAGAAAAACCAAGTATTATTTTTTAACTGAAAAAGGATTGGAGTTATATACCATTCAATTAGAGGTAATGAGGTGGACGTATAAATACTATCCAGAACAAGCTTCTGATCACACAGAATTTCTGGAGCAACTTTCACAAAANACCACTCAGAAGATTTTTAAAAAATACACCAAGAATTACACTGAGGAAAAGGAATCGCATTACAAAAAAATGAATCCCTAGGAATAAATATTATTATTCAAAAAAAAANGCGGACCGTTGGTCCGCCTTTTTTAATAATCTTAAACATTTTCGCCTTTCATCATCTTATTCCAATACAGATAAGGCAACATATATTTTTTTAGCATCCATAACCTCCAATGTTCTTTGGAGGAATCTCTTATCAATAACTGCTTTAATTTTGGATCTGGAATAAAATTATTTTTGTAATCAAATTCAGCCAAAACCATTTTACCGTATCCAGTGACCAAAGGACAGGAAGAATAGCCATTGTAGGATTTATTAGTAGCTTCTTTGTGTGAAAGTAACATNATTAAATTATCTACGACTATAGGCACNTGTTTTCTAATGGCAGCTCCTGTTTTAGCTGTTGGTAAACCCGCAACATCTCCAAGTCCAAATATGTTTTTGTAGGTATTGTGTTGCATACTCCCATGATCTACTGCCAACCAACCNGAATCATTTACCAGATTAGATTCCTTTACAAATTTTGGCGCTGTTTGAGGAGGGGCAATATGAAGCATGTCAAATGGAATTTCTATAATAGCATCTCCACTCATTTTTTCTCCCAATTCATTTCCTTCGTTAATTACACATTGGTTCTCTCCATCTGCAGTATGTTTAAAATAGGCTATTTTTTTATCTGCATCTATCTTAAAAGGGGCGTAAAAAGGTTTGAAATGAATCCCATAACGCTCAATAACTTTCATGAGTGTGTCCTTAATTACAGGAACACCAAAAATAACGGATCCTGGAGTAGCAAATATGACATTGGTCTTTTTAGCTACGCCGGATTTTCTAAAGTAATCTGCTGCTAAATAAGCGATTTTTTGCGGAGCACCACCGCACTTAATAGGCGTAGTGGGCTGAGTAAACAACGCGTTACCCCCCTTAAAATTCTTAATGGTTTCCCAAGTGTGTTCAGGATTGGTATAATTAGAACAGACAATCCCTTTTTCCATGGCTTCTGTTAAGCCCTCGATTAAAGAGGNGTCCATCACTAATCCAGGTGCAACTACTAAAAATTCATATCCTATTTTTCCAGAATTCTCAGTATCTATAGTATGCTCATCTGCCTGAAAAGAAGTGACAAAATCCTTGACCCATGTAACACTTTTAGGAATTAAACTGGCCATAGATCTGGCTGTGTTTTTATAATCATATGCACCTGCACCTACTAAAGTCCAGGCTGGCTGATAATAATGCGTTTCCGCAGGATCAATAATAGCAATATCTAATGAAGCGTTTTTTTTAAGCAATTGGGTAGCAGTCATTATACCAGCAGTTCCACCGCCAATAATGACTATCTGATGTNGTTTGTCCATGGTTTGGTTTATTGATTAGATTCTAAATATAAGCACCTCAACCATTTAAGTTTGTAACATTTGTTACATAAGAAGTAGCCAACCTAGGCCATACATAAAGATAGCATCTTAAATTTCAAACATAAACTGTAGTGATTTAAACATCTGGTTACCTCCAGGAGGTATAGCCTCCCTTGAGATCATAGATTTCAGTAAAGCCCATTTTAACTAATAAATTAGCTGCTTTCCCACTCCTATTGCCGGACCTACAATAAAGATACACTGGTTTGGTTGGATCTAATTTTTTAAAAGCGGTCTCCATAGCTGGTCTATTAAAAAAGTCAATGTTTTTGGCATTTGCAATCGCGCCTGATTTAAACTCAGAAGGGTAAAGAATTCAAACCTGTCAAGGTCACTATAAACAAAGGGTTACAGAGATGTAGCCCTTTTTTTGTTTCCTCACTTGCACACTATTTGCACACAAGTNCCATTATAGAATAATAATCTATTATAAATCTCATTAGTTACATCTAAAGTAAATAAATTAGAGTTAACTAAAAAATTATGCCTTTGAGTTGTCTGTCCCAGCGTCCCATCCCTTAGGTTTGGGACAGGGACAATATAAAAACTCAAAAAGTTTCAGTGCATCACTTAATTTAAAGTGAGGGGTGGGTTTTGTAGAAACGGTTTTCTTTTTTGAGGTTGGTTGTGATATTTATATATAACCTAATTACCATGCGCTTTTAATTAAAATCTATAGTAAGCATATCCTTATAGATCTGTACAGGAAATTGTTTCAAGTTACCTGAGGTGCTATTTG
>JGI26086J50260_1002117_pt1 | contig 10925 bp, 9 predicted proteins | sample SaaInl3SG_22_DNA_FD_50260 | JGI IMG/M metagenome (IMG submission 50260)
CAAAATCCATAATAGCTTGATTAAAAGTACCTGGTTGAGAATCATCAATTAAAGATTGAGCCAAAGCTTTAAATTCTTTAATACCTGCTGATGAATTTATTGGAGTATCTATACCAAAATATCTAGAAAGTACTCTATATACATTGCCATCTACAACAGCAGTTGGCTCATTAAAACACATAGAAGCAATAGCAGATGCTGTATAATCGCCTACACCTTTTAGTTTTACAATTTCTTTATAGGTCTTTGGAAACTCACCATTTAACTCATTTATGATGTATTTTGCTGAAAAATGTAAATTTCTAGCTCTAGAGTAATATCCTAAACCTTGCCATAATTTTAAAACAGTACTTTCTTCTGCATTTGCAAGATGATTTACAGTTGGAAAAGCGTCAATAAATTTTAAATAATAATCTAAACCTTGAGCAACTCTTGTCTGCTGAAGTATAATTTCTGATAACCAAACATGATATGGATTTTTAGTTTTACGCCAAGGTAAATCTCTCTTGTTTTGTAAGTACCATAGAATTAGTTTATTAGAAAAAATCATTCAAAAAAAATAGGTTTGCAATATTAACTATAAAAATCATAACAAATTTAATATTTATTGTTTTCGGAATTGATTAATTATCATATATTTGCATCCGCATTTTTGAAATTAAAACAATAAAAATAAAGACATGACGAAAGCAGATATCGTATCAAAAATTTCAGACAAATCAGGAATTGAAAAAACAGACGTTTTAGCAACTGTAGAAGCATTTATGACTGAAGTTAAAGATGCATTAGAAAGTGGTGAAAATGTTTATTTAAGAGGTTTTGGAAGCTTTATTATAAAAACTAGAGCCGAAAAAACAGGTAGAAACATATCTAAAAATACTACAATTAAAATTCCAGCGCACAATATTCCAGCGTTTAAACCAGCAAAAACATTTACTGAAGGAGTTAAAAACAAAGTAGCTGTTAAATAGTATAATAGTAATCTAAGCTTTAAAAAGTTTAAAAAAACACAAGATAATTATGCCAAGTGGTAAAAAAAGAAAGAGAGCAAAGATCTCAACTCACAAAAGAAAGAAAAGAGCAAGAGCTAATAGACATAAGAAGAAAAAGTAAGCAGTAGCTTACTTTTTCGTTTATAATTTAGCGAAAAAACTAAAAGTTCATTGACATCGAGGTTTTAATAAAACCTCACTGGTATTATAAATACCTGACAATATTAATCCATCTGCACAATGAAGTGCAGTGTTAAAACCATTTTCAGTATGAAAACAGAATTAATAATTCGTTCAAATTCAGCTGATATTGATTTTGCCTTATTAAGAGATGGAAAACTTATTGAATTAAATAATGAAACAACAGATAATAAATTCTCTGTAGGCGATATTTTTTTAGCCAAAATAGGAAAAGTATTATCTGGTTTAAATGCAGCATTTGTAAATGTAGGTTACCCAAAAGATGGGTTTTTACATTACCATGATTTAGGCGCGCAAGTAAACTCATTAAACGCATTCATTAAGAAAGTAAGCACAGGTAAGTATAAAGAATTCACTTTAAAAAATTTCCGATTTCAACCAGACATCAATAAAGATGGTAGTATTACTGATGTTTTAAAAACAGGGCAAAACCTGTTGGTACAAATCGTAAAAGAACCAATATCTACAAAAGGCCCAAGATTAAGCTCAGAGCTTTCTATTGCTGGTAGATTTTTAGTTCTTGTTCCTTTTTCTAATCGAGTTTCGGTTTCTCAAAAAATCGAAGACCCAAAAGAAAAAGAACGTTTAAAAAGATTAGCAAAAAGCATTAAACCAAAAGGGTTTGGTGTTATTTTAAGAACTGTTGCAGAAGGAAAGAAAGTGGCTGAATTAGATAAAGATTTACAAAACTCATTAGAACGTTGGAAAACTATGTGTAAGCGAATTGCAAACACAAATACACCAACTAAAATATTAAGTGAGTTAAACAGAGCATCTTCTATTTTAAGAGATGTAATGAATGAAAGCTTTACTAATATAGTTACAAATGATGAAACATTAAAAGTTGAGATTAAAGAGTATTTACAAGAAATATATCCTGAAAAGGAAAAGATTGTAAAACTTCATAGATCTTCTGTTCCCATATTTGAAAAATACGGAATAGAAAGACAAATCAAAACTTCTTTCGGAAAAACAGTATCCATGAGTAAAGGTGCTTATTTGGTAATAGAGCACACAGAAGCTTTACATGTTATAGATGTAAATAGTGGAAATCGTTCTAACAAAGCTGGTTCTCAAGAAGAAACTGCATTAGAAGTAAATTTAATAGCAGCCACAGAAATAGCACGTCAATTACAATTACGTGATATGGGTGGTATTATAGTTGTTGATTTTATTGATATGCATAAATCTGAAAACAGAAATAAACTGTATCAGCATTTAAAAGAGGCTATGTCTTTAGATAGAACAAAACACAAAATATTACCTCCAAGTAAATTTGGATTAATACAAATTACTAGGCAAAGAGTAAGACCTGTAATGAATATTAAAACTACCGAAGAAAATCCAAATAAAGATGGGCAAGTAGAAGCCCCAATAGTTTTGTTAGATAAAATAGAAGCAGATTTAGAAAAATACATTTCTAAAATGCAAAGTGGCAAATCAACCAATAAAAAGATTCAATTACATATACATCCTTTTATTGCTGCTTATTTAACAAAAGGAGTAAATTCTATACGTTTTAAATGGTATTTAAAACATAAAAAGTGGATAAACATTATACCTAGAGATGCTTACACCTATTTATATTACAAGTTTGTTTCAGTTAAAGAATAACTTGTAATTAAGGCAATAATTTTTTATCAAAAAACCCACAATATTTAAATATTGTGGGTTTTTATTTTTGTAATAAATTAAGCTTATTTTTTCTCTTTAATTAAATACATGTAAACTGGGTAGTGATCTGAGTAACCACCTGTATAACCACCATAAGAAAAACTTCTAAAAGGATAACCTTTAAACTGACCACGTTTATTTGTTAAAAAACGCTTGTTAAATATCATTGCCTTGTACATTTTATATGTAGAAAAGTCTTTTTCACCTTTATCTAATAATGGAGAAGAAATTAAAATCATATCAAATAAATTGATATTATCTCTATATCCTAAAGTGTTAAACCCTCTTCTATGTAAATCTTCAAAAGGATTGTAGATATCTAATTCACCAACTTCTTTTTTACGGCTTTTTGTTTTTAAAACCTCTTTAAAGCTTGAGTTTATTGGGTCATCATTAAAATCTCCCATTGTTATGATTTTAGGATTCTCATGCTTTTCTCTAATTTGTTCAATAATCTTTGTGTTTTGATAAGCAGCCTTTTCTCTAAGAGGTCTACTTTTAGCTTCACCTCCACTTCTAGAAGGCCAGTGATTTACAATTACATGAATCAATTCATCATCTAAATATCCAGAAACTAATAATTGATCTCTTGTATAGACCTTTCTATTGTTTCTATAAATATTTGGGTTAAACGCTTCATGATGTATAGGTTTAAAATATCTTTTTTGGTATAATAAAGCTACATCTATTCCTCTTTTGTCTGGAGAATCGTAATGTATAATTCCGTATTTTTTACTTTTTAAGTGTTTAGATTTTACTAAATCTTCTAATACACTTAAATTCTCTACTTCAGAAACACCTATAATTGCAGGAGATGTGTTTGCTTTTTCTGCTCCAATTTGTGCAATAACACTTCCAAGTTTATCAATTTTATCCCAATAAACTTTAGATCTATTAGATTTAAGCTCCATCATTGGGCTAGCTTCATCATTAATAGTAGTGTCGTTAATAGTATCAAATAAGTTTTCTAAATTATAGAAAGCTAAGGTTCTAATATTATACTGTTTTCCTTTTTTCTGAGAGAAAGTAAAGGAAACTGTTAATAACAATACTATNACAGATAATTGTTTTCTCATATTTTATTATTTATTTTGCAAACATATAAAACAAAATGAATGCCAAAAATTTTATAATGTTATATTAACATTAGCAATATATAAAAACATTACTTTTGACGGCATTTTGCAAATAAAAATATCAACCACAAAAAACTTTTATGAGAAAAACAGTATTTTCAATATTGGTGGTTTTATTCTTTAGTTTAGGAATAAAATCTCAAAATATTGTAAAAGGAATCGTTAAAGATAGCGATTCTGAAAATCCTCTTCAAGGTGTTTTGGTTAACATTGTAAATACACCATCATCACAAACTACAAGTTTAGATGGTAAATTTGCTTTAAAAAGTGTGCCTAATGGAAGTTATCTTCTAGAAATTAAATTAACTGGTTATGAAACTCAAAATTTTCCTTTAGAGTTTTCTGGTAATCCAATAGATTTAGGTACTATTTTATTGTATAAAGATATTACAGAAGACCAAGATTTAAGCCTTATTACAATTACAGATGATGAATTAAATGACGATGCTAGTGCAGCAGATAATATATCTGGTCTTTTACAAGCAACTAGAGATGTATTTTTAAGATCAGCTGCTTTTGAGTTTAGTCAATCTTTTTTTAGAATAAAAGGATTAGATTCTGGAAATGGTAAAGTCTTAATTAATGGTATTGAGATGAATAAACTTTTTGATGGACGAGCTCAATGGAGTAATTGGGGAGGATTAAATGATGTATTGAGAAATCAAGAGTTTAGTAATGGTTTAGCGCCTTCTAATTACACTTTTGGTGGTGTGCTAGGTTCTACAAATATAAACACAAGACCTTCTGAACAAAGAGCAGGTACAAGAATTTCTTATTCTTCTTCTAATAGAAGTTATGTTCATAGATTAATGGCAACACATTCTACAGGAATTCTAGATGATGGNTGGTCATTTACTTTTTCTGCAAGTAGAAGAGCAGGAAACGAAGGGTTTAACGAAGGAACAACTTATAATGCATATTCAGTTTTTGGTGCTTTAGAGAAACAATTTGGTGAAAATCATAGTTTAGTATTTACATCAATATTTACGCCAAACAGAAGAGGTAAATCTTCTCCAAATACAGACGAAGTATTTGCTTTAAAAGGGATAGCTTATAATGATTATTGGGGATATTTAAATGGTAAAAAAATTAACTCAAGAATTAAAGAAGTAGAAGAACCAATACTTATGTTAAATCATTATTGGGATATTTCTGANAANACAACTTTACAAACTAATNTGGCTTATCAATTTGGTAAAATTGGAAACAGTCGTTTAGATTTTAATGGTGGTGCAAACCCAAGCCCTACATATTATCAATATTTACCAAGTTATTTCTTGAGAAATGGAGATAAAGCTGGTGCTTATGATGCACAACAAGACTTTATTAATGGAGGTCAAGTAGANTGGNATCGTATTTTTGATGCAAACATNACTAATGCAGCAAGTGGTTTAGACAATGCTTATGTTTTATATGAAGATAGAAATGATGATAAGCAATTAACTGTAAATACAATTTTAACTTCAGAGCTTAATAATAATATTACATTAAATGCTAAGTTAGAATACAGAAGATTAAGATCTCATAATTTTGCAGAAGTTATAGATTTATTAGGAGGTATTGGTTATTTAGACATTAACCCTTTTGCAGATACTCCAGACAGTAAACAAAACAATTTATTAAATCCTAACAGGCTTGTTGGTGTTGGAGATACATTTAGATATAACTTCAATTTAAATTCTGATGTAACTAGTGCATTTGCTCAAGCTCAATTTAAATATAATAAAGTAGATTTCTTTACTGCTTTTAATATTTCTAGAACAACACATCAAAGAGAAGGATTATATCAAAATGGACGTTTTGTAAATAATTCTTTAGGATTATCAGAAAAATTAGATTTTACAAATTTTGGTGTAAAAGGAGGCTTAACATATAAAATTACAGGTCGTCATTTAATAGATGCTAACGTTGGTTATATGACACAAGCACCAACTATTAGAAACTCTTTCTCTAACTCAAGAGAAAATAACAATACTGTAGATAATATACAAAGCGAAAAAATCTTTACAACAGACTTAAGTTATATTGTTAGAAGTCCAATTATAACTTCTCGATTAACTGCTTTTTACACAAATGTTACTGATGCAACTGAAATTTCTTTTTATTTTGCTGATGGTGTTGGAGGAGATAATACAGCATTTGTACAAGAAGTTTTATCAGGTATAGAAAGAAATCATGTAGGATTAGAATTAGGTATAGAAGCGCAAGTTACATCAACTATTAAATTAAAAGGTGCAGCTGCAATTGGACAATATACATATGGTAATAATCCAAACTTATATTTAACGTCAGATGTTGCTAATAATGGTGGTTTTGATGCAGATTTTAGATCTAAAGATTATGTTTCTAACTTAGAGAATTACAAAATTGCATCTGGTCCACAAAATGCTTATTCAGTTGGTTTTGAATATAGAGATCCAGATTATTGGTGGATAGGAGCTACAAGTAACTTTTTTACAAACACTTATGTAGATGTTGCCCCATTAACTCGTTCATCTAACTTTTATGAAGATGCAGATGGATTACCTTTTTCTGACTATGATCCTGTTTTAGCTAGAGAGTTATTACAACAAGAAAAGTTTGATGATTATATGGTTGTTAACCTTATGGGTGGTAAATCTTGGAAAATAGGAGATAAGTTTATTAGTGTGTTTGCAACTGTAAACAACTTGTTTGGAGAAGAATATAAATCTGGTGGTTTTGAACAAGGGCGTAATGCAAACTTTAGACAATTAAGAGATGATAAATCTCTAGACACTCCAGTTTTTGGAAATAGATATTGGTATGGTAGAGGTACAACCTACTTTTTAAACGTTAATTTAAGATTTTAAAAAATAATTTTAGTGATATGAAAACAAATAAATTAATCATCTTTTTACTAGCAATAGTTACTAGTATATCTTTTACTTCTTGTGTAGAAGATGGAGATTTTGATGTTCCAAACTCAATTGGAGCAGAAGAAAACTCTGCATTACAAGCCTTATTAAACACAAGTGGTTATAGTGAAATTTCTATAACTAATTTAAAAGGTCTTTTTGTAAATGGGCAGGTTACTGAAATTACTTCAGATATTTATGTAAAAGGTTATGTTTCTTCTTCAGATAGAAGTGGAAATTTTTATAAAGAATTTTTTATACAAGATAGTCCAACAAGTCCAACTACTGCAATAAAAGTAGTGACAGAGTTTATAGACTCTTACAATAAATTTAATTTTGGTAGAGAAGTTTACATTAACTTAAAAGGATTATATATTGGAGAGGTTCGTTCAGGAGATGGAGTTATTGCAATTGGTGGTGATAGAAATATTGATGATGAAGTAGAAAATTTATCAATAAATCAAACAGAATCTGCTGTTTTAAGATCTATTAATACAGAACAAATTACACCTTTAACTGTTAAATTATCTCAAATTAACGATAGTCATGTAGGTGTCTTTGTAAAAGTAGAAAATGCGCATTTTCCATCTACTTTAGCTGGTAAAACTTATCATGATAGTAATAATAGATTCGATACTCAACGTACTTTAGAAAGTTGTGATGGTTTTGGTTTTACAAACTTTATATTAGAAACAAGTGCTTTTGCTTCTTTTGGTTTTACTCCTATGCCTTCAGGTGGAGGAAGTATTTCTGCAGTTGTATCAAAAACGTTTAATGGTAGTGATTTAGTACTAGCTTTAAATTCAGTTGAAGATGTAGACATGAATGGTCCAAAATGTACGCCTTTAGATATTAACGATTTCTCTGTAGTTGTAGAAGAAGATTTTGATTCTGGTACAGATAATACAAACTTAAACTTTCCTGGTTGGGTAAATGTTGCAGAAACTGGTAGTGAGTTATGGACAGAGCAACTGTTTAGTGGAAATGGTTATGCAGAATTTAGTGCATTTAGAACTGGTGATGCTGTAAATGTTGGCTGGTTAGTTTCGCCAAGTGTAGATTTAAGTGCACATAGCCAAGTGTTTGTTAACTTTATGTTGGCACAACATCATTTAGATTCTTCTGCAAATACTTTAGAAGTTTTAGTATCTACAGATTTTGATGGTTCTAATGTTGCAGCTGCAACTTGGCAAGCAATTTCTGCAAATATACCTACACAAGCAGATTCATGGTATCAATTTAAAGACGGTGGTTTAATAGATTTAGCTGCTTTTTCAGGTACTTTGTATGTTGCGTTTAAGTATACAGGTTCTGGTACAGATACAGATTTAGATGGAGCTTATATGATTGATGATTTTAGAATATTAGCTAAATAAATAAACAATCAAATTAAATATAAAGCTGGTAAAGATTTTCTTTACCAGTTTTTTTATTTTTACAATATGAATAAAATAGAACACATAGGTATTGCTGTTAAAGATTTAGAAAAATCGAATCAGTTATTTGCTTCATTATTTGGTAAAAGTCATTATAAGATTGAAGAAGTTATTTCAGAAGGCGTAAAAACTTCATTTTTTAAGTCTGGTCCTAATAAAATTGAGTTNTTAGAAGCAACAAACCCNAATAGTCCAATAGCAAAATTTATAGAGAAAAAAGGAGAAGGTATACATCATATAGCTTTTGCTGTAGATGATATTATTTCTGAAATAAATAGACTAAAAAAAGAAGGGTTTACAGTACTTAATGAAACTCCTAAAAAAGGGGCAGATAACAAATTAGTAGCTTTTCTACATCCAAAAACTACAAATGGTGTTTTAATAGAACTTTGTCAAGAAGACAATTNGTTAAAATAATATTAACTTTAGATAGTTAATTATTATGAATTAGTATCTTGCACCTATAAATTCTAAACATGTCTTCAAAATTTGATTCATACCAAAAAAGGCGATTGCGTTCTTCTTACTTTTCTGTAGTAGTAAGTATTGCATTAGTTTTATTTATGGTAGGTGTTTTAGGACTTATTTTATTGAAATCTACAAAAGTTGCAAATAGAGTAAAAGAAAAAATTGCAATAACATTATTTATAAAAGATAATGTTACCCAAAAACAAATAAAATCATTTAAAGAATTTATTGAAAAAGAGGAATATTCTAGAAAAGTAATTTATACCAGTAAAGCACAGGCTGCAAAAAAATACAGTAAAGAAATAGGAGAAGATTTTTTAGAGTTTTTAGGGAGTAATCCACTAAAAAACGGCATTGATATTTATTTAAATGCAGATTTTGTAACTCCAGAAAAAATTACTGAATTAGAAAATAAATATTTAAAAAATGCATTTGTTGCTGATGTTTCATACGATAAACCTTTGATAAACCTTTTAACAAAAAACATTAAAAGAATAAGTTTTTGGTTACTTGTAGTAAGTGGTTTTTTTGGTTTGATAGCAATTATACTTATAAATAGCTCAATTAGATTATCTATTTACGCTAAACGTTTTAATATTAAAACNATGCAAATGGTTGGTGCAACAAAAAGTTTTATAAGAAAGCCCTTTATTATACAAAGNATAAAACTTGGTTTTNTAGGTGCNTTTGTGGCTTTAATTGGTTTAGGTNTAGTTATTTATTATTTAGACAAATACATACCAAGTTTAGATTTCTTAAAAGATTATGTAACCCTTACNTACTTAACAGTAGGAGTNTTAGTTGGGTCTTTTATAATAACTTGGTTAAGTACTTTTTTTGCAACACAACGTTTTTTAAACTTAAAAACAGACGAACTTTATTATTAAAATATGAATAAGAATACTCAAGAACAACCCACTTTTTTGTTCGGTAAAAAAAACTATATCATCATGCTTATTGGCATTTTTTTTATTGCAATTGGCTTTATATTTATGGTAGGTGGAGGAAGTGATAATCCAGAAGTTTTTAATGAAGAAATTTATAATTGGCAAAGAATTCGTTTAGCGCCAACATTAGTCATTATTGGTTTGGCTATAGAAATTTATGCAATTTTAGCAGATCCTAAAAAATAATTATGGACATTTTTGAAGCAATAGTTCTTGGAGTTATCCAAGGATTAACAGAGTTTTTGCCAGTTTCTTCTAGTGGCCACTTAGAATTAGCGAAAGCCATTTTAGGAGACACTTCTGTACCAGAAGAAAGTTTAACTTTTACAGTGGTTTTACATTTTGCAACTGCCCTTAGTACGTTAGTTATTTTTAGAAAAGAAGTTTTTGAAATCTTTAAAGGATTATTTCAATTTAAATGGAATGATGAATTAAAATTTTCTTTAAAAATTATACTTTCTATGATTCCTGCAGTTTTTGTTGGGTTGCTTTTCGAAAAACAATTAGAAGCTTTTTTTGGAGGTAAAATTTTGTTGGTTGGTGCTATGTTAATTGTAACAGCTATCTTATTATTATTAGCAGATAAAGCTAAAAACACAAATAAAGAAGTCTCTTTTTTAAATGCTGTGATTATTGGAATTTCACAAGCTATAGCAATGTTNCCTGGAATTTCAAGATCTGGAGCAACAATTTCTACCTCAGTTTTATTAGGGATAGATAGAACAAGAGCAGCTCGTTTTTCTTTTTTAATGGTGGTTCCTCTAATTTTTGGAAAAATNGGGAAAGATGTTTTAAGTGGAGATTTAAACTTTCAATCTTCAGAAATGATGCCAATTNCTATTGGATTTATAGCTGCATTNGTNTCAGGATTATTAGCTTGTCAATGGATGATTGCTTTAGTTAAAAAAAGCAAATTAANNTACTTTTCAATTTACTGCGCAATTGTTGGTTTAATTGCAATAGGTTACTCTTTACTAAGCTAATTTTAAATGACTAAAGAATCGTTTTTAGAAGGTAAAGTTTTATTGATAGATAAACCTTTACATTGGACATCTTTTCAGGCTGTAAACAAAATACGTTGGCACATTAAACAGCGTTTTAAAATTAAAAAGATAAAGGTTGGTCATGCAGGAACTTTAGATCCGCTTGCGACTGGGTTATTAATTATTTGTTGTGGTAAAGAAACCAAGAATAT
>JGI26086J50260_1002129_pt1 | contig 10877 bp, 12 predicted proteins | sample SaaInl3SG_22_DNA_FD_50260 | JGI IMG/M metagenome (IMG submission 50260)
GTGTCTTTGCGGATGGTCCATGCGCGGGCCTCTTTCGGGCCGACGGTGAAATAGGTTTCCAGATCAAGCAATTCATAGCCCGCGCGGATCAGGCGGTCCAAACCTGCTTCTTCGAGGCCCATTTCCGTAAGGAACATCTCGGCCTCATCTTCGGGCAATTGGCTGATCTCTTCCTCGATCTTGGCGGAGATCACGACATGGGCTGCGCCTTGGGCTGCGGCCATCTCGGCCACGCGGGCAGATTGGGCATTGCCTGAGGCGGCATTGTCTTCCTCGACGTTGCAGACATAGAGAATGGGTTTCGTGGTCAGAAGCTGCAGCATCTTCCATGCTTTGGCGTCTTCGTCATCCACCTCGACCAGACGGGCGGGTTTGCCCTCCTCCAGCATTGCGGCGGCTTGTTTGAGCAAACGTTCCTGCTGGATGGCTTCTTTATCGCCACCACGCACCTTGCGGGTCAGATTCTGCATGCGCTTTTCGATGCTTTCAAGATCGGCCAGCATCAATTCGGTCTCGATGGTTGCGGCATCGGCAATCGGGTCCACGCGGCCCTCGACATGGGTGACGTCATCATCGACAAAACAGCGCAGGACCTGCGCAATGGCATCGGTTTCACGGATATTGGCAAGGAACTGATTGCCCAGACCTTCACCCTTGGAGGCCCCCTTCACGAGGCCCGCGATATCCACAAAGGTCATCCGCGCGGGGATAATCTGTTTGGAGCCCGCAATCGCGGCCAGCTTGTCGATGCGCGGATCAGGCACGGCCACATCGCCGACATTCGGCTCGATCGTGCAGAAGGGAAAATTCGCCGCCTGCGCCGCTGCCGTTTTGGTCAGCGCGTTGAACAAGGTTGATTTGCCCACATTCGGCAAACCGACAATACCCATTTTGAAACCCATGACCGCTCTCCTGCGCGCAAAATCCGCCTGCTTCTACGGCGGCAAGGGCGTTAGGGCAATGGCCCCCATTGATTTCTGGCCCCCTTTGGCCCAAACCACCCATGACTTTGAGACAAGAGGGCGCCATGACACGTATCGACGACACATTCGCACGGCTGAAGGCCGAGGGGAAAAAGGCTTTCGTGGCCTATGTCATGGCGGGTGATCCCGATTACGAGACATCGCTGGAGATCGTCAAAGGCCTGCCTGATGCGGGGGTCGATATCATCGAGCTTGGTCTGCCCTTCACCGACCCGATGGCTGATGGCTCGACCATCCAGCTTGCAGGCCAGCGCGCGCTTGATGGCGGGCAGAGCTTGGAGAAAACCCTGCAAATCGCCCGCGAGTTGCGCAAAGGGAATGACACAACCCCGATCGTGATGATGGGGTATTACAACCCGATCTACAGCCGTGGTGTGGAGCGTTTTCTGAGCGATGCGAAAGAGGCAGGGATCGACGGCTTGATCATCGTGGATTTGCCGCCCGAGGAAGATGTTGAGCTGTGTATCCCCGCACAAAAAGCGGGCTTGAATTTCATCCGCCTGGCAACGCCCACCTCTGACGATAAGCGCCTTCCCAAGCTGTTGGAGAATACCAGCGGCTTTATCTATTACGTCTCAATCACCGGCGTCACGGGGGCTGCGGCGGCGCAATCGGGCGATGTTGGCCCTGAGGTTGCGCGCATCAAATCCCATACCGGTCTGCCCGTAATTGTGGGCTTTGGTATCACCACGCCGGAGGCTGCCGAAAATATCGCAAGCGTTGCGGATGGGGCGGTTGTGGGCTCGGCCATCGTGAACCAGATCGCTGAAGGTAAGCCCGTTCCCGAGATTCTGGAGTTTGTGAAATCACTGGCGGATGGGGCGCATCGCGCCTGATCCAATACGGATTGCCGCCGCCCTGCTGAATTGGTACAAAACTTTAACCAATCCAGCGCAAAGGGAGGCCGCGCCATGCCAGTCATCACCGAGATCGAAGATCTGCGCCGCCTCCATGAACGCCGCACACCGCGTATGTTCTATGATTATGCGGAATCTGGCAGTTGGACCGAGCAGACTTTTCGCGAGAATTCCTCGGATTTTGACCTGATCCGCCTGCGCCAACGCGTGGCAGTCGATATGTCGGGCCGCTCTACTGCGGGGCAGATGATCGGGCAGGATGTGTCTATGCCAGTGGCTCTGGCCCCTGTCGGCCTGACGGGGATGCAGCGCGCCGATGGCGAGATCAAAGCCGCTCGCGCCGCCGAGAAATTTGGTGTGCCCTTCACGCTATCCACCATGTCGATCTGTTCCATTGAGGATGTGGCCGAGAACACCAGCAAGCCCTTCTGGTTTCAGGTCTATACGCTGAAAGACAATGACTTCATGACGCGGCTTTTTGCGCGCGCCAAGGATGCAAACTGTTCCGCCATCGTGATCACGGTTGATCTGCAGCTTTTGGGACAGCGGCACAAAGACCTCAAGAACGGGCTATCTGCACCGCCCAAGCTCACGCCCAAATCAGTCGCCAATATGATGACAAAGGTGCAATGGGGCTGGGAAATGCTGCACACAAAGCGGCGGTTTTTCGGCAATATCGTGGGCCATGTGAAGGGGATCACCGATCCGTCCTCTTTGAGTTCATGGACAGCGCAGGCCTTTGATCAGAGCCTTGATTGGGACCGGATCAAGGAGTTCCGCAAAATGTGGGACGGCCCTGTGATCATCAAAGGAATTCTTGATGTAGAAGATGCGAAAAAGGCCGCCGAGGTCGGCGCGGATGCGATCATCGTGTCGAACCATGGCGGGCGCCAGCTTGATGGTGCTTTATCCTCGATCCGAATGCTCGAGCCCATTCTGGACGCGGTTGGCGACAAGATCGAAGTGCATCTGGATAGCGGCATTCGCTCGGGGCAGGACGTTTTGAAGGCCTTGGCGATGGGGGCCAAGGGCACCTATATCGGGCGCGCTTTTGTGAATGGATTGGGCGCGATGGGTGAGGAAGGCGTGACCAAAGCGCTTGAAGTCATCCATAAGGAACTCGATGGAACCATGGCGCTTTGTGGGGAGCGGGATGTGAAGGATTTGGGGCGGCAGAACTTGCTGGTGCCCAAGAACTTCTCGGGAGATTGGGCCTGAAAGCGGTGAATGACGCGGCCCTGGCGGGGCCGCGCCATGCCTCCGGCGGAAGTATTTGAAAAAGCAAAGATGGGCAGGGTCAGGCGCGCCGAAGACGGGGCAGAAGGATCAAAGGGATCAGCAGAACCATCACGCCAACCACGATGAACGAGACCCGAAGAGATGTGATGGCCGAGAGCCAGCCCATCAATGCAGGCGAGAGAAAGAAGCCCAGAAAGCCAAAGCCCGAGACCCGCGCGATCACGGTGGAGCGCGTCTGAGAAGTGGCGCGGCGCCCGACCAGCCCCAAGGCCAGAGGGGCAATGACCGAGACGCCCATGCCCAGAATTGCAAATCCGAGATAGGCCACAAAGGGAATGGCTGCGATCGCTGCGATTATGGCACCGCTACAGGTCATCAATGAGGCCCAGAAAATGACCTTGGTATCATTGAGCCGCGAGGCGAGCGTTTGCCCAGTCAGGCGACCGATCCCCATGGTGAAGCCGAGCAGGAAGGGCCCGAGTGCCCCTTCAACCGCCCGCCCGCCAAGGGAGCGTTCCACATGCAAGGCAGACCAGCTTTCAATTGAGGCTTCGGTCATGAAGGCAATCATGACCACCAATCCACCCAAGGCGATCAAGGCGTTCGGGAGTTTGCGCCCCTCAGCCGCTTCAGTGTGATCGGATTGAAAAGACGGCTCGATCCGCGTTCGGGCGACCAGAACAAGGATGACCACAAAATAGAGCAGGAACACCAAAAACGCGGTTGCGCCTGCTTCACGCAACAGGCCAGTCATCAGGGCCGAGAAGGCATAGGCGAATGAGAACATCGCGTGATTGAAACTCATCATCGGCCTGTCTTCACGAGCCTCAATCTCGGAGACACGCGTGTTCATCAACACATCTGTCAGCCCTGAACATGCGCCCGCAAGAAACATGGCCACACCGAAAAGGGCGGGTGTCGGCGCCCATCCGATCAAGAGAAAACTGCTTGCCATAGACATCACTGCTAGCGGCAAGCTTGAAGCCCTGAGCCAGCGTTCGAATTTGGGAGCGAGCCATATTGCCGACACCAGCCCGAAAGCCGAGAGCAAGAGCAATGTTCCAAACAGGCCATCGCCCACGCCGATCCGGAGTTTGATTTGCGGCACGAGAGCTGCGAANCCNCCCCAACACATGCCAAGCATCATGAAGGCCAATGCGGGGCGTTNGGACAGCAAAAGGGTCTCGCGCAGGTCTTGAAGTATTCTCATGGCATCGCCGCTAGCCTGCTCTGAAGCACTATGCAATGGGTTGGCGAAAATTGCCTCTAGCCATCGCGACGATTCACGTCTATACGCGCGNCTTCAATCGGGCCCGACACCCTTGGAGGCGGCCCTTAATTATATGGAGAATAGCTATGGCTGGTGAGATTCCTGATCTTATCGCTGAGGCACGGACGGGGACAGGCAAGGGGGCCGCTCGTCAAGCTCGCCGTGAAGGCAAAGTGCCCGGTATCGTGTATGGTGGTGGTGCAGACCCCGTTGCGATCCAGATCCCCTTTAACGTGCTTTTGAAGCGCCTCAAGCAGGGTCGCTTTCTTTCGACACTGTTCAACCTGCAGGTTGAAGGCCAAGAAGACGTGCGTGTGATCTGCCGCGGTGTTCAGCGTGATGTTGTGAAAGACCTTCCAACCCATGTTGACTTTATGCGTCTACGTCGGACCTCGAAGGTGAAACTCTTCATCCCTGTCGAGTTCATCAACAATGAGACCGCCCCTGGCCTCAAGCGCGGTGGTGTTCTGACTGTTGTACGCCCTGAAGTTGAACTGACGGTGACCGCAGGCGATATCCCTGATCACCTGACTGTTGATCTGGAAGGTTTGGAAATTGGAGATACGATCAACATCTCCAATGTGACCCTGCCAGCAGGCGCAAAGCCAACCATCGACCGTGACTTCGTTATCGCCAATATCACAGCACCTTCGGGTCTGGTGAGCGCCGATAACGCCGCCTCGGATGAAGAAGGTGGTGAAGCGGAAGCCGAAGCAGAATAAGACTGCGGCTTTTTGCTAAGACAGATTTGAGGCGTGGCCCTGTGCGGGCTGCGCCTTTTTCTTATGTATCTTTCTGATCCGTGCTCCAGACCCGTCGAAACCCGAGAATTTTGCGTGTCGAGACGACCGGATCATAGGTCATATCCATGGCGGACATGAAATCGACGATCTTCTTGATCACCTCGGCCCCATATTTCTTTGGATGAAGCTCAAGCACGAAAAACCGCAAGGGGCATTTCCAGCGCTTGTCGAAGAGATGCTCTTCAGCGCCCTCCACATCCATCAAGATGACATGTGGCCGATGCGCGGCAATCAGATCGGTGACCGACACAAGCGGCACCGTCACCTTGCGCCCGCTGCCGCCTGACAGGCTGGAGGCGGTGTAGAAATCAGCCAGATGAAACTCGGCCGTGCTGCCTTCGAGAACATCACCTGCAACGGCTGCGTGCAGGACCGTGGCCTCAGCTTGGCCGTTCCGCGCCAGATTACCCTCAATCACTGGAATAAGGTCGGGGTTGGCCTCAACGGAAAGCACATTCGCCGCACCTGCCGCGCGGGCCGCAAGCGAGGAGACATAGCCGATACCAGCGCCAAGCTCCAACACGCGCGAGCCTTGCCGGATGCAGCGATCAACAGCGCGCGCTTCATCTTCTTCATAGGTGCCGTCGCGCAATTTTCCGACGATCTCATCGGCGGCCAAAGCTGTGGGCAGCCTTAAATCCAGACCATTGATCCCGATCGAAACCTCATCCGTGCTTGTTGATCCAGACTGTGTCACGCCTCTGCGCCTCGGTTCGTTGTTGTTCCAAACTGGCGCCCAAACTTGCACAAGCGCCCTGCCCTGCCAAGTGGCTGGAACCGCGCCAAGTTCCGCGCTAGAGAAGGTGCCATGAAACTTTGGGTAGGGCTAGGCAATCCGGGCGCGAAATACGCGATGAACCGACATAATATCGGGTTCATCGCGCTTGAGCGCGTGGCTGAAGACAAGGGCTTTGCGCCGTGGCGCAGCAAATTCCAAGGCAGCCTGACCGAAGGCAATCTGGGCGGTGAGAAAGTGCTGCTTCTCAAGCCTGAAACCTTCATGAACCTCTCGGGTCAATCCGTGGGTGAGGCCATGCGCTTTTACAAACTGGCCCCCGAAGATGTGACCGTCTTTCATGACGAGCTGGACCTTGCGCCTGCCAAGCTGCGCCTGAAAACTGGAGGCGGGCATGCAGGGCATAATGGCCTGCGCTCGATCCATGCCCATATCGGCGAGGCCTATAACCGCGTGCGGCTTGGCATCGGACATCCGGGCCATAAGGACAGGGTCGCGGGCTTTGTGCTGTCGGATTTTGCAAAGGCTGATCAGGACTGGCTTGATGATCTGATGCGCGGCATCTGTGATGGGGCTGCGGAACTGGCCAAAGGGGATGGCAGCAAATTCCTCAATGCGGTGGCGCTGCGTGTAAACCCGCCACGCTCGTCCACTGGTCAGGCCAAGCCAACCAAGAAAGGCGCGCCCAAATCCGACAACAAACCCGCGCCCAAACCACCTGCCGAGCCTAAACCTGAACCAGAAGCTGAACCCGACACCCGCAGTCCGCTTCAACGATTGGCGGACCGGTTCAAATCGTGACGCTCACCGCCCTTGCGCATCCTCGCGCAAGCTCTACCCTGAGAGGTGAGACCAGCATGGAGCCTGTGATTTGTCCGAGATAGAGCCTTCCATCAATGTGCACGGAGCGCCTTTGGCCAGTTGTTCGACGGACCCCGTCACGGGGTTCTTTCGCAACGGATGCTGCGATACGGGCGCGATGGATCATGGCTCACACACGGTTTGCGCCGTGATGACGGCCGAATTCCTCGCCTTCTCCAAATATCTTGGCAATGACCTTTCGACGCCACGGCCCGAATTCGGCTTTGCAGGCCTGAACCCTGGCGATCACTGGTGCTTGTGTGCCTCGCGCTTTTTGCAAGCGCATGATGAAGGCGCCGCCCCCGATGTGAACCTTGTGGCCACGCATCAGCGCGCGCTGGATATCGTGCCGCTTGATGTTCTGGAGGCCTATGACATCGCGCGCCATCACGATGGCGGATCAGCCTGAGATCGGCTCTTCGCTTTGCGCGCGCGGCGCGGGCTCTGGGGCAGGGAGGAGGCTTTCCCCCATAAGATCCTCGACAAAGAGGCTGAGGAATTGCGGTCGGCCCGTGACCCCAGCCTTGCGGTAAATCGCATTGGTCTGCGCCTTAACCGTGCCTTCTGACGTTGCGCGAAGCTGCGCGATTTCCGTTAGGCTCATGCCTTTGAGCGCGAAAAGGGCGACATCCCGTTCAGCAGGGGTGAAGCCCCATTCGGTGAAATGCTCCTCCACCAATTCCATAAACGCGCCTGAGGCGACACGCAGGGCTTGCTCTGCCGCACGGGTTCGCCTGCGGGCGCGTCTGAGCAAGATCGCACTGAGAACCACCGCCGAAATCAGGCCGAGCGCTGCCGCGATTTCCATCACCTCTTGATAGCGCCAAGGCACGGGGTTGATTGGAATACCCAGCACCGAGAAGATGATATCCGATACAAAAAAGATCGCGCAGAGGCCCTGCAAAACCAAGATTGCCGCGTAAATGCCCGGACGGTTCAACATGGGCATAGGCCCTTGAGAGAAGATTTATTCATCGTCATCCTCTCCCTCGTCGCTATCGTCGTCTTCATCATCATCTTCGTCTTCGTCGTCATCATCATCACGACGGAAGCCCCAGATGCCGGTCTCACCATCCTCGGCATAGCTGTAATCGCGCAGGAAGACACCATTGCGCGGGTCGAGTACGATTTCGCGGGTGAAGTCTTCGCGTTCGGCAATGATGCGCACACGGCCCAGAAGAGTGCGGCGGATTTCGTCAATCTCGAAACCCTGCTGCTCCAGCCGCGTGACCACCTCTTGGGTGACGTCTTGCGCGGAAGCGACCCCAACCATCGAGAGCGCCATAAAGCCACTCAGAAAAATTATGCCTAGACGTTTCATCGCTATCCAATCTTTGAGCTGCCTCTGGAAAACCCAGAGGCAGCCGAGAAGTTAAAGATGGGGATGATCACTCATCATCGCCATCAGTGTCGTCCTCATCCTCGTCACCATCATCCTCGTCGTCTTCATCCTCATCTTCGTCTTCATCCGCGTCATCTTCATCGTCATCATCGTCATCAATCTCGGTGCCATCCGCATTCAGGAAATCGGTGGATTGCGTGCTGATTTCATAGCCAGTTGCTTCCATATCCTCGGCATCCGCGCTCTCGGTTTCTGTCTGAAGAACCGCGCCGCTTGAAATATCATAGACCACTTCCGTTTCCTCGCCATCGCGAATGGCTTCAACCTTGATCTGGGATGGACCGCGTTCAATCTCAATATAGCTGAACCCTTCAGCGCGATATTCCGCCAAGAGTTGTTCAGCCAAGACTTGCCCATCCATATCCTGCGATACAGCTATTCCTGCCGAAAAAAGAACTGCGCTGGTTGCAATCATCATCTGTTTCATCGTCGTTTTCCCATCTGGTTGTGGCGCAGCACGATTGCCGCGTCCTGCCAAACAGATGGTCGAAACGTTGAGCCCGAGAAATTGGCTAACCGTTTAGAAGCGGGTCCGTAAACCCGCTATCTACACGCATAAACCAAAGGTTGATGAGGAATGGAAAGGCCGTTTGGCTGGTTGCCCTAGCCGTTCATTTCCCAGCCGAGCGCACGCGCCACGGTAAAGATATCCTTGTCGCCACGGCCGCACATATTCATGCAGATGATATGATCCTTTGGCAGATCAGGCGCGATCTTGGCGACATGGGCCAAAGCGTGCGACGGCTCCAGCGCGGGGATGATCCCCTCGGCTTCGCAGCATAGCTGGAAGGCATCAAGCGCTTCGGTATCGGTGATCGAGACATATTGCGCGCGCCCGATCTCGTGCAGCCAAGAATGTTCGGGCCCGATACCGGGGTAATCGAGGCCCGCGCTGATTGAATGGCCTTCCAGAATCTGGCCATCGCCATCTTGCAGCAAATAAGTGCGGTTGCCGTGCAGCACACCGGGGCGCCCACCTGTGAGCGAGGCGCAATGCTCCATCTTGTCATTGACGCCTTTACCGCCCGCTTCGACGCCGATGATATTGACCTCCTTGTCATCAAGGAAGGGGAAGAACAAACCCATCGCGTTCGAGCCGCCTCCGATTGCCGCGATCAGCGTGTCTGGCAAACGGCCCTCGGCCTCCATCATCTGCTCTTTGGTTTCCTTGCCGATGATCGCTTGGAAATCGCGGACCATTGCGGGGTAAGGATGGGGGCCTGCAACGGTGCCGATGCAATAGAATGTGTCGCGCACATTGGTCACCCAATCGCGCAGCGCGTCATTCATCGCGTCTTTCAAGGTGCCACGGCCGCTGGTTACGGGCACAACCTCGGCCCCCAGCAATTTCATACGGAACACATTGGGGGCCTGACGCTCCACATCATGGGCGCCCATATAGACCACGCATTGCAAACCGAATTTCGCACAGACAGTCGCCGTGGCAACGCCGTGCTGGCCAGCACCCGTTTCCGCGATGATGCGGGTCTTGCCCATGCGGCGCGCCAGAATGATCTGGCCCAAAACATTATTGATCTTATGCGCGCCTGTATGGTTCAGCTCATCGCGCTTCATGTAGATTTTCGCACCGCCAAAACGCTCGGTCAGGCGCTCGGCATGATAGAGCGGCGAGGGGCGGCCGACATAATGCTTCCACAAGAAATCCATCTCATCCCAGAAGCTCTGGTCTGTTTTGGCAAACTCGTATTGCTCTTCCAGCTCGAGGATCAGCGGCATCAGGGTTTCCGACACAAACCGCCCGCCGAAATCGCCGAAGCGGCCGCTTTCATCAGGGCCTGTCATATAGCTGTTCAGGATGTCATCGGGCATAGGTTACGCCTCCTCTTTGCTGTTCAATCTGCCTAACGCGCAGCGGAGACAGGAGCAAGGGCGCGAGGCGTGGTTCGGCTAGGCCAGGGCTTGGGCAAATGCGCGCATCAAGCCCGCATCCTTAAGCCCGCATCCTTTACCCCCACGCTGCTTTCAACGCCTGAGGAGAGATCTACTTGGCGCGCGCCCGTCATCTGCACGGCCAGCGCGACATTTTCAGGCGTTAAACCTCCCGCCAATATCCAAGGCACAGGCCAACGACGGTTGGCGATCAAGCGCCAATCAAAGGCCAAGCCATTTCCACCTGGAAGCGCGCCGGTTTTGGGCGGCTTGGCATCAACCAGGATCTGGTCGGCAACCTGCGCATAGACATCAAGCTGCGGCAGATCTTCGGCATCGGCGATGCCAACCGCTTTCATCACAGGCAAGCCATACCGCGCCTTGATCTGCGCCACGCGCTCGGGGCTTTCCTTACCGTGGAGCTGCAGGATATCCAACGCAACCTTCGACGTGATCTCATCAAGAAATGCATCATCGGCATCCACAACCAAGGCCACCTTGGCCACACCAACGGGCACCTCGACAGCAAGCAGACGCGCCTCATCAGGCGTCACATTGCGCGGAGACTTGGGGAAAAACACAAAGCCGACATAGCGCGCACCCGCATCTGCGGCCGCGACAACATCTTCGACACGGGACAACCCGCAAAATTTGATAGATACGCTCATAACGCAGACCTAGCGCGCGGCGCTGCCATCCTCAAGCAGAGCCAGCACCTCGTCCTTGCCTTCATTCTGACGGCCCTTGAGGGTCTGCACTTCGCGCTCAAGCTTCTTCTTGTCACGCTTATGCAGCTTGGCATCGGCGCGGTGGCGATGCTCACGCAGCCATTCCCA
>JGI26086J50260_1002133_pt1 | contig 10867 bp, 9 predicted proteins | sample SaaInl3SG_22_DNA_FD_50260 | JGI IMG/M metagenome (IMG submission 50260)
CAACCGATAGCTCAAAGAAAAGATCTTCACGAAACAGCCCCTGCTCCACAAGCGATTGTAAATTTACGGCCGTGCCAGCCACCACCCGCACCGCATGTTTTGGCATCGGAATATTAGATGGGGTAGCATTTTCAACAAACCGAGCAAGCTGCATCTGTGCTTGCGCAGAAAGAAGCTCGATATAATTAATAAAGACCATCCCAGAACTGCGCCGTGTTAACAGGCCAGAAAGGCCGAAAAGCGCGTCTTCATGCCGGCTTTCTTCTAGCTGAGACAGGTTAAGTGCCTCAAAACTTTCGCCAGATTGTGGGCCCATTTCATGCAAAGTTTTAGCAATAGTCTGTTTGCCTGAGCCAATATCCGCCTTTATCAATACAGGCATATGCTGGCCAGACAACCTAGTTAACAACTTAAAGCTCATTTGCATTGCAGGGGATTTTCCAAGCAAGGCGATAGGCAATTGTTTTGGCAAGCTAACAGCCGGTTTTTCTTTCGCGCTAGCAGGCGGCTCTGCGGTTACAGCTCTTGCAATTACATCCAATAATTGTTTGAGTTCAAACGGTTTTGGAAGATAATCAAATACGCCGCTTTGCTGGGTTTTAATCGCGGTTAGCAAATTGGCCCGCGCACTCATAACAATGATAGTCAGATCAGGGCGCTTTTCCTGTAATCTTGGTAATAATTCCAGCGCATCCCCATCTGGAAAGCCAACATCGGTTATCAAAACATCCCCGCGGCCAGAGGTCGTAATATCCCATAATCCAGCTATCGTGGTTGCGGCACCGACCTGATACCCCTGCCGGGATAGGGCTTGAACAATCACTGTGCGAACAGTTCTATCATCATCGGCTACAATAATCTGGGAGGCACGCGTTTTCATAAAACCTCCTTTTCAGATGCCTGATTTGATACAGAGCTGTCCGTATAAGATTGGGTAATAGGCAAATTGAGTGTAAAGCACGAGCCTTGCGCCGAAGATTGCATGGCAATTGCGCCGCCATGATCTGCAATGACACTTGCCACCATAGCTAGCCCAAGCCCTGAACCACCTGATTTATTGGATACAAAGGGCTCAAAAACATGCGCTTGTAACTCTTCTGATACCCCCTTCCCGCTATCTTCGATAGCAATCTGTAACGGCAGATGAATAAGCTTGCGGCTCGTCTCAGTCGTTACATAACGGGTCAGTGAATAGCTAGTATGTATAGATAGGCTATCACCTCGTGTTGTGGCTTCAGAGGCATTTTTGAATAGATTGATAAAACATTGCACCAGCATTTCGCGATCTGCTTGAATATCAGGCAAGGACGGGTCATAAGAGCGTTTAATGTCGAGATGCCGGCCAAAAGAAGCAGACGTGATCTTCAGACAATGATCGAGAATTTCGTGGATATTAACAGTCTCAAACCGCACCGGTGCATCTGAGGATAAATTTTCTATCCGCTGCAGAAGCGAAGTAATCCTGTCGGTCTCGCTTACAATCATATTGCTAAGCTCATGCTGGGCTTCTGGCAACTCCATCTCCAGCAACTGTGCCGCTCCCTTNATCCCNGCTAGCGGATTTTTAATCTCATGTGCCAATAAAGACGTCATCCGTGACATGGATAAAGCAGCACCTTTGAAATTTTGTTGCGTAGCAAGTTGCTCAGCGCCCGTGCGTTCCTGCAAGGTCATCAAAATAAGGGGCATCTCAAAGCCAGCCAGATGAAACGGCACAAGCTGGATGCTCGCCCCCTTTAGCCCAATGCGTGGACCAACAAAGGTTATCGCTTTATCTTCAACCGAACTGCCAGACTGGCGCGCGCGCCGAATAAGCGAAAAAATTTGGCTATCATTAGGAATAAGCCTGTCTAGACGTGTACCAGACAAAATAGATAAGCTACTTTTGAAAAAATGCTCGCCAGCATGATTTAGCCAGACAAAACTATCTTCTTCATCTAGCAAGACCACTGGAAAGGGCAACACATCCATCACGTCGGCAAGTGGCAAGCTATCAAGAGATGATAAGGGCGATAATTTAGGCTGCATGGCAAGCTTCTTTATCAAAATATTCAGCCAGCGCAGCAAAGACAAGCTCTGGGCGCTCTGACTGTGTTGCAATAAGGCGCAAATCTTGTGATTGCGGCAGATAATCGCAATAGGCAGCCAGATGCTTACGCGCTAGACGTACCCCCCGCATACCATAATCGGTTAGCAACATATCTAGATGCTGGCATATCTGCTGGTATCGAAACGCCATATCTGGGGCACTGCGTATATCACGGCCCTCCAAATGATCAGCAATTTGCGCCAACAGCCAAGGCCGACCTTGTGCGCCTCTACCTACCATCACGCCTTGTGCTTTAGAGGCCGCTAACGCGCTTTTTGCATCCTCTGGGCTGACAATATCGCCATTTGCAAGCACTGGTATGGAAACCGCCTGAACAACATTTGCGATTTCGTGCCAATTAGCACTGCCCTTATACATCTGGGTGCGGGTACGGCCATGAATAGTTATCATAGAAATACCGCTTTCCTGGGCAATATAGCCGATTTCAGGAGCATTTCGATGCGTATCGTCCCAGCCTAGGCGCGTTTTCAGACTGACAGGCAAACTGACCGCATCAACCACTGCAGAGCAAATTTCACCAGCAAGCACCGGCTCCTTCATCAAAGCAGAGCCAGAAGCACGTCCGGTGACCTTTTTTGCCGGACAACCCATATTGATATCAATGAGGCAAGCGCCCATCTGCTCAGCCATTTTTGCCGCCTCTGCCATCATTACAGGATCCCACCCAGCAATTTGGATGGCGACAGGGGCTTCGGCGGCGGCGTTGAATTGCAGCTTCTGCATCTCAGCGCGCACATCTGTAAGCATTGCATGACTTGCCACCATTTCAGAAACAACCAGCCCGCCACCAGAAGCACGAACAGCCGTCCGAAAGGCGCGGTCAGTAATGCCCGACATTGGCGCAAGCACAACATCAGGCAGCGCATTTTCGCCGATGGCATCTGCTTCATTTTTGTTCAAAATTTGGCTCAAACAACCCATTAAAATGCCTTAAACTGCATCAATATCAGAAAACGCCTAAATTATAGGCAATCCCAGCTCGATTGACCAGAGATTAATCTGTTTTAGCGTAGATAGACAAATCTTGCACTCTGAGCCAGCTATTGGCAAACTCAACAAAATTCATCTCCTGCTGTTTGAAAGCGTCTTACGATATGTCGGTGCCCCCTGCCTCTTCTGCCAAACTTGATATTATAATTCTGGCAGCTGGAATGGCCACGCGATTTCAAAATAACCGTTCAAGCTTACCAAAACAGTTTCAGTATCTGCATCAAAAATCGCTTATCGCGCATTGCTTAGAAAAATTTATCCGCTGGCCAGATTGCGGCCAAATAATTTTAGTATTGCCGCCAGATATAATGACAGATGCCCTGCCGGAACATTTGCTTGAAGAGCTTGCCCCTTTTGGTAACAAGGTAGAGCTAGCTGTGGGCGGTACCAGCCGTGCAGCATCTGCATTAAATGGACTGCAAGCCCTTCAGAACTGCAGGCAAACTCGTGGATATAATAATAGTAGCTTTGTTGCAATCCATGATGCCGCGCGCCCCAATATCCCAGAAAGGGTATTGTCGAAGCTAAAATCTGCTCTTGAGAGCGGAGAGCAAGCCGTTATTCCAACTCTGCCAGTTAGCGATACTATTCGCCAGAAAGACGCATCTGATAGCCCTACAAGCCATGTGATTGACCGGGATAGGCTGATGCGGGTACAAACACCACAAGCATTTGAAACAGCCCTTATTTTAGATGCGCATCTACAAGCAGCGCGCACAGCCTCGCAAGCCAGCTTTACAGATGATGCCATGATTGCCGAAGCTTTTGGAGCAAAAATAGCTCTTATTGCTGGGGATGAATGCCTAGCAAAAGTAACCTATGCAGAAGATTTAATCGCGATGAGCCGAGAAATGACCGCAACAATGGGGATAATGGAAACACGCACTGGCTCTGGCTTTGATGTTCATAAATTTGATACCGATAGCAATGGACCTATCATGATTTGCGGGGTCGAAATAGCCCATGATAAAGGCTTGCTTGCCCATTCTGACGGCGATGTTGGCTTGCATGCTTTATGCGATGCGATTTTTGGAGCGCTAGGCACAGGTGATATTGGCACTTTTTTTCCGCCTTCAGAACCAAAATGGAAAGATGCCGCCTCTGATCAATTTCTGCGCTTTGCTGTGGACGCTGTTAAACAAGCAGGCGGTCATATCATCCATCTAGATGTCACGATAATCTGTGAGCGGCCAAAAATTGGGCCGCATCGTGCGCAAATGTTAGACAGGCTAAATGAGATAACTGGCCTTTCAACGCGCCGTTTATCGGTGAAAGCTACTACCAGTGAAGGGCTAGGCTTTACCGGCAGAGGCGAAGGAATTGCCGCTATGGCTCAAGCTAGCCTCTATCTGCCAGCCTTTGATGAAGAGCAGTAAATGCCTTATTTTATGAAAAAGACTCTTTGCTTTATTGCCACATTGGGCCCGATAGGTTTTGCACCCGCCCCGGGCACCGCAGGCTCGCTTGCCGCGCTTATTGCAGGCTGGTTTATTGCCTCGCAAGGGTATCTTGTGCTTGCGTTGGCAAGCCTTGCGGCGCTGCTTATCGGAATTATCGCAGCAGAGACCTATAGCCAAATGAGCAACACCAAAGATGCCTCAGAAGTCATTATTGATGAAGTGGCCGGCCAATGGGTGGTGCTATTATGTATTCCGCCCTTAATAGAGGGGGCGCTATTATGGTATATCGTTGCATTTATCTTGTTTCGGTTTTTTGATATCACCAAAATTGGCCCTGTTGGTATGGCCGAAAAGCTGGGCGGCGGTATCGGTATTATGGCAGATGATATTGTTGCAGGTGGTCTGGCGGGCATGTGCGTGCTAGCCCTGCAATTTGCTATCTATAGCCTATAATTTAGCTATGATGAAAGGAGCCTTATGATGCCCTCACCTCTCGCTAGGCAAGTTATTAAAACAGCACAAGATGCGCAGTGGATGATAAGCACAGTGGAAAGCTGTACAGGCGGGATGATTTTTGCCTCCCTTACCGATATTGCTGGCGCCTCCGCTGTCCTTGACCGCGCCTTTGTTACCTATAGTAATCAGGCTAAACAGGAGATGGTGGGCGTTAGCATAGATACGCTGGAAGCATATGGCGCGGTATCACAGCAATGTGCCGCAGCAATGGCAGAAGGCGGTATTGCCAAAAGTGCAGCAAATATTAGCCTATCTGTTACCGGGGTTGCAGGACCGGGGGGCGGCACGATTGAGAAACCTGTTGGTCTGGTTTGGATGTCGATAGCCACAAAGGACGGCGTGCAGATAACCAGACGTTTTGATTTTACAGGTGACAGACAGGCGGTCCGCAACCAAGCCGCAGAAGCGGGTACTACCCTTATCCTTGAGGCCTTGCCAAAGACTTAGAGGCTTTTGGCGCCGATGCTTTGCCTGAATTTATCTTACCGGAGTTTTGAGGCGCTGCTATCTGGGTATTATAAAGGCTATTTGCCCGCATCTCAAAGGCGCGAACCATCCGCTTTACCGCTTCGGTAAACAAGCTTTCAATAACCGTTTGTAATAGCCGGGATTTAAATTCAAAATCCACATAGAAATCAATTACACACCCATCGGGGTGTTCGATAAATTGCCATTTATTAGTTAGATATTTAAAGGGACCTTCAGCATATTCAACCTCGATAGATAGCGCGTCCCTGTCCATCTTCACATATGAGGTAAAGCTTTCCCGGAACATCTGAAAGCCGATGATTAAATCTGCGATTAGCATTTCATCTGTTTTGGAGCGCACACGTGCCGCTACACACCATGGCAAAAATTGAGGATAGCGCTGAACATCGGCCACTAGCTCAAATAGCTGCTCAGGGCGGTGCGCTATTACCCGTTTTTCACTATGGGTCGTCATCGCCTTCTTATCCTGCCTGCTGCGTACCAGCTAGTTGGTTCAGACGCTGAGATTTCAGAGCCGCAAAATCTGCATCTGCATGATAGGAAGAGCGTGTTAGCGGTGTTGATGCCATCATCAAAAAGCCCTTTTCACTGCCTGTTTCAGCATAGGATTTGAACTGGTCTGGCGTAACAAAACGGTCAACCACTGCATGTTTTGGGGTTGGTTGCAGATATTGTCCGATGGTCATAAAATCAACATCTACTTCCCGCAGATCATCCATCATCTGATACACCTCATCATCACTTTCGCCGAGACCTACCATAATGCCAGATTTAGTGAAAATGCTGGGGTCCAGTTTTTTTACCTGATGCAACACATCCAGCGAATGGGCATAGCATGCGCCTGGACGCACTGATTTATATAAACGCTCAACTGTTTCCATATTATGATTGAAAACATCTGGGCGCGCTTCGACCACCACCTCAACGGCGCCTTCTTTACGCAGAAAATCAGGGGTTAAAATCTCAATAGTAGTTGCTGGTGATGCAATACGTATCGCACGGATGGTCTGGGCAAAATGATCTGCCCCACCATCTTCCAAATCGTCTCTGTCTACTGAAGTGATAACAACATGCTGCAAGCCAAGACGCGCTACAGCTAGACCAACATTATCCGGCTCATGCGGATCCAGCTGATCAGGCCTGCCAGTTGCCACATTACAAAAGGCGCAAGCGCGTGTACAGATAGAACCAAGGATCATCATGGTTGCATGCTTTTGTGACCAGCATTCACCGATATTTGGGCAGGCTGCTTCTTCGCAAACCGTGACCAAATCCAGCTCACGCATCAATTTTTTAGTTTCAGTAAAAGCGCCAGCTTGCGGGGCTTTTACGCGCAACCAGTCTGGACGACGCGGCTGTGGGCGGTCTTCATTGCGGCGTTTTTCAGGATGACGCTGTGCGCCCTTGGTCAAATTAGGTGATGGCATAAATGCTCCATAACTCCTGCCAATTTATCCACGGCATAATGTAGTCCTTTGTAACAGCCGTTTTGCCCTTATGTCCCGATAAATCCTACCAACCTATGCCATAGCGCAAAAAGCAAGACGGTGCGCCCCATCAAAAAGGAATGGCCTTTAAAAATGAATAGCGCGACCATAGGCGTCTAGAACAGACTCATGCATTGCCTCTGACAGGGTAGGATGCGGGAAAATAGTCTGCATCAATTCAGCTTCTGTTGTCTCTAATGTCTGGGCAACTACATAGCCTTGGATAAGCTCGGTAACCTCAGGGCCTATCATATGCGCCCCAAGCAAAGCGCCTGTTTTTTCATCAAAAATGGTCTTGATCATCCCCTCATCATCACCAAGCGCAATCGCTTTGCCATTCCCAAGGAAGGGAAATTTACCAACCTTAATCTTGTAACCTTTAGCGCGCGCAGCTGCCTCTGAAAGGCCAACAGACGCAATTTGTGGCCGGCAATAGGTACAGCCCGGCACCATATCTGCCTGCATCGCGTGAACATTTTTCTGCCCAGCAATTGCTTCAACGCAAATGATACCTTCATGGCTGGCTTTATGAGCTAGCCATGGCGCACCAGTAATATCGCCAATAGCATAAAGGCCCGGCTCAGCTGTGCGCATCAGCCCATCAGTCTCAATATGGCCTTTGTTTAGCTTAACCTTTGTGCCTTCTAGCCCTAGCCCTTCTGAATTTCCAGTAATGCCAACAGCCATAATAACTTTGTCAGTATTCAAGGTTTGCACCTTACCGCCAATCTCTACCTCAGCTGTTACCCCCTTCGCCCCTGATTGCAGTTTTTTCAGCTTTGCAGAAGTATGGATAGCCATACCGCGCGCGGTAAAAGCTTTATGGGCAAGAGCTGAGATTTCTTCATCTTCGGCGTTTAGAATACGATCAAGAGCTTCAATAATGGTAACTTGAACGCCCATATCTGCATAAAAGCTGGCAAATTCAACCCCAATAGCGCCAGAGCCGACTACCATCAGAGATTTGGGCATATCAGATGGCACCATCGCTTCTTTATAGGACAGAATATTACTGCCATCTGTTTCCAAACCAGGAATTTGGCGTGCGCGCGCCCCAGTTGCAAGAATAACATGCGGGGCTTGTAGCTTTTGTGCGTCCTTGCCAGAAACATCAACCACCCAATTTGCTCCAGATTTACCGCCAAGCTTTGCTGTGCCATCCAGAACTGTGACCTTATTCTTTTTTAGCAAATGCGCCACACCTTGCGATAGCCTAGACGCAACTTTGCGTGAACGGCTAACTACTTTTTCAAGATTGACAGTGACCTCGCCAGAAACTTCAATCCCAAAATCAGCCATATGTGCCAGATTATGGCGCATTTCCGCTGCTCTCAGCAGCGCCTTCGTTGGAATACAGCCCCAGTTAAGGCAGATGCCGCCCAGATGTTCACGCTCTATAACCGCAACAGACTTGCCAAGCTGGCTAGCTCTAATAGCCGCGACATATCCACCTGGCCCGCCCCCGATAACCACAATATCAAAGGATTTATTTTGCATGTTTTTTATCCCTTTATGTTCTAAATGGGCTGTTAATTTATATTGGTTTTGGTGATGCTATTGGGCTTATAATAGCATCGTTACTGGGTTTTCAATTGCCCCTTTGAAGGCTTGCAGCCAGCGCGCACCAACCGCGCCATCCACAATACGATGATCAGCGGATAGAGTAACGCTCATCACAGTGGCGATATCCAGTGCATCACCGCGCACGACCGGACGCTTCTCTCCGGCTCCAACAGCTAGAATGGCTGCTTGCGGCGGGTTAATCACAGCCGAAAATTCGCGCACCCCGAACATGCCCAAATTGGAAATGGTGAANGTACCACCTGTATATTCTGCTGGGTCTAGCTGATTATCACGCGCCCGCTTAGCTAAATCTGCAGAGGCGCTAGCAATCGCAGATAGGCCTAGATGATTAGCAGCTTTGATTACCGGTGTGACCAGCCCACCATCCACCGCGACCGCGATACAAATATCGGCATCACTGAAATAGCGGCATCCTGCCTCTTCGAAATAACCGTTCACCTCAGGTACGGCGATAAGCGCCGCAGCAGCAGCTTTGACAACCATATCATTGACTGAGATTTTAACCCCTTCTGGGGCAACTTCGTTTAAGGCTTTTCTTGCTTGCAGTAAATTATCAATCTCGCAATCGACAGTTAGATAGAAATGCGGGGCTCTTTGTTTTGATTGCTGCAAACGCTCAGCAATTACACGCCGCATCGCTGAATGTGGCTCAAAACGCTCTGATTGCGCAGCCATACCCATCATTGGTGTCGCAGCAGATGTTGTTACTGCAGCAGCGCCCTTGGCGATAGCTTCTTCCACATCCGCACGGATAATTCGGCCATGCGGGCCTGTTCCCATAACGCTGGTAATATTCAAGCCTGCATCCCCAGCAATACGCCGGGCTAGCGGGCTAGCAAAGATACGCGCGCCCTTTTGCACCGCAACAGCCTGTGGGGCAACTGGCGCCGGTGTAGGTGCCGGTGTGGCAACTGGTGCGGGTGTAGGTGTAGGTGCGGCAACTGGTGCGGGTGGTGCTGGCACAGGGGCATTTTCAGGGGCATTTTCAGCGCCCTTTGCCGCCTCGCTTGCATCCTCGCCTTCTTCGGCTAATACAGCGATAAGCGCATTTACCGCCACATTTTGCGTGCCTTCTGCGATAACCAGCTTGGCCATGACACCGTCATCCAGAGCTTCAACTTCCATAGTTGCTTTATCGGTTTCAATCTCTGCGATAACATCACCAGAGCGAACAGCATCCCCTTCGGCGACGAGCCAGCGTGCAAGCGTGCCATCCGTCATGGTTGGCGATAACGCCGGCATCAAGATATTAACAGCCATTTTACAGCCCCCCTGCGCGGTAGCATACCGCCTTGCCAGCTTCGATAATGTCTTGGGCTTGCGGCAAGGCTAATGTTTCAAGATTAGCAGCATAAGGCATCGGCACATCCTTGCCGGTAACCCGCATAACAGGCGCATCTAGATAATCAAAAGCACCATCCATAACCTGCATTGCAAGCTCCGCCCCTATTCCCGCAAATGGGAAGCCTTCTTCACAGGAAATCATCCGCCCAGTTTTCTTCACTGAGGTCAAAATTGTTTCTGTATCTAGCGGGCGCAAACTCCGTAAATCGATAACTTCTGCCTCAATACCAATTGAGGACAAAGCTTCTGCTGCCTCTAATGCTTTGCCAACCATAATAGAAAAGGCTGTGATTGTTACATCTGCGCCTTGGCGGACTATATTCGCACGGCCAATCGGCACCACCCAATCATCGGCCTCCGGCACTTCAAAGCTCTGGCCATACATCACTTCATTTTCCAAAAAAATCACTGGATTTGGATCTCGGATAGCTGACTTCAACAAGCCTTTAGCATCTGCAGCAGACCAGGGTGAAACCACCTTTAAACCAGGGCAATGCGCATACCAACTTGCATAACATTGTGAATGCTGGGCAGCAACGCGGCTTGCGGCGCCATTTGGCCCTCTAAACACAATCGGACAGCCCATCTGGCCACCAGACATATATAATGTTTTCGCAGCAGAATTAATAATATGGTCAATTGCCTGCATAGAAAAATTAAAGGTCATAAATTCAATAATAGGGCGCAAATCACCAAAAGCTGCGCCGACACCAAGTCCAGCAAAACCATGCTCGGTGATAGGTGTATCAATAACCCGCTTGGCACTAAACTCATCTAACAGCCCTTGGGTAACCTTATAAGCCCCCTGATATTCAGCTACTTCCTCACCCATAACAAAAATCCGCTCATCTTGGCGCATTTCCTCAGCCATCGCATCACGCAATGCCTCTCTGACGGTCATGGTACGAGTACTGCCCTGCCAATCTGGCTCTGCACCAACAGGCGCG
>JGI26086J50260_1002141_pt1 | contig 10813 bp, 14 predicted proteins | sample SaaInl3SG_22_DNA_FD_50260 | JGI IMG/M metagenome (IMG submission 50260)
AAATCTTATCTAAATGGATTCTTAATATTGGCTCAAATTTTTGGTTCGATAGTCTCATTTTAATGTTCCAAAAAGAAGTTGCTGATAGAATTATATCTGAATTTAATAACTCTAATTATGGCAGACTATCAATTTTATCTAGCTGGAAATTAAATGTAAAAAAGATATTAGACATTAAACCACAAAGCTTTTCACCAAGACCTAAAATAGATAGTTCTTTACTTTTATTCACTCCCAAAGAAAATTTTTTTAAATTAAAGGATCCTAAAAACCTTGAAAAAATTACTAGAATATTCTTCAGCCAAAGAAGAAAAATGTTAAAAAAACCCTTTAACCAAGTTTTTGATAATGGAAAAGAAGTTGCAGAAAAATTCGGTATTGATCTTAATCTTAGACCTCAAAACCTTGAGCCAGAAGTATATTTTAAACTTGTAAAAGAATATGAAGATTTAAGAGGTTAGTTTTTCAACATGTTTTCTAATGAAATCTTTATCGTAGTCTTTCGAGCCATTGTTAATTTCGGCATCAATTAAACTGCTAATTTTAGAATAACATTCTTCTAGATTGTCATTAATAATTACGTAATCATAATTAATCCAATGCAAAACATCTCTGCTAAACTCTTTCATGCGTTCTTCTACTATCAGTTTATCTTTCATGTCTCTATTTGATAGTCTTTCAAATAGTATCTCTTTACTAGGAGGTAAAATAAAAAAAGTAATTAATTTATAATTTAATTTTTTATTCTTGATTTGATCAGCTCCTTGCCAATCAATATCAAATATTACATTTTCACTTTTTTCTAATTTTTCAATAACTGGTGTTCTAGTTGTTCCATAAAGGTGATTAAATACTTTTGCATACTCTAAGAATTCTTCATTTTTTATTAAATTTTCAAATTTATCATGATCAACAAAGTAGTAATCTTTGTCTGCAATTTCGTTTAGTCTAGGTTTTCTTGTGGTATGAGAAACTGAAATATGAAAATTTTTATTTTTAGAGAGTAGTTTTACTAAGGTTGTTTTACCTGCCCCAGATGGGGATGATAAAATTACCATTATCCCATCTTTTTTTATGGACATTTAATTTCTAGTTTGCTTTTCCTGCTATAAAGTTAACAGCGTCACCTACAGTAAGAATTTTTTCAGCTTCACTATCTGAAATTTCTGAACCAAATTCCTCTTCAAAAGCCATTACTAACTCAACTGTATCTAAACTATCTGCTCCAAGNTCNTCTATGAAGCTTGAATCGTCTAATACTTTAGCTTCATCAATACCTAAGTGATCTGCTACAATTTTTTTAACTTTGCTTGAAATATCTTCTGACATAATGTTCCTTTTTGTTATATTTCGTTATTAGTTCAAAAAGTAGTTTTGTCAACCCAAATACATGCCTCCATTAACATGTAATGTTTCTCCATTAATATAGTCTGACTGATCTGAGCTTAAGAAATTAACTGCATTAGCAATATCTTCAGGTTTACCCAGTCTATTAGATGGAATTTTAGCGATTATTGTTTCTTTAAATTTTTCATCTATTTGATCTGTCATAGCAGTACTAATAAAGCCTGGGGATATGCAATTAACATTAATATTTTTTTTTGCATATTCAATTGCTAAGCTTTTTGACATTGCAACTATACCTGCCTTAGATGCAGTATAGTTTGCTTGTCCAACATTACCAGTATGCCCAACAACAGAGGTTATATTGATAATTTTTCCAGATTTATTTTTAAGCATTTTTTTAATCGAATATTTACACATTAGAAATGTAGAGGTTAAATTAATATTTATAACTTTTGACCACTCTTCTAAGCTCATTCTAATAGTTAAATTATCTTTTGTAATGCCTGCATTATTAACAATACAATCTAAGGATCCACCTAGTTCTTTGGTAGCATTTTCTATAAATTCTTCGATTTTATCATGTTGAGAAATATCAAATTTAAGTATTTTTATATTATTAAATTTTTCTTTTAACTCTTCTAGTTTTTCAATTCTTGTACCAGTAGCTAAAATATTTGCACCATTTTGGTTTAACTTCTCAACTATTGAATTGCCAATTCCACCTGAAGCACCTGTGACTATAATATTTTTATCTTTTAAACTACTCATTGATATTAATTAACTTTATATCCTCTTCTGAATTTATTGCACTAACTTTAACATTTTTGTCAATTCTCTTTATTAATCCAGATAAAACTTTGCCTGGTCCTATTTCAATAAACTCTGTAACACCCTTCTCAATCATTAATAAAACACTCTCACGCCAACGAACACTACTTTCAATTTGCTTAACTAGTAATTCTTTTAGTTCATTCGAATTAGATATTTCTTTTCCTGTTACATTTGAAATAAGGATGTTTTTAGGTTCATTAAAATTTAATTTTGCTATTTCTTCTTTCATTACAAGTGTTGCATTATTCATCAATTTACAATGAAACGGAGCACTAACTGGTAATTTAATATTTTTAATATTTGAAGCTTTCAAATCAACCATAATTTTCTCCAGGTCTTCAATTTTTCCACTTAAAACGATCTGACCTACAGAATTGTCATTTGCAATAAAGCATTCGTATTTATCTTTATTCTCATCAATAATTTTTTTTATTATTTCAATTTCAGAACCTAAAACTGCAACCATTCCACCCACGCCTTTTGGAACAGAGTTTTGCATCGCATTACCTCTAATTTTTAATATTTTTAAAGTATCTGAAAATGACAATGACCCAGCCGCGGTTAATGCAGAGTACTCTCCTAAAGAATGTCCTGCATAAAATTTTGCTTTATCTAAATCGATTTTAAACTCTTCTTTGATTAACTTAAATATTGAATAACTGAGCAAAAATATTGCTGGCTGTGTATTTTCAGTTAAGTCTAATTCTTCCTTAGGACCATTTAAAATAAGATTTGATAGTGAGAAACCAAGAGTATCATCTGCTTCCTTGAATAGATCTTGAACTAAGCTATATTTAGCATGTAGGTCTTTACCCATTCCTACTAATTGTGAGCCTTGACCTGGAAAAATAACAGAAAACATTTAAATATCTAAAGTTTATTATGGTTTTAAGTGTTGTAATTCAATAATTATAATAGTATATCCTCACTTTTTATTAAAGAACAATTATGAATTTATACGAACACACAATAGTTGCTAGACAAGATACTAGCCCAGCGCAAGTTAAGCAATTAACTGAAAAATATTCTAAAATAGTTGAAAAAAATGAAGGAGAAATAGTGCAAACTGAAGATTGGGGTTTGTTAAATTTAGCTTACATTATTAAAAAAAATAAAAAAGGCATCTATATGCACTTTAAGATTAAAGGTCCTGGAAAAATTATTGATGAATTAGAAAAAAATGAAGCAATTGATAAAAATCTTCTAAGATATATGACAGTTAAAGTTAAAAAATTTAATTTAGANGCTAAATATTTTTCAAAGAAAGATGANTACGAAAAAAAAGAATATAAAAAAGAATATAATAGAGACTAATTATGCCATCAAAAAAAAGAGCAGGAAATAAAAAAAAAGGTAGTCAAAGTAACTTTGCAAAACTAAGTATTTTTCAACCTAATAAATACAAATTTAAGAAAACTTGTCCTTTATCTGCAAAGGGTGCTCCAGAAGTTGATTATAAAAACATCAGATTGTTAAAAAAATATATGTCTGAAAATGGTAAAATTTTACCATCAAGAATTACGAATGTTTCACAAAAAAAACAAAGAGAGCTTTCTCTATCTATTAAGAGAGCTAGAAATTTAGCGTTAATTTAAATGAAAGTTATACTTTTAGAAAACTTAAGAAGAATTGGATCTATTGGAGAAATCATAGATGTTAAAAGAGGGTTTGCTAGAAACTTCTTAATATCAAATAAAAAAGCTCTTTATGCCTCAAAAGAAAATATTGCAGAAGTTGAAAAGATTAAATCTGAGCTAAGTAAAAAAGATACTGAAAAGAAAAAAGAAGCTCAAAAAATTTCTGAACAAATTAACAATAAAGAATACGAAATTAAAAAATTAAGCACTGAAAATAAAGAATTGTATGGATCAGTTAAACCAACTGAAATTTCAAAACTGATATTAGAAAATGACAAACTAGATATTAAACCTTCAATGATACAACCAATAACTGAAATTAAATCAATTGGTAAATTTAAGGTTAAAATTATTCTACACTCTGAAGTAGATTCTGAAATTACTATTAATGTAGTTACAGCTGATACTATTCAATAATTATACAATTTTTTCCCCAGCATATATTTGTTATTTTTTTAAATCTGAATTGAGATAAGATTTCTTCATGGAAAATAACCTCAGTCTAGTTAAAGATACTTTTAAAGAACTTCCAAACAATATTGAAGCAGAACAGGCTGTAATTGGATCAATATTAGTTCAAAATGAAACGTTTGATGAAATAAATACTATTGTTTCTAGTGTTAACTTTTATGACCCAATGCATCAAAGTATTTTTTCAGCAATTGAAAGCCTAATTTACAAAGGGATGCTTGCAAACCCATAACTTTAAAAAATTATTTTGAAAATGAAAAGGACGAATTAAATGTTCCTGAGTATTTAGTAAAAGTTACAAAATTTTCTACTCCTCCAAGACAAGCAATAGAATATTCAAGAATTATTTATGATATGTTCGTCAGACGTGAATTAATTAAGATATCTGAAAATACTATTGATGCTGCAAAACTAAATGCACTTGATGTTAATGGCCAAAATATAATTGAAAATTCAGAAAGATTATTATTTGATCTTGCTGAAAAAGGTTCTTTCAATTCATCACTTATTAAATTTGATGAAGCGATGAAACAAACTATTGAGATGGCTTCAGCTGCTTATCAAAATGATGAAGGGGATCGTTGGTGTTCCTACTGGTCTAAGAGACCTAGATGATAGACTGGGTGGGCTTCATAATTCAGATTTAATTATTATTGCAGGTAGACCTTCAATGGGTAAAACTGCTTTAGCAACAAATATAGCTTTTAATGCTGCTCAAAAACTACAAGAAAGTGGAAAAAAATCTGCAGTAGCTTTCTTCTCACTAGAGATGTCTTCTGAACAATTATCAACTAGAATTTTAGCAGAACAATCTAGAATTAAATCAAACGATATAAGACGTGGAAGAATTTCTGATGAGCAATTTGATAAATTTATTGAGACATCAAAGAATATTTCTGAACTTCCTTTGTATATAGACGAAACACCAGCTATCAGTATCGCTGCTATGAGCAACAGAGCAAGACGTATTAAAAGATTATTTGGTTTAGACTTGATTGTTGTAGATTACATTCAATTGATGAGAGGATCTGGAAATAATAGAGATGGTAGAGTTCAAGAAATTTCTGAAATCACTCAAGGCCTTAAGGCAATGGCAAAAGAACTTAAACTTCCAGTGATAGCTCTATCACAGCTATCAAGAGCGGTAGAACAAAGAGATGATCATAAACCTCAGTTATCAGATTTAAGAGAATCTGGATCAATTGAACAAGATGCTGACGTTGTAATGTTTGTATATAGAGAGGCCTATTACTTAGAGAGAAAAGAGCCTAGACCTGCAACTGTTGAGCATGCTGAATGGCAAGCAAAAATGAATGAAGTGTCAAATCTAGCAGAGCTTATTATTGGAAAACAAAGACACGGCCCAACGGGTAATGTTATGGTAGAATTTGAAGCAATGTTTACCAAATTTAAAGATACTCAAATTAACTAATATCCAATATATTAGCTGTGAATGCTTTCTCTATTTTATCAAAATATTGTTTTAAAAAATCCTAAATCAATTTTTATATTACTGTTAATTACTCTCTTAAGTTTTGGGTATTTTTCTAAAGATTTTAGACTAGATGCCTCATCTGATACTTTGTTAATTGAAGGGGATCCTGATCTTGAATACTTGAAAGAAGTCACTGAAAGATATGGTTCTAAAGAGTTTTTAATCTTAACTTATTCTCCCAATGAGGGAATGGTTACTGAATCTTCTATTAATAATCTTTTAAGTTTAAAATATAAAATCCAAAGTCTAGATTGGGTTCATAGCGTTATTACACTACTTGATATCCCTTTATTAAATAATTCAGAAGCACCTCTTCAAGAAAGACTAGAAAGTTTTAAAACTTTAAAAGATGAAGGTGTTGATACTGAAAGAGGATTTAATGAAATATTAAATAGTCCAGTTTTTAGAAATTTTGTAATAAGTGAAGATGGTAAAACAAGTGGCATAATTGTTTATATAAAAAAAGATGAACTAAAAGATATTGAAAATAAATCAGCTCAAGAAATTGAAGAATATAAAGATACTTTAAAAAAGAAAAATCATGAAAATATCACCCAAATAAGAGAGGTTATTAAGTCCTATGGAGATGTTGGAAAAATATACTTAGGAGGTATTCCAATGATCACTGATGACATGATGTCATTTATTAAAAGTGATATTATTGTTTTTGGTCTAGGAGTTCTTTTATTTATTATTGCTACTCTGTGGTTTATATTTAGAAAACTAATTTGGATTATTGTTCCAATTAGTAGCTGCTTTTTTTCAGTTTTAATTATGACAGGTCTACTTGGTCTTTTAGGCTGGAAGGTTACCGTTATATCCTCAAACTTTATTGCTTTAATGTTAATTCTAACTATGGCAATGAATATTCATATGAGTACCCGGTTTCTACAATTAAGAGAAGATTTTCCAAATTTAGATAATTTAAAAATTATTATAATGACAACTAGTAAGATGTTTTGGCCTATTATTTATACAGTTCTTACAACTATATGTGCTTTTCTATCTTTAGTATTTAGTGGCATAAAACCTATTATTGATTTTGGGTGGATGATGACTTTAGGATTAATAACTTCTTTTATAATCACATTTACTTTACTCCCTACTCTATTGAGCTTTATGTCTAACAATAAAGTAAAAATTAAAGAAGATACAGATTCTAAAATTACTTCTTTTTTTGGTAAAATTTCTATTAACAATAAAAGTATAATTTTTTTAGTAACAGGTTTGGTTATTGTCTTAAGTGTTGTTGGAATAAGCAAACTTGAAGTTGAAAATAGTTTTATAAATTATTTTAATAAGAATACTGAGATTTATAAAGGGATGAAACTTATTGATGAAAAACTTGGTGGCACGACACCTTTAGAAGTTATATTAAAATTTCCAGAAAATATCATAGTAGAGACTACCGAAGATGACGAATTTGAAAGCTGGGATGATGAAGGCAGTAAAGATGATGAAAAATACTGGTTTACAAAAGACAAAATTGAAAAAATTCAAAATGTTCATAATTATTTAGATAATCTTCCTGCAGTTGGAAAGGTTTTATCATTTAGTTCAATTATTGAAGTTGCTACACAGTTAAATAATAACAAGCCCCTTGGAACCTTAGAAATGGGTGTGCTTTATTCAAAAATTCCAGAAACTATAAAAAAAGATATTATCGATCCTTATATATCCATAAAAGATAATGAGGCTAGGATAAGTCTTAGAATTATTGACTCACAGGATGGTTTAAGAAGAAATGATTTAATAAACCAAATAAATTATGACCTTGAAAATGAATTAAAGCTTAGCAAAGAAGAGTTTAAACTAGCGGGTGTTTTAATTTTGTTTAATAATTTACTCCAAAGCCTTTTTAAATCTCAAATACTCACATTAGGTTTAGTAATGGTTGGAATTTTTGCAATGTTTATGATTTTATTTAGAAATTTTAAACTATCTCTTATTGGTGTTGTTCCTAATTTTATTGCAGCTTTCTTTATTTTAGGAATTATTGGCCTGCTTGGAATACCCCTTGATATGATGACTATTACTATTGCTGCAATTACAATAGGGATCGCAGTAGATAATAGTATTCACTACATTTATAGGTTTAAAGAAGAGTTTTTAAAAATTAAAGACTATAATAAAACACTAAAAGTTTGTCACTCAACAGTGGGTGTTGCAATCCTCAATACTTCAATAACCATTGTCTTTGGTTTTTCAATTTTAGTTTTCTCTAAATTTATACCAACAATCTATTTTGGTGTGTTTACTGGTTTAGCAATGTTACTTGCAATGATTTCAGTATTAACTTTACTGCCCTCTCTTATTTTAATAAGTAAACCATTCGGAAAATAAAATTATTATGCTTGATGCTTTAAAAGATTTTTATCAAGCGGTGTCTTTAATAGATCTAATATTTCTAATCATTACAATTTTTTCAGTTATCAAGTGTTATAGTAAAGGTTTTGTTTTAAGTTTATTGTCAGCTTCAAAATGGGTATTGGCTTATGTTGTAACTTTACTTCTTTTTCCAAAAGCTAAGCCTTATTTTAAAAATATAATTGATAGTGAATATGTTTTAGATATTGCGCTCGGCATAACTATCTTTATTTTAGTGATCTTTGTTATTCTTATTACAAATAAAGCCATTAGTAAGACGGTAAAATTTGTTGGTCTTGGAAGACTCGATTCCTTATTTGGGTTATTTTTTGGATTTATCCGAAGTTATGTAATCTGCATTTGTTTATTTTCAGCTGTAGATATTGTGTATAATTATAGTAAATGGCCAATTAATACTGATAAATCATACGCCTTCCCATATATTGAAAAAGGTAGTAATTATTTGTTGAAAGAGTTTCCAAATGAAAAAAACTATCAAGATTCCAAAGAAAAAATTCAAGATTTATAATCCCAAATTAAAAGAAGAATGTGGTGTCTTTGGCGTAAGTAACAATAAAGATTCAGCCGCACTAACCGCTTTAGGATTGCATGCTCTGCAACATAGAGGTCAAGAAGGTTGTGGAATAGTTACATTTGATGGAAAAAAATATTACTCTGAAAAAAGATTTGGCTTAGTTGGAGATAATTTTAATAAAGAGAAAGTGTTAAATAGTTTGCCTGGTGATTATGCTATTGGTCATAACAGATATAGTACAACTGGTGAAAACACTTTAAGAAATATACAGCCTTTTTTTGCAGATACAAATGCTGGAGGTATCGGTGTAGCTCATAATGGAAATTTAACTAATTCAATAACTCTTCGAAATAGATTGGTTCAAGATGGTGCAATATTTCATACTACATCTGACACAGAAACAATTGTTCAATTAATTGCTAAATCAAAAAGAAACAAAACAATTGATAAAGTTATAGATGCCATATTCCAAATACAAGGTGGTTACGCGCTTGTCATGCTAACACAAAATACTTTAATTGGTGTAAGAGATCCTCATGGTATCAGACCATTAGTGATTGGGAAAATCAAAGATAGCTATGTCTTTGCTTCTGAAACATGTGCACTAGATATAATTGGTGCAAAATATATTCGAGATGTAGAAAACGGTGAGGTTGTTTATATAGAAAATAATGAACTAAAAAGCATCAAACCCTTCCCTGCTAGAAAAGTTCGTCCGTGTGTTTTTGAGTATATTTATTTTGCAAGACCAGACAGTTTACTAAATGGTAAATCTGCTTATGAACATAGAAAGCAATTTGGAATTGAACTTGCAAAAGAAAACAAAATCAAAGCAGATATTGTAGTTCCTGTACCAGACTCTGGTAATGCAGCAGCCCTTGGTTTTGCTCAACATTTAGGAATTAACTTTGAATTAGGTTTGATTAGAAATCATTATGTTGGTCGAACTTTTATTGAACCTAGTCAAAAAATTAGAAGTCTTGGTGTGAAATTAAAATTAAATGCAAATCAATCAACTATTAAAGGATAAAATAATTATTTTAATAGATGACTCGCTTGTAAGAGGGACAACTTCTCATAAAATTGTGAAAATGTTATATGATGCAGGAGCCAAAGAAGTTCATGTAAAAATTGCCTGTCCAGAAATTAGGTTTCCTGATTTTTATGGTGTGGATACTCCTACTAAAAAAGAGTTACTTGCTGCAAATAAAACTAATGACGAAATTTGTGAATATATTGGTGCTAAATCATTAGATTTTTTATCTTTAGAAGGTGTTTATAGAGCAATGGGTTTTAACAAAAGAGATAATAATTATCCTCAATTAACAGATCATTATTTTACAGGTGAATATCCTGTTAAACCTATAGATGAACTAGGGGATGATAAAATTACTCAATTATCATTACTAAGCACCGCTTCAAACAACTAAAGCAACCAATACAAAATTTTCAAACAGAAGAGTTAAACATAAAGACTTTAAAATGAACTTTAAATCCTTATATATAAATCAATGATCACTCATAAAGAACATATAATCAAATATTTTGAGTCTGGAATTAAAGATGTTAAAAATTTTAAAATTGGCATTGAACATGAAAAATTTTTATTTGATGAAAAAACAAACAAAAGAGTAGATTACCCTACTGTCCTTAAAATGTTTTCACTGCTAAGTGAATTTGGCTGGAAGCCAATAATGGAAAAAGAAAATATTATTGGATTACAGAAACAAGGAAAAAGTATTACTCTTGAACCTGGAAATCAAATTGAGTTATCAGGTGATAAACTAAATAATATCCATGAAGCATGTGCTGAATCTCATGATTATTTATTTGAGTTACAGCAAGTAACAAAAAAATTAAATTTAAAAATTGTTAGTGCTGGTTTTGATCCAATTTCAACCCTTAGTGAAGTTCCTAATAATCCAAAACAAAGATATCAAGTAATGACTAAGGATATGCCCAATGGTGGTTCTTTAAGCTTAGATATGATGTATAGAACTTGTGGTACACAACTTAACTTGGATTACGATTCTGAAAAAGATTTTATTAAAAAGTTTAAGATAATTAACTCTATAGTGCCAATATCTATTGCACTATTTGCAAATTCTTCAATAGTTGAAAAAAAAAATA
>JGI26086J50260_1002142_pt1 | contig 10810 bp, 9 predicted proteins | sample SaaInl3SG_22_DNA_FD_50260 | JGI IMG/M metagenome (IMG submission 50260)
AGAGATGCTAGGACCTCTTGGTCAATCTCAGCAGTAATCTCTTGTGCAAGAGCTGCCATGATTTCTGCTTCAACGTCGATGCCGTGCTGTGACTGTGCGTCTTGTGCGGCTTCGAATGTCCAACGTGCTGATAGCTTACGTGTTTTAGCTTCAACAGTTTGCTTTAAGATCTGAATTGACAAACGGTTGCCCGCTGCGCCTTCTAAAGCTGCTGTTTGAGCTGCTTTTGCGTCTGTTGCGCCTGAATAAGATTCAGCAATCTTAAATGGACTTAGTGCTTCTTCACCTGCAGTTGCACCTGATGCACCTGCGTTAAAAGTGTCCGAATAACGAACTCTTAGTGTGTGAATCTGGCCAACTGGGCCAGTCATTGGTTGTACGCCTACAATCTCATTTGCGATGACTGTTGGCATAACACGTCTGATCACTGGAAGGATCACACGGTTTAGTGTTGCGATGTTACCGGCAGATGTAGCACCCGCAGTTGCAGTTTCAGCCAAATACCTACGGGTATTTTCTAGGGTTGAAGCCATTACTGCTTTCTTATTGCCTTGAAGGCCTTCAAGAAGTGCTGACTTGGTATCATTCCAACGACTTTCTAGTAGTTCTGACATTGGTATCTCCTTATTATAATCCAGCTAGACGTTTAATATCAACTACGTTAGAGTCGAATGCGTCTGCTTTGATGTCATTTGTTTGTGTTCGGTTGCCTGTTACTTCTTTTGCCTCTGATAGTACTGCCTTCTTCTTCGCTGGAGTATTACCGTCTATTACCGCCGGCAGGTATTTGTCAAACGATGCTCTTAAACGAGATGTTTGAACTGATTCCAGTAAGTCTGTCATAATGTCACGTTGGTCTTTACTTAATGGTGAAACCAATGCATTAATAGTATCTTTGCGGTTGTTTGATTCGTTAATCGATTTAACTTCGATTGACTTTGCTTCCGCAAGTTTGATCGCTTTAGCCGCTGCTTGACGTGCTTCTACAATTTGTTTGTTTTTTGTATCTACAACTTTAAGCAGTTTTGACGTCTCTGAACTTTCATTCAAATAACTATGTTGATATTCGTTAGCAAATGCTTCGAATAACTTACGGCCAAAATCATTTTCACGTGCTTGATCAATATCTTCTTTAAGTGCTGAAATTTCTTTCTTAAGTCCTTTTGACACTGTTTCTGATACTAATGCTGCACTTTTCTTAATAAAGTCAGTTTTAACTTTATTAACATGTGCTTTGCCTTCACGTACTAAACGTACTTTTGTTTCGGCAAGATCTTTTTTATCTTCGTAAAACTCTGCAAGTTCTTTTGCAAGTGATTCAACTACAAACTCTTCTAGAGCAACAAATTTATCTTTTGTTACTTTTTGATCTGCGTGTAGTTCCTTGATTTCTTTTGCTAGTTGTTCACTAACAAATGATTTCATTAAATTGGCATTTTTACGCTGTGCAACTGCAAACTTAGCTTTTGCTTCTGCTAGTTGTTTGCGGTCATCGTGGAACTCTGCAATTTCCTCTGCTAGTTTTTCACTGAGCATAGCATCAATGGCTTCCACCATTGTTGTTTTGTCATGTGCATATTTTTTAGCAAATTCTTCACGTAGTTCCGCAGTAGCTTGAAGTTTATTTTCTTCAACTTTAGCGTTCCATGCTTCCTCTAGTTCTGAACGCACTTCTTCCGATAGTGCTGAGTTTTCGAAGAGTGATTTAAGTGAGTCTAACATATTATCTCCTCTCCTAGTTAGCGGAGTTTGCTTATTACATCTAATAAGCTCTCTTTTAAATATTTTTGTGCCTGTTTATCGCCTTGTACTTCCCTAGATGTTAGGAACGCCTTATAGCCACCTCGGGTATTCATAAGGTGTTCGTAAATTGGTGTTGGGTAGGCGCCCGGAGCACTTGGCTGGGCAACTACATCTACTGTTATAATCTCAAAATCGGAAACTTCTCCATTGCCACTTTCGCTGACATTACCACTACCTCGCGATGAAACACCTAGTTTAACACCTGCTTCGAGCATTGTTTTAACTANNTGTCCCATCGGAGTTGGTAGTATTTTNAGTTTACCGTAACCGTTTGGNCCATCCANCCACATTTCTGTGATCATATGGCTTACACGGTCAATGTTAATGTTAAGTCCTTCTGGATGATCTACTTCGCCTAGTACTGAAAAACCATTGCTAATCTGCTCGTTGAGCGTGGTGACAGCCCTGCCAATTTCGTTAACGGGATATACACGTTGATTTGCGTTGCGTACTCCGCCTTGAATACAAATACCTTTCATAAAAAGATCTTTGCCCTCATTAGCAGACTCAACAATCACTTTAGCTTGGTCAAAACTCAAACTTTCACTTAGTAAATTCATACTTCAGTCCTTACTTCGCTCTTTTTGGAGCGCCATTTAAAGGTGAACCTGCGCCTGCGTCTTGGTTAGGTGCAGCACCTTTCTTCTCGGCACCGTGGCCGGGTTGGTTTGACATTTTTGTCGCCCCTTTAGCACCAGGAACATTTACGTTCTTGGTATTCATTGGCTTTGCTGTTGGAGCAGCTAGACCACCTTGTGTTCCGCCTGTTCCGCCGTCGCCACCTGCAACTATGTTAGCACTTGTGCCGCCCATGTTGTTTGGTTTTGCTGTTGGTGATTTTGCATTTGCGCCATTGTCGCCCATTTTGGCCGGTGCTACTTTGTCTGCATATTCACGCATTAGTTCTGAATTTGACTTTGGAAGTTTTGATTCTTCAACTTCGTCAGTTGCTTCTTCAACTTCTTCGTCTGCTTCAAATGCCATTGCTTCTTCTTCTGGCTCTTCTGCATCCATATCTATTGGCATTTCATCTCCGCCCATGTCCATGTCGTCGCCTGCTTCGTCGTCGTCAGCACCCATCATGTCAGCAAACTCTTGCTTAAGAGCTTCTAGCTCGTCTTCTAGGTCTTCAATACGATCTTCAACATCGCCACCTTCGCCATCCATGCCCATGTCATCGGCGTCATCTTCGTCACCCATGTCCATGTCCATATCCATTTCACCATCGTCTGCGCCTGGCATCTCGATGTCCATTCCTAGTTCGTCAGCTGGGTCGCCACCTTCGTCAAACATACCTTCTTCAACTTCTTCATCAGTTGCTTCATCTAGGTCTTCGTCTGACTCATCAACTTCTTCATCAGTTGCTTCGTCTAGGTCTTCATCAGATTCATCTACTTCTTCGTCAGTAGCTTCATCAACTTCTTCATCAGTTGTTTCTTCTACTTCTTCGTCTTCTAGTAGTGATTCATAAATATCTCTTGATTTTTCTACCACGATTTCGTGGAATAATGCTTCTGCACCTTCTTTGTCTTCATTTACAAGACGCTCAAGCATTTCTTCAAACTTGTTGCGATCAGTCATGTCATTCTCCTTTATTGTCAAGGCTGTCTATTATATTTACACTTTATTTAAAATATACGCTGAAAATGGGCTCAAAACGGCCCATTTTATTTTTTATTAAAGAATTTTATTAAATTCCTCATATGTTATATGCGATAGATTACTTAAATCCTTTAAATGATCCGGAATATAATCTTCTATTGAGCTTAGTACTCGGTAGTATTTAGTCTTTGGATGCTGATTTATACACATCATTGTTTGTCTTTGCCAGTTTCCATAATACGTTGCTCTGTCGTTAACGTTCTTATAGTTCCTACTACCTGCATATATATTATTAACTAGCTGATTATCTTTTCCTAAACCTACATAGTCAAATCCTAGTATATATATTTCTTTATGATCGTGCTGACTTGCTAGTAGCAATGCTGTTGGACCACTACTCCATCCTTTGTTTGGATTCATAATATTAATATTAGGTGTTCGTTCCGTTAGTTTATTTCGGTTTGAATGAACATTATATTTTAGGTGATATTCAGTTTCGCTAATTTCGATAATCATTTTAGTATCAACACATACTAAATGATCTGGCACAAATTCTCTATACAATCCATTACAACCATAGGTTGTGCCTTTTGCTTTTAAGTTATGTAAGTTGATTACAGAACGGCTAGTACCGTTTCCAAGTACAAAAGCTATTTTATTTGACATTAGATCCCGCCGGCGGCTGCTTGTGCTGCTAGACCGTACATTTGTCTAACATAATTAAGATCCTTGGCTTTTTGTTCAGTGTGGGTATCAGATGCTTTACGGGCACGATTAATATCTTTTAGAGATAATCTACTTTTCCTATTGTCATCAACTTTAACAATGCTGATGTCATCTTCAGCATTGTATGTATTGTCCTCAGTAGGCTCCATTGTTTCTCTGTCGAAGTAATATAGTTCTCTAAGTATCATATTGTATTTATATCGTTTGTGCCGGATTTGGTTCTGCGCCATCGCCGCCAAGTTCGTTTCCTGTATTTGTTTCGGGTGCAGTATCAGTTCCGCCGTCAATGCCGCCTTCATCTCCACCTAACTCGTCTTCAAGTCCGCCAAAGTCGCCTGCAAGATCAGCGCCGCTTAATCCAGCTCCTCTCATTTCGCCTGCCATGTCGTCAGTAACAAGATCGGTTAAGTTTTCGTCATTTTCTTCACGCCATAAACGTTCGTTCTCTGCTATTTCTTCTGCACTTAATCCTAAGAATCTTTCAAGTGCAAATCTATTTGAAATATACGGAACAGCTGCCATACTTGTAAATGTGCTTATTCTATTGTTGTCTAGTTCTGCTTGTCTATATGCTGCAAAGTTCTGTGGCGGTGTTAATCNTAAGTCAAACATTGCATAATCAATGTTTGCACCTTTACTTTGTAAAAATAGTTTAAACTCACTATTAAAATCTTCGGCCATCATATCTTGCAAACGTTCGCAATATTTGTTAAATCTTAACTCTTGAATGTATGCTGTGCCAACTCGTCCATCATTATACTGTGATGCACCGTCATCAGCGCCAGTAGGCAAGTAGGAACTAGGTATACGCAGACCTCGTACTAGTTTGTTAGTAAAGTATCTAAGATCATCAATCTCGCCTAAGTTAGTACCGCCTGGTAGTGTTTCAACTTTAGATCCACGCCCTTCTGCTGTTTGTGGGAAAAAGTAATCTTCGTTGATTGACAGTGGATTATAACTACTGTCTATAACATTTGTACCTCCACCTGTCTTACTTGGGATACGTCTTTGATGTATTTCAGTTTTAACACGTTCCACAAACTGCATAGCAAGGTGTGAAGGCATGTTGCCCACATCAACGTAGAATACTCTNCNNTCNGGAGCACGTTGTACACGATAGATAATAATCGCATCTTCTAATAACTCCTTTTGCTTGTATACTTTAAAAATACTTTCAAGCAAACTATTACCAAAAGGATAGTTTTGATCTAACCCTTCACTTAAACTCAAATGCAAAACATGTTGTGCATCAATGTATGTTTCGTCGTGTTCTTGTGCAAATCTACTAGTGTTGCCACTTGGTGTATGATTATTTCCTACACCTGTGCCTCGTTGAACTTGCTGATATCCATTTGTACCACCAGGGCCATAACTGTTTTGTGTGTTAAGAGGTGTTGCTTCTAATGCGCCAAATGCAAAGTTTAGATTTTTTACAACATACTGTTCAGGTTTCTTGCCTTCGCTTTCGTTGACAATAATTTTTGTAACTTGACTAGGATCAACATGAAACAATTTTTGTGTTTCAGGATCTCTAATAAAGAACTGATCGCCGTATTTAAATGTATTGCGTATAGTTCTAAACATACGTGTTTCAAACTTGTTTAGTTTACACCATTGCTGTAGATACTGTCCAATAACTTGTACTTCGCTGTTTGTAGGTGCGCCTTTAAAATCAAGACGGAAGTGTGTTTTGTTGTCGTTGTTTTTTTGTGTACAAAATTCAGCTAGAATATCAAGTGCAGCATTAACTTCGCTATCACTATCCATAGTGTTGTATTGATTATAACGTTCAATACGATTTGGTGAGCCAACATAAACGTCAGGCAAGTGAGATGAATAGTTAGCTGCGGCCGGTCCCATGCCGCTAGATCCTTTTTGACTAAACGGACTGTAGCTTCCGTTTGTGTTATCACTTGTAGGAACTGGAGTAAAATGTTTTTTCCAACTCATATTGTACCTTTCAGCATATTGCCCTGTAAACTCTTTGTAGCTCTAAATGTTTTTTGTTGCGCACTTACCGAGGATGATTCTATAGTTACAAGTGTTTGCAACTGTTGTATCATTGTATCAAACTTACTTGCCATTAGATTACTCATTTGTTCTGCAACATTATTATTACTTATCGTATTTTGTCCATTTACGCCGTTGTTTTGAACACTATTATCAAGGCTTTTAATACCTTTCATGAGATTTTTCATAACACCCATACTAGTATTTGCACTCATAACAGTAGCTGGACCACTAATAAACTCAGGGCCAGCTTCACCTACCATGCCGTATTCATTAGCGCCGATGCGTCCGCCTTCTGCAAATCCGCCGGTGTATCGTGATGGATTAGATTGAAATCTTGCAACTTTACTCATTGTTTCGGATTGTATAGCTGCCAATCCATCAATTGAGTTTACTATTGTCTCACTTAAATTGGTTTCAGCTTCTGCAATTCTGGCTCTTGCGGCTTCGGCTGCTTCTCGTGCTGCTCGAACTGGTGGATCTAGCGCATTAAGCCCTTGTTGAGTTAGTGTTGCTAACTCTGCTACAGAAGTATCTAAAGCTGCGTTTGCCTCTGCTACTTCTGCTCGTGCTGCTTCTACATCGTTTTGTGTAGTTGTTGCGGTGCCTTGAATAGTAGCATCAGTAGCTTCTCCAGTTGCAGTTGTAGTTGCTCCTAAAGCTTCAGCATCAGAAGTTGCACTTTGTCCGTTTTGTACTAGTTGACCAAGAATGTTTCTATGGCCGCTTCTTATTACCTCTGTGTTAGTATCCATAAACTCTGCTGCATTAAACAAGTTGTTGATGCCGCCTGCAAGTTCACTGGCAATAGTTGCTGCATTAGGCATAACTTCTGATATTTTATCTAATGCGGCAACTGCAACATTTTCAATGTGTGGAATAGTAGTTTCCATTACTGTTGTTGTTAGTTTGCGCAAATCTTCTTGTATGCCAATAGTTTTGTCAAATATACCTGTGGTTTGTTCCATCTGACGAGCTTGCTCTTGGCGTATTTGTTCATCAAGCTGCTCTCTAGCTTCTTCAGATGTCATAGTGCCGTCTCGAACACTATCAACAGCGTTTTTGTAGTTGTATCCAGCAGCACTTGCATCTGCAAATGCACCTGATATATTACTCATGCCGCCAAGCATTGCAGTTTGTCTAAACTGTTCTGTGTTTTGATAATCAATTGCTGCGCCAGTTGCTGCTTCTAAACTACTTTGGAAACTGCTAATATCGCCAGCATTAAACTGTTGAGCCGCAGCATACAAGTCGTCAGCACCTTGACCCATTGCAAGCATTGCACCACGTGTTGCTTCAGTAGTTGGTGCGCCTCTAAGAGCGATATCAACAAATGCATCAGCAGCATCTTTACCTAGTGTGTTTTGTAGCTCTACTAACTTGTCAGTAAATGCAGTTTGTTCTTCAGCAGTTTTACCTGATAAGAATGCATTAATATCACCTTGACGCCTACGCTCTTTCATTTCGTCTGCAAGAACATCACGTTGTTTGCCTGTGAGTTTTGACAATCCATCTAGTTCAACCATTAGATTTTTAGCAGCAGCGGCTTGTTGTTCTACACTTGCTCTATCTGTTCTACTGTTAGCATCACTTAGTTCGCCATAAAGGGCAAGATTTTCATTTATGTCAGCTGTTGTAAATCCTAACTGTCGAAGTTTAGTACCAAGTTCTGCACTATCAAGAATAGTAGTTGATACTGCTTTAAATCTAGAAATAGCTAGATCTGTTGTGCCGCCAAACGCTCTTAGAGATTCAGAATTCTTTTTTAAGAATCCTGTCATTTCTTCAACACTTAATCCAAGTTCAGCAGCTGATACTTTTACATCTTTTATTTCTTTTCCAAATGTAGCACCTACACTAGTAAGTTGTTGATATTCGGCAAGACTTGCTTCTGCAAACTGAGACAATCCGTCAACTAGTTTGCCAACAGTATTTCCAAACAATCCAGTGTTAGCTGCAATAGCACCACTATATGCACTTAGTTGTTGCTGTCCAGTGAGAAGTGCGCCACCTAGGCCAACCGCAGCTTTAGCAGTACCCGATAAGGCTTTTCCAGCTGCACCTGATGCAGTGCCGAGAGTACCTAATAATGTATTTAGACCGCCGCCTGCTGCTGTTTCTTCTGCCAAAACGTTAAACTCCTACTTAACTATAGAATAAATATAGCTAGTAGTATTTACCTTATAGGAACTCCCATGGAAAAAACAGAAAGTCCACTAAAAAAATATCGTAGACAGCCCAAGTTATATTTTAATATTCCTAGCAACGGAAAATGGTATAATGAAAAAGTATTAGCTGAAAACACGTACACCAATCTAGCTGTGTTTAGTATGACAGCCAGTGATGAGATATTATTTAAAACACCAGACGCACTTATCAACGGAGATGCAACTGCAAAAAATATTAGTAGCTGTATTCCAGCTATATTAGATCCGTGGGCTATAAAAACGTTGGATCTTGATGCAATACTAATAGCAATACGAATGTCTTCGTATGGAGACACAATGAATGTTTCGTCTAAATGTAAAAAATGCGGTGCTAACAATCTATATGAAGTTGAACTACAAAAATATTTAGATTACTTTTCGACAAAAGAGTTTGAAGACAAAGTATATTACGAAAACTTTGTTGTGCATATTGAGCCATTAAGCTACAAACAATGGACTAACATACAAAAACAACAAACTGCATACCAACGTGCGTTAAATTTAAATGTCAGTAAAATTGCAGAGGAAGCTGAAAAAGAAAAGTTTATACAAGAGATTATTGATAAAATAAATGTGTTGGTTGCCCAAGCAATACTTGATCAAGTTGTTGCTGTTGAAGTAGACGGTCATGTTGAAACTGATAGAAAAGAAATAGACGAGTTTCTTGAGCAAGCTGAAGTTGGTTTATTTCACGAACTTAAAAAAGTTATTGAAAAAAATACAGTGGAGTGGAGACTTGCACCCGAATCAATAAAATGCAATGAATGCGAGCATGAAGATAGTGTTAGAATATCATTGGACACATCGGATTTTTTCGTACAAGGCTAACGAGCCTAGAAGACTCTGATATACTTTCGTTAGCCAAAGATTTTGAAAATAATATCAAACAAATAAAAGACAATGCATATCGATTGAGTTGGTATATGCGTGGCGGGCTTTCGGTTGAACAACTACTCTACGATACAGATTTAGAAGATCACGATATTATTAGTAGCATTATCAAAGACAACATCGAAAACACTAAAAATTCAAAGATGCCGTTGATCTAGTTATTGAGGTCCTGGAACTGCATCTGGGTTTATTGGCATACCTGGTTCGCTTGATGTTTCGGAGTTTGCACCTGGTGCTGCTTGAGGTTGAGTATCACCTTCAGTATCTGTTGCATCAGCTGCGTCAATAGGATTAAGGCCCAACGTACCTGTTAACAGTGTTTCTCTTCTACCTTGTGGTATGTAAGGAACCAATCTACTTTTTTGACTCGGCGGAAACAACAGTGTTCCAAATACCAACTTGGCCCATTCACTTTCACCGTAGTACTCTCCAGTAACAGCTTCGGTTTCTTTTGGATCAAAACCTGATATTGCTTTAGCTAGTGCGCCAGTTCCAAATTTTCCGTCAAGAGCAATACTAGCTTGATTGGTAATATTTTCTAGACTTCTTCCTGTATTAACAAAGATATCTTTGAATGTACTGTCAACGATAATTTCTGCTAACCAGCGTTGTATACTCGATGTACTTAAAATCAGTGGTATTACTATCCACAATGCCTCAGTGACAATCATACTTAAAAATGCAGCTGGAGCACCAACGCCAGTGAGTGCAGTAGCCAACTGTCCGCCCCTAACTGCCATTCTTATTGGTGCCATGAGTGCTCTTACAAATCTAATTTTTGTAAGCAATCTTGCTACTTGAGCTGCATAATAAGCTACTAGTTGTCCTTGAAGTATGTTTCTAATATCTTGTAATCTTTGAACGTCACCGCCAGATTGTTCAGCTTGTTCAATTTCTAGATTTATATTTTCAATTTCTACCATCATTCCCCAGAAGGGTCCTACAATAGATGCTGTTGTTCCAAGTAATCCTAGTACAACTTTAAACATTCGATTGTCTAAAAGCCGACCAAGTCTACTACTTCGAGCTTTTTGTACATTTGCGTAATCTGCTGCTGTTGCATTTCTAATAGCTCTACCAAGAGAAAAAGATCTTCTAAAATCACCTCTAAGTTTGCCATCTCGGATTTCTGTATCAATAGTGTTTGAAATTTGTGCAGGAGTTTTGTTGCTTAGATCGTCAACTCTTGCTTGTATTTTATTTGCGTCTGCTTGAGTTGTAGTATTGACTACAGTTGTTGTATCTGGCAGAGTTACCATGAATCTGTCATCAGCAAGTCGTTGTACGCCAGGTGTTAGTTTAAACACACTTCGAGTAATAGGATTGCTTGTTCTCCACTGAGCTGTTAGTTGTCTGCCAACTCCAGTTGGTGCAGGTCTTCCATTGCCACCGGTAGGATTAACCTCAGTCCACATTTGCCCACGCCATTTGTATGTCTTACCATCGAGCTCAGCAGTGGTATCAATCTCAGGCATCCGAGTATCAGTTTCATCTTCGAATATAAGATGTGTTTTTCTTAATGTGACTTCACTTAGTTTCATAGAACTGTTCCAACTATCATAATGTATTTA
>JGI26086J50260_1002145_pt1 | contig 10802 bp, 8 predicted proteins | sample SaaInl3SG_22_DNA_FD_50260 | JGI IMG/M metagenome (IMG submission 50260)
CAAAGCATTGTAATACCTTACTAAACGATAGTTTTTAGTGAGCCGTAGACCATGCTGGCAACCAAATCTAATAGTTATACGTTCCAAAAGGACGGCATTTGGTATTTCTCCCCTAGAGTGCCCGCTGATTTACGGCGGCATTACAGGACAGGTAGGATTGCTTTTTCTGAACAAATTATTAGCTGATATCGAAGATTTTACCCGGGTTCATGATGTTATTTGGGTCGATTGCGCGCTTGAGCGTCGCCATTAAAGCATAGGCATTGCCATGTTCTTCCAACATATATTCCTTTTTACCAGTGCCAACACCATGCTCACCGGTGACGGTCCCACCAAACGACAGGGCAACACGATTAACTTCCGAGGCAAGAGACTTTGCGCGNACAAACTCGTCTGGATCTTTTGGATCAAACAAGATCAGTAAGTGGAAGTTCCCGTCACCGACATGCCCCACGATTGGAGCAATCATTCCAGCATCCTGAATCAATTCTTTGGTGCGTGAAATGCAGTTTGCCAGTTCGGAAACTGGGACACAGCAGTCTGTTACGACACTTTCGCAGCCCTTGCGAAGTGACTTTCCAGCGTAATAGGCGTTGTGCCGCGCCGCCCATAGGCGATTGCGATCTTCAACTTTGGTCGCCCATGCGAAGTCCGACACACCGAACTCTTCTCCCACCCCCTTAAACAGCTCAACTTGCTCTTGTACGCTGGCCCCAGATCCGTGGTATTCCAAGAATAAGTGCGGTTTTTCAGGCAGGTTCAAGTCAGGATTGAAAATGTTCATGCCCTTCATCTGCATCTCATCCAATAACTCGACACGCGCCAGTGGAATGCCCATTTGAATAGCCATGATCACTGTATTAACCGCATCATCGACCGTCTCATATGAGCAGGTTGCAGCAAGGATCGTCTCTGGCTGACCAAATAAACGCACGGTCAGTTCGGTAATGATCCCAAGCGTGCCTTCGGAGCCAACAAAAAGATGGGTCAGATCATATCCGGCCGAGGATTTGCGNGCGCGTGAGCCTGTTTGAATGATTGTTCCGTCAGGCAGCACCACTTCCAGTGCCATAACATTCTCGCGCATAGTGCCATAGCGCACAGTATTGGTGCCCGAGGCGCGTGTGGCAGCCATGCCACCCAGCGTGGCATCGGCACCTGGGTCGACCGTGAACATCAATCCGCTCGCGCGAAGTTCATCGTTGAGCTGCGTGCGCGAAACCCCCGGCTGGACGACCGCGTCCAGATCGCTTTCGTGAATTTCGAGAACTTTGTTCATTCTGCTGGTATCGACACTAATACCGCCGTGAATTGGGATGACGTGGCCTTCCAACGATGTCCCGATGCCGAACGGGACGACGGGCACTTGGAATTGCGAGCAGATTTTCATGATTTTGGACACCTCTTCGGTGCTTTCAGGAAAAGCGACCGCATCAGGTAATGCCGGCGTGGAATAGGCCTCGTCACGCCCATGGATTTCACGAATACTTTCGCCTGTCGACAAGCGGTCGCCGAGTAGCGTTTCCAACGCCGAAATCGCTAGCGCGATATTGCCCTTTGTCATCTCATTTTCCCTTTTGATCTTTTACGTGCTGCACATAGTCCAGATTGCGTCACCGTCGAGCGTCANCAGAAGGCCTTGTCGTATTCCTCGCGCAAGGCCTTTTTCTGAACTTTGCCCATGGCGTTCCGGGGCAGCGCTTTGACGAATGCGATGTGTTTTGGATGTTTGAAGCGGGCCAGATTTTCCTTGATACCAGTCAAGATGTCCTGCGCCGTGATGTCAGCACCGTCTTGGGCGACAATGACTGCGACGACGGCTTCGCCAAAATCGGGATGCGGGACACCGATGACTGCGCTCTCAACGACCCCTGCCAGATCGTCGATCAAAAGCTCGATTTCTTTTGGGTAAATGTTGTAGCCACCCGAGATGATCAGGTCTTTTTGCCGTCCGACGATATGAATATACCCGTCCTCGTCGACGCGCCCAAGATCTCCAGTGATGAAAAATCCGTTGTCGCGCAATTCCTCGGCGGTTTTTTCGGGCATCTTCCAATAGCCCGCAAAGACATTTGCCCCGCGTACTTCGAGTACGCCGATCTCACCTTTTGGTATTGGCGCGCCCGTTACGGGGTCGGTGACCAACAACTCGACACCAGGCAAAGGAAAGCCCACCGTGCCTGCGCGCCTGTCGCCTTCATAAGGGTTAGAGGTGTTCATGTTGGTTTCGGTCATACCATAGCGTTCGAGTATCGCGTGCCCAGTCACGGCACACCAGCGATCATGCGTTTCAGCGAGCAATGGGGCAGAGCCCGATACAAAAAGGCGCATAGCTGCCGAAGCCTTGGACAGACCATCAGCTTCAAGCAGGCGTACATAGAACGTTGGCACCCCCATAAGCGCCGTGGCTTTTGGCATGTTATCCAGAATGTCATCGGCGTCGAATCTGGCCATGAAGATACAAGACGACCCCGCCATCAGCGTGACGTTCGTCGCCACAAAAAGCCCGTGGGTGTGAAAAATCGGTAAAGCGTGGATCAGCACATCATCCGCGTTGAACTGCCAGACATCCTTTAGGGTCTGTGCGTTCGACGCCAGCGCGCGATGTGTCAGCATGGCCCCCTTGGATCGGCCAGTCGTGCCCGAAGTGTAAAGGATTGCGGCCAGATCATCTGGTCCGCGCTTGACGGCTGTAAACCCTGACACCACCGCATCACGCCGCTCTACCAGTGTTCCGCTTTCATTGGCACCAATCGTCAGCACCTCCGAAACACCCGCTTGTTTTGCAACAGGCGAAAGTTCACCCTCGCGCATCGGATCACACACCAGTATCCGTGGTTCCGCATCGGTCAGGAAATAGGTAATTTCACTGGTAGTATAGGCTGGGTTGAGGGGTAGAAATACGCCGCCAGCCAAGACTGTCGCGACATAAAGCTCCAACATCGCGACGGTTTTTGGTGCCTGAACGGCAACCTTGTCACCTGGTGCAACACCAGTTTCTACCAAGACCTGCGCCATACGTTCGGCGTTGGCAAAGAAGGCCTGATATGTGACCGCATCATCCGTCTGATGATTTTGCAAGAATAGGCTTTGGTCCGCGCCCAAGCTGGCAGCACGTAATGCCTCGCCCAAATAGTTTTCATGATACATGATATCTTCCTTTCGCGCTTGCCATAGCTGACAGGCTGGGCGCTGACGTTACAGGCGACCAAAAATAGAGAGTTTAATCAAGCTGTGCGGCAGTTTCTTCTACAGTATCGTCGCCAGCCCACCGCGCGAAGAGGTGAATGAGAATAATGATCATCGACACAGGGACCGCCACAGATATCCATGCCATGGGGATGCCAAGGGTATCAGCAGTCAGACCTGATTGCCGTGCAAGATACCCTTTTGCAAAACCGCCTCGTAGTCCGACAAAGCAAAAGTAGATGACTGGCAGGATAAAGGTCAGTACCGCCACGCTTTGGACGGCTTTTGCAAAAAAGGCGAGATCATGCGGCGGGCCGGGAAAAACACTCTGCATCAACACAGCATCTGACTGAGTCTTAAATGACAGCGTGGCTCCGAGCAGCCCTGTCCATACCATCGCGTAGCGGGCGACATCTTCGGTCCACACTGGGGGCGAGGAGAAGACATAGCGCGCGATGATCTGGACCACGACCGTCACGAACATCAGACAGACCGCAAAAACGGCTACGCGGCGCATCACAAAATGCAAGCAATCACTGGTGCTGATGATGATATGACGCATCTTCATAATCCTATTTCAAAAGATGGCGGGCCGTAGTGCACGGCCCGCCCAAGTGTTTAGCGGTTATCGTCAGACAAGGACTTCCACAGCGCGGTATCCTCTGCTGTCATCAGGTCTGAATCGTAGACCGGCAAAGACGCTTCGCGGAAAACCGCGCGCTCTTCTGGTGTCAGGCGCTGAACTGTCACGCCATTTTCTTCAAGCGCGAGCAATCCGTTGACCGATGCATCTGCCAACCATGCGCGTGCGGCCGCATCTGCGGTGTCAACGGCGGCATCAACGCTTGCACGATCCGCATCAGACAAACCATCGTACCAATCTTTGGATGCGATGACGGCCCGCAGTGGCCAGATTACATCTGCATCGGCAAAGTTTTTGATGAAGTCTGTTTGACCAAACATCACAGGAATGAACGGTGAATTCAAATAGCCGTCAATCACGCCCGTTTGCAGGCCAGCAGGGACTTCACCCCAAGGCACGATGGTGCCGCTGGACCCCCAAGCTTGATACATCGCAATCTGCGCATCGTCCAATGCACGCATACGCAATGACGCCATATCAGCTGGTGAACGCACAGCCTGAGTGGTCGTGATCACGCCGGATGCTGGCCCAAGCGGTGCCAGTGCCAAAAGGATTGCATCTTGTTCCGCTAGGTTTTCATTGATGCGGGTGTAGACATCCCCCGCAGCCAGTGTGCGGTCCATATGATCGATGTTTTCAAAGATGTATGGCAGACGGACCCCATAGATAAACGGGTCTACCTGAGCGACAGCGCGCACATCTGAAAGTGAGATTTCAAGCAAGCCAGTCGAGACCTGATCGAATTTTTCGGCTTCGTTGCCAACAGAGCCACGTGGCATTTCACGCACGTCCATGCCTGCGGCTTTCAGTGCTGTGCCAAAAGCGAATGCCCAGTTATACGAACCTGATGTTTCCAGATCCGGCTTGCTGTCCAGTGCAATTTTGACCTCAGCAGATGCAGATGTAGCCATCGCGAGTAGAGCCGCAATTGTCAGTGTCTTAAGTTTCATTGATAGTCCTCCCTTAGTTTTGGTTAGTTCACGGAAAATCCAAACAGGCGCGGCAGTGTGAGGCTAAGCGCCGGCCAATAAACCAGAGCAAGCAACAAAAGCACCTGAACGAAAATGAAGGGCAGCACAGCGTAAGCCAGCCGCCAGTAATTGAGGTTTGTCAGAGCCGACACGACCACCAGGCATTTACCCAATGGCGGGGTAATCAGACCAACGCATAGGTTAAAGCACAACACGATGCCCAGTTGGATCGGGCTTATGCCTTGTTCCATGGCTTGTGGTGCAAAGAGCGGGATCAACAGGGTTAACGCCACGGGGGTATCCATGAACATGCCTGCAATGAGGAAGATAATTACGAGGAAAAACAGATAGTTTGTGCCCGTCAGTCCGAAAGAGTCGACCCATGTCGCAAGCGCCTGTGACCAGCCAAGTTGCCCAGCGAGATACCCCAGCACAGAAATCGCTGCCAGAATGATAAAGATCGTGCCTGTCATCTTTGCCGTGGCTTCAACCGCCTCAAAGATCATCTTCCAGTTTAAGCCTTTGTAGAATTGGCCCGCGATGAGCGCGAAAAAGACTGCAATGGCTGACCCTTCCGTTGGCGTTGCCAATCCGAACACAAGTGAGCCAAGGATCACAATAGGTAGGCAAATAGCGGGTGCTGCGTTCAGCAAGCTGGGCAAGAACCGTGGCAGATCGTCAGACGCGCCGCCGGGGTGTCCTTTGACATGCGCGATGACCGCGTTCATGACCATTAGCGAAACGGCCAGCAGTAAACCGGGCACAACTCCTGCAATGAACAGGGCCGCGACTGATGCACCTGTCAGGCCACCATAGATAATCATGATAATTGATGGGGGTATGATTGGCCCGATCATTGAGGAGGCCGCAGTGATCGCCCCCGCATAATAGGGATCATAGCCCCGTGCCTTCATCTCTGGCACAAATGTGCGTGATAAAGCGGCGCTGTCTGCGATCGCAGATCCTGAGATACCCGCAAAGAAGACGCTTGTAAGGATGTTCACATGGCCCAGACCGCCGCGAAAACGCCCGACAATAGACATCGCGAAATCAATCAAGCTGCGGGTCACGCCGGCGCGGCTCATGATCTCTGCGGTTAGAATAAACAAGGGCATCGCCATAAAGGCAAATACGTCAAGCTGGGCGAAAATCCGTTGCGGCATGATCGACAGGAACTGTGTTTTGTCTACCGCGACAAAGGTCACGACGGATACCGCGCCCATCAGGTAGGCAAAGGCCGTGCCACTGATCAGCAGTATAATAAAGACAATTGGGATAAACCACATATTACACTGCCGTCCGTATGTTAGAGCTGTCGGATGAGGGCACGGCAAATAAATCAGGGGGGTGGGTCACAATAGAGGTCAATTCCACAAGTGAGTGTTGAAGGGTTTGCATATTTGCCAAGGGCCGCGCGGCCTGGTCTGAGCGCGCAAAGAGGCTTTCTATCGCTTTCGCGGCACCGAGCAACGCCACGTCACCACGCAGCGGCCCCAATACCTGAAAGCCGAACGGCATGCCGTGGGTATCTCGACCGCAGGGCAGCGTGATAGCAGGTCCGCCTGTCAAAGACCCCCGATAGCACAGCGCAAGCCAGCGATAGTAGGTGTCCATCTTGTGCCCATCGATTTCTTCAGCATGTGACTGTGTCCACGCGAAGGGCGACACGGGTGATGTCGGCAAAACGATCACATCAAACTCGGCCATCAGTGCGTTAAATTTCCGCAAAATGCGGGATTGTTCTGCATGAGCCCAGCCACGGTCGGCCAACGACATGCCATATCCAAGGGCAACGTTGTCTTTGATATTTGCGCCAAAGCTATCAGGGTCGGCCTCAATCCCCCCACCAAAGGCGACAATAAAACTTTCGGCCCGAAGAATGTCAAAACACCGGTCCATTTCACCAAGATCAAGATCGGCCGCGCGGCATTCCTTGACCTGAGGCCGCAGCACCTCAAGNCGCGCGCGAAATGTTTCGCGGATGCTTTGCTCGACTGGGGCGCCGCCAAAGTCTTCGCAATAGCCAACCCGTAGATCCTTTAAGTCAATGGTAGGCAATACTGCAAAACGGCCTGTGTCCGAGGGCGCGGATAGCGGGTCATCCGCGTGATATCCCTCACACACGTCCAGCATTAGTGCCAGATCATCGACCGTCCGTGCCATCGGACCAAGCACCGAAATCCCCGACCACCCCAAAGGGCGTGTGGGATGAGCGATCACGCCNACAGAAGGCCGATAACCAACCACGCCACAGAGTGCGGCAGGCATTCGCAGCGACCCGCCCGTGTCCGAGCCTGTGCACAGCGGCAACAGATTGGCCGCAAGNGCAGCGGCAGACCCACCAGAGGAGCCGCCAGCAATCAGATTGGCATCAAACGGGTTGCTTGTCGCGCCCCAGACAGGGTTACGGCTGTTTCCACCCGCCCCCATTTCAGGGACATTTGTCTTTGCAAGAATAATAGCGCCCGCCGCGCGAAGGCGCGCAACCATCGGCAAATCCTTGTCAGGCACGTGCCCCCTTGCGCAAATGCTGCCATGGGTGGTCAACAAGCCTTTGGTGTTTTGCAAATCTTTAACGCCAATTGGCAACCCGTCGAGCGGACCAACCGGGCAACCAGTTTGCCAGCGTTTCGTCGAATCAGCCGCCGCAACAGTGGCATGATCGATATCCAGCGCGGCCAGTGCATTGATTTTGGGATTGAAACGCGAAATTTCATTAAGGCAAGCCAGCAGATAAGCCGTCGGCGTCAGGCTCTTGGCCTTAAACGCTGCAAGCACCTCACAAGCAGACAAAGCTGTAATGCTCAACAACAGCCCCTCACATTCTTGACATATGTAATCAACACCAAAGCCCTCCCAAACCGTGCGTTTGGTTAAGGTAGTGAATAAAAAAGAGGAAAAATAGTGAATTATTCGCCCATAAAATTAACCAAATGGAATGGTTTCGATATCTGCAGTGGTTTGTTGCAAACATTTAAGGAACAGCGAGAGTGTCGCGTTTTGTGAAACTTGGTCTTTGCGCCAAAAACAGCGGGCCTCTGACAACAGGTCGCGCGTTTCAAGTGACAGTATCACAACGCCACCCCTCGCTGCCTGTGCCTGCGCCAGCCTTAGCGGGAGCAAGCCAAACGCAGGCATCGCACGCAAAAGTTCAAGGTTCAGCGCTATCGACAATGACGCAATCGTATTGATGGGTGGTGAAAGTCCGTTCGTAGCAAAAAGCGCGTCTACTGCTTGGCGCGCTACGGAAGTGGGGTGTGGTAAAATCCAAGGATAACTGCTGACATCTGACCATGCTACATCACCAACTTGCACAAGCGGATGATTGCGACCAGCAACCACAACAACAGGCTCAGAGAACAACGCCATTTGGTCAATCCCAGCCAATTCGTGCGGCTGCCAGATCCTCGCGATCACCAGATCCAATGCGCCCGATTCTAGCTGCGGCAAAAGTTCAACAAAATGACCCTCAGAAACGGATACATTTGCTTGCGGCGTACTTCGTTTTAACAGTGCAATGGTGTTAGGCAATAAGGTGGGTGCGACCGAACTGACAACACCCACAGATACAGAACCAGATACCCCGCTTGTCATCGCCTCAATGTCAAATGCAGCACGATCAATTTGCCCAAGTGCTTTGCGCGCATGATCCGCAAGGCGGGTGCCTATCGGCGTCAGGTACAGCCGGTTACGGTCCCGCGTGACCACAGGCGCACCAACAATTTTTTCCAGCTCGGCAATCTGTTTGGACACAGCAGGTTGCGTCACCCCGAGCGCCTCAGACACCCTCGCGACCAACTTAAGATCGGACAATGCAACAAGGGCACGCAAGTGCCGAAGGGTTATTCCTCGATGAAAGTTCTTACCCAGAATTCGTGATACCTCCCAGCGAATCTCCGACAAATGTGTCATGAATTCTTTATAAAAGACACATAATTTGGTCGCATGGAATTATCCTGCGCCACATCGATTTTAATTGGAGAAATCTGCATAAGCTCTAATGATTAAAGTTACTTAGCGGCACTCATAGAATCACATCATAAAAAAAGTCGCGCTTGCCCCAGATGTTTCACATAAATGTTAACCTCATATCGACCCGGACCGACAACCAACGTCCACTTTAAGCTGCCGCACCAAAGCATTTCGGTCATCTATTCAATTTCCGCTTTGGGCCGAAAGAAGACCTGCTAACCCGTCCAGCTTTGGGAGCAAGCGAAAAAACGTCACTCTGATCTGATGCATAAATCTGGACCGTTTTCGGGACCGCTTTTATATTTTTTAACTAAAATAAGTAACTGTAATTAAATTAAAATATAAAAAGTTCGACGTCCTTTTCTGGGCACCACTAGTCAGTAAAAACTTATATTTTACAATGAATTAGGCGAAAGCCGTCTAATCGTATCCCCCTAAATATCCACCCCAAGCGCATCGGTAGCCACCTGGGCAATGCCTCCAAAAATAGCACATCACTTAGGCGAAAAGGGCAGAGCGTCACAGATCATTTGATCGGATCGATACGGCCCGCGGTGGTTTTGTGGTGGCAATCTATGTTGCAATCTATGTTGCAATCGCTAGCACAAGATGGATGAGTTGCCCCATTGAATATCGTGCGGCGTGTCGCGCATGCTGAAACCGGCGCGACCGGCCAAGGGATATCTGAGGCAACCGCCGACAAGGCGGGGGCATAGATTGCCGTATGGGACGACGTGACAGGGATTCTGAATGGTTAAAAAGCCCGTGGCCCTCGATGGCGATACCTACAGGCGCTTGAAACTTCACGCCGCCGAAACAGACCAAACGCATCAAGCTATTCTAGAGGCTGCACTAGCCAACTACCTGAAACGCGCAGATGCGTGATTATGTGTTTACGTAAATAAGGAATTACTATTGCGCTTTAGCTTCAAAGAAATACGCACTCACGCTGCCAGCTTCGCACGCAACTATGCCGATGCCACATATGAGAAGGGTGAGACACAAACCTTCTACAATGACTTCTTTGCAATCTTTGGCGTAGAGCGCTGATCTGTTGCCTGCTATGAAGAACACGTCCGAAAGCTGAACAACAAATCCGGCTTCATTGATCTGTGCTGGCCACGTGTTCTCTTAGTGGAACAGAAGTCGGCGGGACGTGATCTGACCAAAGCCGCAACCCACGCCGGTGGATACTTCGACGCTCTGAAAGAAACCGAACGCCCCCGCTTCCAGCTTCTTTGTGACTTCCAAACATTCGAGCTACTAGACCGGGATAGGCGAGAGATCTTAAATGCAGAGTGGTTTGTGACGACAAAACAAGCCCAAACGGCAATCAATGCATGGCTCAAGCAGTATAATAACATCCGCCCCCACCAAGCCCTAAACATGAGACCGCCAGTTCCAGAAACTCTATTNAAAAATGGCACATAATTTAGGGGCTGGACAGATTCCATCCCGCCGACACACATCGCCTGTCCGTTCACCCGNTTCCTGTCCTTTGATCATTTGAATGGTCTGTTCATCGCCAAGTCTTCGCTTCATAAGCCCGTCCTTTTGTTGGGCAAACTCTACATCATTTTGGAGAAATTTTAGGCACGCAGGTCAAAGCTTCAAACGAGATAAAGATGACAAGTGCGTTATAGCCGAAACATATGATTTAGTTCCGTACATTAAGGCTGCGATATTTTACAGTAGAGTGTTTGTTAAGCACCTAAAAACACACGGCCTACGAGGAACTTTCATATCAACATATTACAGTGCTGGAGTTAAGGATGCACTGCGGCGATTTTTGGGTAGCTGGAGGTAAATAGGTGGTGATAAGATCCACTTACATCCAGACTTAGATGCAGAGAATGCGATGCTGCAGAAGATAAATTTGAGCATATTAGCTTTGTTTATTTGCTTGATCGGCGCAGCATAGCAGTTAGCAGAGCCTTATATAGATCGTAATCTTTCGGTTAACCGCGCCTCTTAAATAATCATAAAGTCCTCAGTATTTCTGATTAATATATGTTTTATGAAATCTC
>JGI26086J50260_1002146_pt1 | contig 10802 bp, 9 predicted proteins | sample SaaInl3SG_22_DNA_FD_50260 | JGI IMG/M metagenome (IMG submission 50260)
ATTGCAAATCGGCGACCGTATCCTTACCGTTAATGGATATGCTGTTGATGATTTTAATGATCTGCGCATGTATGTGGCCGAAAGCCCGGGGCGCGAATTGATGTTTACGGTTGATCGGGATGGTATGGTGAGCGATGTACCGGTTACGCCAGCGCGCATTATTGATGAATGTCGCGGTGCCGAATATGGTCAGCTTGGTGTTGTCAGCCGTAGTGGTGAGGTCAGGCAACTTGGTTTTGGCGCATCCATTATGGCGGCAGTAGAAGAAAGCTATACCCTGTCACTGGCCATGTTGCGCGGCTTGGGGCGGCTGATCACCGGACAGGCCAATAAAGGTGAAATGGGCGGCCCTGTCAAGATTGCCGAAATCACAGGTGAGGCGGCACAGAATGCGCTTGATGAACGGGGATTTATTCAATTTCTGATCTTGATTGCGGCGCTATCTATTAATCTGGGTTTTGTTAATCTGATGCCGGTTCCGGCGCTGGATGGCGGGCATCTGGTATTTTTCGGACTGGAAGCGGTGATGCGGAAGCCGCTTTCACCAAAATATCAGGAATGGATCATGCGTCTGGGCATAGCTTTTTTGCTAACCCTTATTGTCATGTTCACCTTTTTTGATGTGATGAGCTGGGTTACATCGCCGTGCTAATCTGATTTATGTTATTGGTGTATGGATGGTTAATCCTTTGTAAACGTCAGTAATTGTCTTATAATATGCCTGAAAAGGTGGAGAGTTTAATGAAACCCGTTTTGCGCAGATTACTAATACTTTATACTGTAAGCATGATGTTTTTGGCAAATATCGCCATAGCACAAGCACAGGAAGTAACCATTTCCGATATCGTGATTGAGGGAGCAAAAAGAGTTAGCGCTTCGACGGTTCAATCCTATATGCCTGTTCAAATAGGGGATGATATCTCACCCTTAGAGCTTAACGGAATTATCACCTCACTTTTTGCTACTGATTTATTCCATGATGTTCAGCTCCGTCTTGATGGCGACCGTCTGATTGTGACTGTTGATGAGAACCCGATTATTAACCGCGTTAATATCGAAGGCAATGACGTGCTCAAAGACGAACAACTGCTTGAGATTCTGAACATCAGACCAAGACGCGTTTTCACGCGTAGCATTGCGCTGGAAGGCAAGGCGATATTGATGGAAGTCTATCGCCAGAGCGGACGTTATGCAGCCAAGATTGAGCCAAAGATTATTGAGCTTCCGGATAAACGTGTTGATCTGATTTTTGAAGTTAACGAAGGCCCTCTGATTAAGATCAGCAAGGTCAAGTTTATTGGTAATGAGCAATTCAGCGACCGTGCTTTGCGTAATATCATCGCATCACGCGAAAAGAAATGGTACGTATTTTTATCCTCGAATGATAAATATGACCCGGCCAGACTTGCCCTAGATGAGCAGAAATTGCGTCAGTTCTATCTGCAGAATGGGTATGCTAATTTTTCTATTCTCCGGTCTTCGGGCGAATTATTACCAGATCGCAGCGGTTTTGTTCTTACTTTTCATGTTGATGAAGGACAGCAATATACAGTGTCGGATATTGTTGTTAACTCAAAAATTGAGAGCGTGAATAATGATATTCTGATGGCAGAATCAACGCTGAATGTCGGGGATGTTTACGATGTTCGTTATATGGATGACACGCTGACACGCATCACCGATAAGCTGGGTGAGTTTGGTTTTGCTTTTGTGAATGTTGAACCGGATTTTGAGTTAGACGAAGAAAATGCGACCATGGCATTAACCATTAATATTGACCGTGCTGAGCGCAATTTTGTTGAAGAAATCCGCATTGTTGCCAATGACAGAACGCTGGATCGCGTCATCCGGCGCCGGTTTGAGCTTGTCGAAGGTGACAGTTTTAACCAGCTTAAACTGACAAACTCTATTCGGAAAATTCGTAACCTTGGATATTTTTCAAACGTGACCAGCCGTGTCTTGCCGGGGTCAACATCTGATCAATCTATTATTGAAGTAGCCGTAGAAGAACAGGCAACAGGCAATTTTTCTCTGGGTTTTGGTTATTCATCTGTTGATGATGGGTCTGTTCAGATCGGTATTGAGGAAAGCAATTTTCTGGGTTCTGGTCGTGGTGTGCGGGCAAATGTTGCCGTATCGGGAAGCAAATCCAATTTCAGACTGGGGATTACAGAGCCTTATTTATGGGAAAGAAATCTTCGTGGAAGTCTGGATATTTTTCGTGACGAAGAAACCTATTCGGATGTAACACTTGAAAAACAGGGCTTTGATACGTCAATCGGGTTTAGTGCTAATAATGATTACTATCACAGATATGGTTTTTTGCTGGCAGAAACACAAACAACTACCTCATCCACGACCGCAACTTCCACCAGTGGTGACGAAGGCGCACAATTAGTGACTGAGATAGGCTATACCATCCAGCAGGATAAAAGAGATAGCAGATACGACCCACGCGAAGGGTATTACTGGCTTGTGTCAAATAATTTTGCCGGTATTGGCGGTGATGTTCAGTACATAAAAACAACCATGGAAGCCCAGTATTTCTTGCCCTTTAACTTCAAGCGCTTTGTTGTTGGTGTTGGCGGTGAGATTGGTGTTGTTGATGGTCTTGGCGAAAATGTGTCGCGGTCAAACCGGTTTGTGATTGGCGGTAAAAAGATTCGCGGCTTTGAAGGTGATGGTATCGGCCCGCGTGATAGTGGCGATGATTCTGTTGTTGGCGGTAATCAGTATTATGCCGGAACGCTTAACATCATATCAAGTTATGGTCTTGATCCGGATTTGGGACTACGCTGGACAGTGTTCTATGATTTTGGCTCTTTATGGGGAACCGATTACCCCACCGGTGTGACTGGCGCAGATGATAATGATTTACGGTCATCTTTTGGGTACGGCTTTTTCTGGGACACGGCTATTGGGCCATTGTCTTTCTTCTGGTCAATTCCGCTTACTGAACAGAGTTATGATAATACGCAGGAATTTCAATTCAGTATCGGAGGCCGTTTCTAATGCGTATGAAAATAATCTGGCAGATGCGGTATGTAAGTGGGATTTTGCTGTTTGGCATCATGCTATCCGGATTGTTGCCAGCGGTTATATCAACGCCATCATTAGCCCAGGATACAACAAAAGCGGCGGTTAGTATTGCTATCATTGATATTAATGGCGTGCTGGAACAATCGATAGCTATCAAAAAAATACGCGGGATCATTGATGAAGAAAATCAGAAATTTCTTGCCTCAACCGAGGAAGAACAACAATCCCTTCGTTCCGAAGAGCTGGAACTAGAAGCCCAGCGTGATATTCTCAGCGAAGCTGAGTTTAACCTCCGGCTGAAGAAATTTCAGGATAGAGTAGCGGTATTACAACAGAAACTGCAACTGCAACGGCGCGAATTTGATGCATCATTACAGCAAGCGAATGAGCAATTGCGAAAGCTGCTTTATCAAATCATTACCGATATCACCAAAGAAAACGGCTACACCCTTGTCATTCAAAAACAGAATATTGTGCTTTATGATCTGTCCATTGATATATCAGACGAGGCTTTATCGCGATTGAATGAGCGAACAAAGGATATGACAGTTACCTTTACTAATAAGGATAACTAATGGCCGGTCATCACCATCATATCAATCCATCTGCTTTTCCCATGCGTGTTTCAGAAGCGGTGGCGATTATCGCTGGGGAGTTAGCACAGGGCGCGCCGGATGCTATGATCACCCATGCGTCCATGCTTGATAACGCCACAAATGGTGCCATGTGTTTTGCTGAAAACACAAAATCATTTGCCCGGATTGCAGATATGGCAGGCGTGATTTGTCTGACCAATCAAGACACGCTGGATCACTTAACAGATAAAGATAAGGCAAAGCGCAAACATCCGCTGGCTATTATTGTGGTTGATCGTCCCAAAGACCGTTTTGCTGTTTTGATGGAAACCCTTTATCCGGCTTCAAAATCCAATGGCCGGATTCATGCTATGTCAGCGATAGCGGATGATGCCGTTATTGGCAAGAATGTTCAGATTGATGCCTTTGTTGCTATCGCAAGCAAAGCGGTCATTGGTGATAATACTATTATTAAATCAGGAGCGGTGATTGGTGAAAATGTTATCATCGGTCAGCATGTATTGATCATGCCGCAAGTGCATATTGAACATGCGGTTATTGGTGATCATGTTCAAATTAGCCCGGGTTCAGTGATCGGGAATACCGGTTTCGGGGTTAGCGGCGATGGCCAGAACCGGCTTGCGCCACATATTGGTAAAGTCGTTATTGGTGATCATTGCTATATCGGTAGCCTGAATACGATTGATCGCGGCATGCTGGGGGATACCAGTATTGGTGCGCATGTTATGACAGATAGCCGATGCCATATCGCGCATAATGTTAAGATTGGAAAAGGCAATATTATCTGTGCTAAAGTTGGTTTTGCCGGTTCAGTTACTGTTGGTGAGCGGAATATTTTTGGCCCCGAAGTCAGCGTTGCCAGTCATGTGACTATCGGATCGGGGAATCTGATTGCCAGCAGAGCCGGGGCTACCAAAGATATCACTAACGGCCATGTTCTGGGCGGATTTCCGGCTGTTCCAATGGCCGATTTTCGCCTGCAAGTAGCTGCTTTACGCCGCTTGGCGCGTGAACTTAAATCCAAAGCTGGAAAGGAATAGCCATGTCTGCTGATGACATTATTTTACACCATCATGATATTATAGAATTGATCCCGCACCGGTATCCGTTTTTATTGGTGGATAGGGTCAGGATCACCACCCCCGGTGAAACCGCCATTGGCATTAAGGCGATTACTAGCACAGAGCCACATCTGGCTGGTCATTTCCCCGGACATCCTATTATGCCCGGTGTGCTGATCATAGAAGCAATGGCACAAACCGCTGGAGTCATGGTCGCCCATTCGCAAAAATCGGATACGGATGATGAGATGCATGTCTATTTTACCACGATAGAAAACGCCCGTTTCCGCGCGCCATCACGTCCGGGGGATTTGCTGGAATGTCATGTCAGGCGGACTGGCGGTCGGTCAACGCTTCATAAATTTGAAGCCGAAGCTTTTAATGATGGAAAAAAAGTGGCAAGTGCCAGTTTTTCAGCCATGCTGGTTGAACCCGGGAAATAGAGATGCCAATGCCGTCACATATTCATAAAACTGCTATTATTGCTGATGGTGCCATTATTGGCGAAAACGTAACAATTGGCGCAAATTGCTGTATTGGCGCGAATGTTCGGATCGGTGATAACTGTGTTCTGCATCCGTCTGTTGTGATTGATGGCCATACACAGATAGGGACAGGTAATCAGATATTTCCATTTGCCGTGCTTGGTTTGGCACCGCAGCATTTTCGATATGCGGGTGAACCTTCAACATTGGTGATTGGCGATAATAATCAGATCAGGGAACATGTCACCATGCATCCCGGAACGGCAGTCGGTGACATGACAACATGCGTTGGCTCACATGGAATGTTCATGGCGGGATCACATATTGCCCATGATTGTGTAATTGGTGATCATGTGGTTATGGCTAATGGCGTTCAGGTTGGTGGCCATGTTCATATTGGTGGGCGTTGCTATATCGGCTCATTAGTTGGCGTTCATCCATTTGTGCGGGTGGGCAGAAATGTCATTATTGGCGGCATGTCAAAGGTTGAACATGACGTGATTCCATTTAGCCGCGTTAATGGTAATCAATGCTATCTGGATGGGATTAATATTATCGGACTAGAACGTAATGGGTTTAGCCGGGAAAGCATCAGGCATATTCGCGCGGCGTTCAAAGACATATTCAAAGCTGAAGGCCGTTTTGATGAACGCGTGGCACTAGCGATGAAAACCTATGCAGGTAACGAAGATGTTAAGGAAATACTGGATTTTATAACTACAAACGAAAAGAGACCTATCATGCAGGTCAACCGACATGGGAAATCCTGATAAAACCATTGGCGTTCTAGCGGCGGCAGGCGATATGCCGGTTATCCTGATCAATCAGTTGCGGGCAGGCGGATACGCGCCTTATGTGGTAGCAATCGAAGCGATGGCCGATGCGGTATTGCCGATGGCTGATGTGACAATCAGGCTAGGGGCTGCTAAACGGATTATATCTGCATTCAAGGATGCCGGATGCCAGCAGATTATCATGACGGGTAAGTTTATCCGGCCAAGTCTGATGCAAATCAAGCCTGATCTGACAGGGGCTAAACTGGCCTTTAAGGCATTATCGAGAAGCGATAATGACGCGCTTCAGCTGATTGCTGATTTTCTTGCTGGTTATGATATTCATATGGCTGATCTTCATACCATTCTGCCACATATTTTCGCTAAAGCCGGTGTTATGACCGGCAAAGCACCGAACAAGAAACAACAAGCCAGTATTAACAAAGCGATGGCTGTTCTTGATGCGCTTGGCAATTATGATGTCGGGCAGGCGATAGTTATTCAACAGCAACGTGTGCTAGCCATAGAAGCCGCTGAGGGAACTAACGCCATGATAGATCGGGCTGGCGGCAATAAATTGCCGGATTTATTACCGCCCATTCTGGTCAAGATGTCAAAACGTGGTCAGAATAAACAGCTTGATCCGCCAGTGATTGGCGCAGAAACCATCACATTAGCCGCTAAACAAGGCNTNACAATGATCGCAATAGAAACAGGCGCCGTTATTCTGGCTGATCGTGATGACTGTCTGGCCACAGCCAAACGGCTTGGGGTATCGCTGATCGGAGTTAAGGGGTGAGCCCGGAACGCAATCTTTTTATTCTGGCGGGTGAGCCATCTGCCGACCGGCTAGGCACAGCGATCATGACATCATTGCGCGGTAAAGCCAGATTTTTTGGCATGGGCGGCGATGGCATGATTGATCAAGGACTTGATTCTATTGCGCCATCACATGAGCTAACCATTATTGGTCTGACCCAGATATTAAAAGCAATTCCCCGTGTATCGCGTCTGGCTAATCGCCTGATAGATGAAATTTTGCGGCGCCGTCCTGATGCGATTATAACGATTGATAGCAAGGGGTTTTCGTTGCGCTTTGCCAAACGGCTTAGAAAACGGATGGCTGAACAGGGCTGGCATGCGCCGATTATTCATGTGGTTGCCCCGACAGTGTGGTGCTGGGGGAAATGGCGGGCAAAGCCGTTTGCGACCGTGATGGATAAACTGTTATGTCTGTTTCCGTTTGAACCGCCCTATTTTGCACCATATAGCGGTCATGCCGAATATGTCGGGCATCCGTTACTTGAACGGAATATTCCTGAAAAATCCACGGCAAGGCAGGCCTTGCAGATAAGCTCTGATGCGCGGGTTCTGGTGCTTTTGCCCGGTAGCCGGAATAGTGAGATTAAACAATTGATGCCGGTGATGTTAGCTGCCCAGCAACGNCTGAAAGCGAAATATCCTGATCTGCAGACGATTTTGCCAGTGTCATCACATGTAGCCCCCAGAGTAAAAGCCATGTGTGCCAATCATGCAGATATTACACTGGTTAATGGTGATAACCAGACCATGACGGCATTGGCGGCTGGCGATGTCGGGATCATCTGTTCCGGCACAGTCACTCTGGAATCCGCAATGACAGGATTGCAGGGCATAGTGGTTTATAAACCGGATTGGTTTTCCATGTTTGTCGGCTGGTTATTGGCTGATCTGGAACAAATTGTTCTGGCCAATGTGCTGACCAATGAAAAGCTGTATCCGTTGCTGTTATGGCGCAAAGTCACGGTTGATGCTTTAACTGATGCTGTCATCCATAGCTTTGATCATCCCGAACATAGCCAGAAAATCAGTCAGGCTATGCAGAAAGTCATTTCGGCAAATGCGGATCAACAATTTGGAGCATCTACGGCAANGGCGATCTTGAGCAGTATCGCTGATGCTAACCTGCCGTGATTAATCTCTATCTTTAATCGGGATATATGATTTTAGATCAGGGCCGGTATATAGCTGGCGTGGGCGGCCAATCCGCTGCATCGGGTCTTCAATCATTTCTTTCCATTGCGATACCCAGCCAACAGTCCGCGCCACCGCAAACAGAACGGTAAACATGGATGTCGGGAATCCCATTGCTTTCAGGATAATGCCAGAATAGAAATCAACATTCGGGTATAGCTTTTTCTCAATGAAGTAGCTGTCCTTTAACGCAATTTCTTCTAGTTCAAGGGCAATTTCCAGCAGAGGATCATTTTTAATGCCAAGCTGATTTAACACTTTATGACATTCCTCACGCATGACTTTGGCGCGTGGATCAAAGTTTTTGTATACGCGNTGGCCAAATCCAAACAGCCGGAACGGATCATTTTTATCGCGGGCACGTTTGATGTATTCGGGGATATTCGACCGATCACCAATTTCTGCCAGCATATCCAGCACAGCTTCATTAGCACCGCCATGCGCAGGCCCCCACAACGCCGCAATTCCAGCCGCAATACAGGCAAATGGATTAGCACCTGATGATCCGGCAAGCCGAACCGTTGAGGTAGAAGCGTTTTGTTCATGATCAGCGTGCAGAATAAGGATTTTATCCATAGCTGAGGCCAGAACAGGATTAATGACATAATCCTCGGTCGGAACAGCAAAACACATATGCAGGAAATTTTCAGCATAGGTCAGATTGTTTTTCGGATAATTAAAGGGCTGGCCATTAGAATATTTGAATGCCATTGCCGCCAATGTCGGCATTTTTGCAATCAGCCGCCGCGATGCAACCATACGCTGAATAGGGTCGCTGATATCGGTAGAATCATGATAAAAAGCAGAAAGCGCCCCTGTCACGCCGCANAGAATAGCCATAGGATGGGCATCACGCCGAAAGCCACGGAAAAAGCTGTTGATCTGCTCATGCACCATGGTGTGATGGGTGATAGCATGATCAAACTCATGTTTTTCTTCGCTATTCGGTAATGTGCCGTTTAAGAGCAGATAGCAGACTTCGAGGAAATCGCTTTTTTCTGCTAGCTCATCAATGCTGTATCCACCATGCATCAACTGGCCTTTATCGCCATCGATATAGGTCAATTGCGATTTACAGGACGCGGTCGCCATGAAACCGGGATCAAACGTAAAATATCCTAATTCGGTTTGTAATTTTCGAATGTCAATAACGGGATTGCCAACCGTACCCTGCATGATAGGTAGCTCAATGGTTTTGCCTGTTTCGCTGTCGGTGACGGATACTGTTCTATTTGTCATTGTGATAAACCAGAGGTTATGGTGTTCTAGAAGTTGGCATTATATAGATTAGATTGTGTTTTGGCAAACTGTGTTAAGCCGGAGCACAACCTGTTCCTGTCCTAATACAGCTAGCAAAAGGCCAATATCAGGTGCCTGACGGGTTCCAGTTAAAGCCACCCGAAGCCCGGGGCCAATATCACGCATCTTTAATTCCTGTTTCGCCAGCCATTCTGAAAACCATGTCTTCACGGCCTCAATATCGGCTAATCCATCCGGATAATCATTGGCCAGACGTTGCAACCGTTCCAGCATGTCAGCATCCAGCAAGGCGGTTGCATCATCATCAATAGGTGGCGGCGTATTGATTAGCGCAAAACTGGCCATTGCCGGTAAATCGGTGATCAGATTTGCACGTTCCTTTATTGCNGGCGCAAGCAGACGAAGCCGGCGATTGATTTCATCTGTAAGAGGCTCTGTGGTAATTAGCTGGATCAGATCATCATCTGGCATCTGCGCCAGATACTGGCTGTTTAATGCGGTTAGCTTATCTGTATCAAACCGGGCAGGCGATTTGCCAACGCCGTCCAGATCAAACCAGTCAATCGCCTGATCACGGCTAATTATCTCATCATCGCCATGGCTCCAGCCCAGCCGCAATAGATAATTATTCACGGCTTGTGGCAGAAAACCCATTTCGCGATAGGCGGTTACCGATAGCGCGCCATGACGTTTTGATAATTTGGCACCATCAGCGCCATGGATTAACGGAATATGCGCGTAAACCGGTTGCGGCCATCCCATGGCCTCAATCATTTTTTGCTGGCGGAACGCATTGTTCAGATGGTCGTCACCGCGAATAATATGCGTGACCCCCATATCATGATCATCAACAACCACGGCCAGCATATAAGTAGGCGTGCCATCACTACGCAACATCACCAGATCATCCAGTTGTTGATGCTGAACGGTGACATCGCCCTGCACCGCATCCGGTATAGTGGTGGCGCCGCTTTCCGGCATTTTCAAACGCACCACATAAGGCGCATCAGGCGCATCTGCGGCGGTTTTATTGCGCCATGGTGAGCGGATAGGATGGCCAATTTTCCGCGCTTCTTCACGCATCCGGGATAATTCGTCAGGGCTGAGATAACAGCGATAGGCAAGCCCCTGATCCAGCAAATGCTGCGCGACTTCTGCATGTCTTTCCATGCGGCTAAACTGATAAACAGGGTCTGTATCACCAGCTAGATCAAGCCANCTTAATCCGTCATGGATAGCGGCGATAGCATCATCGGTTGAACGTGCCCTATCGGTATCTTCCACCCGCAACAGATAGGTGCCGCCATGGTGTCGGGCGAATAAATAATTGAATAATGCTGTCCGCGCACCGCCAATATGAAGATATCCAGTAGGTGAGGGGGCAAATCGGGTGATCACGCTCATAAAATATTAACCTTTATGGTTTAAAGTGAAGTCATGACACATAACACGCCCGAAGAAAAATCACCAGCCACGACAGCTGATATGGCGAAATCACCATGGCCAGAAGACCCATTGCCAGCGGTCGTTCATTTTCGTCATGGATGGTCATTGACGGCGGCGTTTCTGCTGGCT